>Ga0076930_101166_pt1 | contig 15766 bp, 18 predicted proteins | sample HotLakConsoUCCRE_FD_71149 | JGI IMG/M metagenome (GOLD analysis project Ga0076930, IMG submission 71149) | Hypersaline microbial mat communities from Hot Lake, Washington, USA - Hot Lake Consortium UCC-RE (version 3) (version 3) ...
CCTCATCAGCCTGCCAGCGGTGGCACGCTGATATCCCCTCCGGCCAAGCCCGGAAGACGCCGTGGATGTCAAAAGCTACACCACGCTATGGGACACGATCTTCAGACCTGTCTGCCGGATTGGGAAGTGGTGTCCGAACCTTCTAAAATTGCCTTGGATGGATAGGCAGCTTCACGCTCCTGATCCGGCTCCCGATCAGCATAGTTTGTGCAAACGCCGTGCCTATTATGTGTGTGTATTCCCCCCATTACTCCATATAACGACGTTTGCACAGGAATCGAATTTTAGACGCCGCCAAAGCTGGCCGTTAAAAGAATGTCCGCGTCATATTGCAGAAGAGCTGACCATATTTGGATCCCTGGCCGAATGCCGGTCACCACACCTGCGTGACCGGCTCCCATAATGTCTCGCTCACTTAAGGCGTCTATGCCATCCGAAGTCGGACCGTTTGGCTCGCCCTCAGGATCCATGACGATAATAAACTTTCCAAACTAAAATATACTATGTTTATACTTGGCTCTCGTTATGTATATCCGCACAATATAGAATCAGTAGTAATAATTTATATTGACATGGTCGAAACTATATAATATAGTATAGATAATAAACAGGAGTTATTACTATGAATATATTTGGATCTCAAAACTTCATCCAGGAGTTCGACGCGGCAGCAAGAGCGGGAGACATTGCAAGCTGGGCATATAGCGGTCGTTTGCTTTTGCCTGGCGACGACGCGTCAATCACTGTCACAAATTCGTGCATCATCGTTGCGATCGACGGTGTACCTCAGCCGAAGGGTCACCCGATCCACGATTTCCTGGACAATCACGAACGCGAAATTCGCCAGGTGACAGCAGAGGATCTCGGCTCGCATCGAGAAATTACCATCGCCGGCCGCTGGCATGACGATTGGGGCCAGGACAAGTCTTTCGAGCCGTATCTGACGCGCAAGGTAACAAGGGACGGGTCTGCCAAGACGGCAAAGTACAACTATGATTTCTTCGGCCGCGGAGGCGACCGGTTTGGCCTGGATTTAAATCCGAGCGTGGATGGCGAGCGCGCGTTTCGCACCATGACAGCCGCGACGGCACTTCACACAGATTACAGCCATCTGAGACCAGGGCTCGCTGAATCCGTTGGGCTCCCAACCGGTGTGGTCTGGTATCCGGTGATCCCGTCCGCGCTGCCGTACCTGGTCGTCGAACACGCCAACAAATTGTCTGGGCGGCGTTCAGCGTGATGCCCCCCGACCGCGCATGGCAAAATAAAGGAAGAGCCGGGCGAGAGAAAGTTCGAGTTCGGCTCCACGGTACCTAATGCTTTTAATAAACCAACACAGAAGGAATATTTCAATGCCAAAACATGAAGGATATGACAGCTTCTCTCGCATGCAGCGGGCGATCCAGAGTAGCCCGATCCCGGAGATGATCGCTGATCTCGCCGCTGGTAAAGTCACGCCGGTCAGCGCGCCAGCAGAACTCCGGATGCGCTATCGCAAAGACCGGATTTCCGAGGCGGACGCCAAGACATGCATGACTCACGCCTGTCGAGCCCATGCGCTCGCAGTCGGATCTGTCCTAGTCGTGACAGATGACCTTGGCAAAATCTGTTTCGGCTCTGTTCCTGATCCCGGTCTTGAAACGACTGATCCGAACATGGCGCCAGTTCTACGGACACTGGCAAAAATGATCGACGCCGATCATGCCGCCAGCATCATGGCAGAGGCCCCGCCCAGTCCAGAAACCCGCAGATCGGTTGAGTGTCCGATATTTGTGATGCCCGCATTTAAATATGAGCGTGCCCACGGCCTATTCGTGGAAGCCTACGGCACATATTTGACCAGTTTCGAGATTTCCGTGCCGCGTTCTCCACCCGCATCTGTCGATTGACGACGTGCTCGCTTTTGCGTCGCTGACCACGCGAAGAGAGTGTCATCCCCAATCGGGGACATGCAGGGCATATCCAAGGGCAACACTTTAAGCGGAATCCGAGAGGGAAAGGTCAATGTCATGTCATGAGCAGTGTCGTTGTGTGAATAACCGCATAAGCATAATTATGGAACACGCGGTCATTACTGACCCTGTTTCGTCAACGTCACAGTGGCAGAGAAAGGGCAGCGGCCGGTCAGAACCCTACCAGCACCATGTCCAGTGCGGCCATAATCTCATTGTCCTGCCCCATCAGGCTGGTGACCGGGCTGCGCAACAGCGCACGCGGAACCGCCGCCATGAACTGGGTGACCATGACATGCTGCTCCTCCCCGATGTTGAACACCGGGTTGAGGCGGTCGGCCGGAACCGGAGCTTGCGTCAGAGGCAGAAGCGGCACCACGATCCGCGTATTCAGTTCGCTCAGAACATCTGCCTGAACATCGAGCACATAGCCGGCGCCACCGGGGTTGGCGAAAACCTCGAAACGCGCCATCAGAACTGCCTGTATTTCTCCAGAGGCAAGCCGTGCGTCTCCGCCCACGCGTTCGAGCTGGCCAAAGCGTCAGCATTTTCACGCTGCCAGGCTTGTGTTTTCGCCTCGGCCACGGCACGCCGCAAACCTGCCTCTGCCGCCTGCGACAGATTCACCCCGAACGATCTGGCCTCCGTCAGCAGGGACGGGTCCAGTGTCAGGTTTGTGGGTTTCTTAGGGGCAGTCTGGCTTTGCATAATCTCACCTCGTTTCATGCGTATCATATATGCACATAACATATGGAGCAAGGCACTGACATTACTAAGTGTTCCAAGGGAATACACCCGAAGGCGTTGTCATGTCTGGATGGCGCCCGTTTGGCAATATGATTTCAGGCGATGTTTGAGCTTTGCGGGTCGGGTGCAGTCATGTCTCCGGCCTGTTTTTGCGGCACCAAATGACCGCTGGCCCTGATGTTGTCCGCCTGAACCGATCCCTATCACATTATCGCGCTGTTGATGCGCAAGACAACGCCACGGGTTCTTCGGTTCGTGCGGTCCATTCCGCTCTGCTGTCACATCATACCATCGTCACTCCGCCAACTGTGGTGCCCCGAAAGGCAAGTCTTGTTCGCTCCTATATGCCTATACTGAAGCCAGTACCCGGTGATCAGGCACGAAGTCCGGCTGGAATTGTATATTCCGCGCCATGATCGCCCATGCAATTCGGGCAATCTTGTTTGCCAGCGCGACCGCAACAAGCTTGAAGGATTTCTTGGCCAACAGGGCTCGTGCCCAGTCCGCCAGTGGGGATTGGGTCTTGCCACTCTTCATCCTGTAAAGCGCGGCATGTGCTCCAACCACAAGAAGTTTGCGCAAGCGTCTGTTGCCCATTTTGGAAATGGAGCCCAGCCTTGGCTTTCCACCCGTTGAATGCTGCCTGGGAACGAGGCCTAGCCAGGCTGCAAACTCTCGCCCACCCTCAAACAGCTTGGCGTCCGGCACACTGGCAGAAAGGCAAGTGGCGATGACAGGACCAATTCCGGGAATAGTTGAAAGCCTGAGACTGACATCATCGTTGCGATGCGCAGTGAGAATCGCCTTATCAAGCTTTGCGATCTGGCCCTCGATCTCTATCAATGTTGTCGCCAGCGGTCCGAGAGCAATGCGAACGGCGTCCGGGGTGTATCGTTCATCATCGTCCAGAATGGCGATTAACTGCCGTGCATTGTGAGCTCCCTGTGGGGCGACAATGCCAAGTTCAGCAAAATGACCACGCAAGGCATTGATGAGAGCAGTCCGTTGAGAGATCAGAAGTTCGCGCGCGCTATGCAGCATCAATGTCGCCTGCTGTTCCTCACTCTTGACTGGAACAAACCGCATCGATGGTCGTGTGACGGCTTCACAAATTGCGGCGGCATCTGCAGCATCGTTTTTCTGTCGGCGCAAGTATGGCTTGATATAGCTCGGTGGGATCAGCCGGACGTCATGGCCAGCTGCTATTAGCGTTCGCGCCGGCTCCGTAAAGTTAACGCACACCGGTCAAAAATGATACGCGCGGCTTTCGCTTATGCGGCCTGCAGGCGTGCGATTTCGTCCCACATCTGCATGGCTTCGGTTCTCAGTTCACGGTGGTGGTCTGATGAGATCTCGTGGCGTGGAATGTGAAAAAGGTTGGCGACAGGGTCATGAATTGAGACGAAACGCTGGACATGTCGGGCTGACTTGAAGCCCTTCATGATCCGTTCTCGTCGCCGGGTCGGTTGATGGGAATTCTCCGCTCGGTTGTTCAGGCCTTTGTGCGAGCGATGCTCGACGCCGGGCATGATGTCGCTCTTTGCTGCGCCGTAAGATCGCAACTTATCGGTGATCATGACGCGGGGTGAGTGCTCCTGTACTTTCATGAGCTTTCGCATAAGGCGTTTGGCAGCCTTGGTGTTGCGGCGGCTCTGCACTAGAACGTCGAGAACAAATCCATCCTGATCGACGGCGCGCCAAAGCCAGTGTTTCTTGCCGCCGATGGAGATTACGACCTCATCGAGGTACCATTTGTCGCCAAGCTTGCCGGCGGATCGCCGCCGGATATCATTGGCGAAATGCCTGCCGAATTTCTCCACCCAGAGACGCACGGTCTGGTGCGAAACGATGATCCCACGCGCCGCCAGCAAATCTTCGACCATGCGCAGGCTGAGCGGAAAACGAATATAGAGCCAAACGGCGTGGGCAATCACTTCAGCTGGAAACCGATGGCGGCGATAAAGGCGATCACGAGTGACTTGGGTCATGCTGAAAGATCGCACAGCTCGATCGCAGACAGGTTAACTTTACGGTGCCGATAAAGGCGATCACGAGTGACTTGGGTCATGCTGAAAGATCGCACAGCTCGATCGCAGACAGGTTAACTTTACGGTGCCGATAAAGGCGATCACGAGTGACTTGGGTCATGCTGAAAGATCGCACAGCTCGATCGCAGACAGGTTAACTTTACGGTGCCTTCGCGCCCAGTGATGGGCTGTTGCGCAGGCTTCCATACCGATAAGGCAGGGAGCAAGTTTCTCAAAGAACGGCTGCATTTGTCCGCGTCGCAGCGACTTGCGCAGAACGATCTGCCCGTCCGCATCAATTCCATGAAGCTGGAAAACATTCTTTGCGATATCAAGTCCAATTGTCGTAATCTTATCCATGGTGGGTGGCTCCTCTCAAGGTTCAGCAAAACCTGTTTTGGCACACTCGATGCCGTCGGAGGGCGCCATCCACTACATCACGTTGAGTTTGACTCGCTGAGAAGGACCGGACGCTCAGCATTTTTCAGGCGATGTAGGCCGCAATTTTCCATGTTTCAAGCGCTTCGAAGCGACGGTAGCGAATTGTTTGTGCGGCTATGACGTCACCAGCGGAACCTCTCCTTTGACCTTCCACAATTGGAAAGATTGAGCGCCAGCCCAATAACGGTTGAAAATGCCTTTGGGCTTGAGTGAAGGGCGGCTGTCCCTCGACCAATGGGGCACTACTGCCCGGCCCTGCCTTCAGTACCGGTTAAATCCCCCAGTAAGTTAAGTCATTGTCGGATCTTGCGTTAAGCCAGCCTGGCGTGTCTTTGGTTCGGGTCGTGGTTCGCGGCCACGCGTCTTGTCGTCTGATGAGGCCTGCGGTTCGCGAGGGGTGGGCTCCGGCATCGTTCTGGGCCTGCCTCTTCGGCGGGAGGCCAATGCCTCTATCCCACCGTGGCCATAATTCCATTCTCGGTCCGAGAGACAGCTCATGTTGCGAATGTTGAAACCCACGCCGCCTGGCGATGCGAAAGCCCATCTTGATTCGATCTCGACGCCTGCTGTGCTAATATCCTACAATGGAAGATAAACGTCGCCATTTCAGTCTGCTACTCAAGAACCACATTCCGCGGTCGACTTGGCAAACCTTAAACTTCGTACGCTTCGCTCTAGCGCGCTTCTGGAATGACAACTTCTTACAGGCTGCGGCCGCTATGACCTACTCCACGCTTTTGGCGCTGGTTCCATTCCTGGTCCTGACTTTTGCGATCCTGTCGGGTTTTCCGGCTTTTGACGCCGCCCGGCAGAGGATGACCGAGCTATTCTTTGATATACTAGTGCCTGAGGTGAGCGCAGAGGTCGAAATGTATTTGTCGGAATTTACCGCAAATGCGGGCAATCTCACTGTCATCGGCGTGGTCGCGCTTGCCATCACAGCAATCTTCCTGTTGTCGTCGATCGAGTTTACGCTCAACAGCGTTTGGCGCGTCAAGCGTCAGAGGCCGATCGGTGTCCGCATCTTGATCTACTGGACAATCCTGACATTGGGCCCGCTGCTTCTGGGCGCGAGTTTCGCCCTGACGAGTGATGCTATTGGGAACCTGTTGGGGTGGGGACTGGAAGGCGTCATTCCCGAGGAACCAAGCCTCGCAGCTTCCACATTCAACAATGCAATTGCACTCATCGCGCGGATTCTTGCTTTCACGCTACTTTTCACTTTGGTGCCGGCGCGGCCGGTGCGATTTCGCGATGCCGCGATCGGAGGTGTCTTCAGCGGCATCGCTTTCGAGCTTCTACGCTGGGCGTTCAACAGCTTCCTGACCGCTGGGTCAACCTATGAAACCATGTACGGCGCAGTGGCAATCTTCCCGATCTTTCTTGTATGGCTCTATGCCTCTTGGACTGTCATCATTCTGGGCGCGGTGTTCGCGGCCTCGTTTCCCGACTGGTGGAAGACCAACGAAACGCTAGCCCCAGCCGAGCTTTCGCCGGCGCATCGGCTCGCAATTGCCGTTGCTCTACTCGGTGCGCTTTTGCGGCAGTCGCGCAATGGCGGAGCCCTCACTGAGGCGATGCTGCACGAAGTGGTACCGCTGCAGGGTCGCGACGATGTTCTCGAACAGCTCAAGGCGCAAGACTTGGTGGTGATGACCGAGAACGACGAACTGTGCCTCGCAAGAGACCTGTACACCATGACCGTGCATGAGCTCGCCGAGGAATTGGGGCTGGCGCTGGGTGCTAGTCTTGATGAATTGGACGACGAACGTCCTAAGCATGCACTGCTGACAATGATCGAAATGCAGACCGGGTTTCTTCCTCAGATTCTGCAGCGCCTGCACGATGCCGAGGGATCAATTCTCGACCATCCGATAGCAACGGTCGTCGCAGATGATTCAGACGAGACACACTCGCCGCAGGGGCTTCAGCACGTCCCGCTCCACGCATGATAAAAACTGCGCGAGCATCGCCTCCACACTCCGGCTTCATGCATAACGACCTCGATCTCGCCCGGCAGCAGGACGAGCGGTCCCCAGCGAGGGCGATGATATTCGCAGTCCGCCGTCAATGAAGCGCGGGTATTCGAGTGCTGGACTGGCATCCGTGACGGCTTCAGCAGGGATTGAGTGCCGCCAGTCCTCACCGAAGCCATAGGAATAGTCGAAGGGGTGACGCCGCGATCCACCATAGCGCCGATCTGAACATTGCGGCCAGCGTAGATCTCAAAGCGATCCAGCCCAGCAGACGCACTTCGGTCACGAAATGAACAGTGCCCCACACCGGTTGCAGGTAAATGGGCAATCGCCGCATTTTCTCGGAACAAATAATGATTGTTGCGTTTGGCGTAAGCATCCTGGGAATGCGGGATGCTTACGCTCTGGGTCAATCGTTTAGGTGCGCATTTTTGCTAACTGTATTCGACGGGACCGGCTGCGACTGAACGACAAGTTGCATCTTGATGAGGTTGTGATCCCGATCAACGGCGTGATGCATTGGCTGTGGCGCGCAGTAGATGCCAACGGCCATGTGCTCGACATCCTTGTCCAGGGCCGCCGCAATGCCAAGGCCGCCAAGCGCTTCATGGCAAGGCTGATCACTCAATTTGGCCACCCCCAAGTCGCCATCACAGACAAAATGCGCAGCTACATTAAGCCAATCTCGCATCAAGCACCGGACGCTGATCACCGTGCTCACAAACGGCTCAACAACCGCATCGAAGGCAGTCATCGGCCAACACGACGACAAGAGAAGATCATGGGGCGGTTCAAGTCGCCACGGCAAGCGGAGCTCTTCCTCGCCGCACATGACCAGATCAACAATATCTTCCGCCCTCGCCGTTACCGCACGATCGCAAAGCCCCGCACGCCCGCGATGCGACGGACGCCTTCGGGCCGGTCGCGCTGATGCCACCCCCGTCCCAGCCCGAACAGCAGCCCGATGGCCGGCGCCAGCCCAAGTCGCTGAAATATCTCGAGGTCATCCATGATCGCAACACTGATGCCAGCGCGTCAGGGCCCGGTCAATCCAGCGCATCATGCCCGATCGCCTCGCAGTCCGACAGGTCGGATCCGCCTGTTCCAGACACACCCCTTACCAGATCGCGCAGCGCGCTGCGTAGGCCCTCTTCGAGGACGGGATGGTAGAACGGCATTGCCAGCATGTCGGCCACGCTCATGCGCCGCTCGACCGCAAGTGCCAGCAGATGCGCCAGATGCTCGGCATCAGGCGCGCACATCTCGGCGGCCAGCAGCCGCCCGGTCTCCCGGGCGGCATGGATGCGCAGCACGCCAGTGTTGGTCTGCGCCATGCGCGCGCGCGCCTGTTTCGAAAAATCGAAGCTCCCCGTTGCGATGTCGATGTCTTGCAGATCAGACAGCGGAGGACCTACCCGCGCCAGCTGCGGCGACGAGAACACGATGGACAATGGTGTGCGTCGGCATAGCCCGCCGCCGGTCGCATCGGGCGCCGCCATGCGGCCCGCGATATGGCCTTCGTCGGCGGTCTCGTGCAGCAGCGCGCGATAGCCGTTCGCGTCCCCGACCAGGAACACCGGCAAATCGCCGATGCGCAGCGTCATCGGATCTATCACAGGCATGCCCTTTTTATCGAGCGGCACGCCCAGCGTGTCCAGTCCCAAATCGTCGATATTGGGCCGCCGCCCTATCGCCACCAGCACGGCATCGGTCTCGAACGCCCGGCCCGCACCTGTCACGCGGATCGCGCCGCCGGCTTCCTCCAACTCCGCCGAGGCGCCAAGATGCAGCGCGATTTCGGCCTCGATCAGCGGGCGGAATGCGGCCAGCACCTCGGCGTCATCAATGCCCGCCAACCCCTCGATCGCGTCAAATCCCGCCACTTTGAGCCCCAGCCGGGCCAGCGCCTGTGCGGTCTCGACACCGATCGCGCCCATGCCGATCACGGCGATGCGGCGCGGCAGATCTCGCTGTTCGAACAGGGTGTCGGTGGTCAGGATGCGTTTGCCGAAGTCGCGCCATGACCCTGGCACTATTGGACGACTGCCCGGCGCGAGGATGATCGCGCGTGCCTCGATCTCATCGCCATTCACGTCCAGTCGCCCGGGGCCCAGCAGCCGCGCGCGCGCCGAAACGGCGCGTTTGCCGAGCTTTTCCGGCACCGCTTCCGGCCCCTTCACGAAGCCGTCCCGGATCCGGCGCACCCGCGCCAGCACAGAGGGAATGTCCGCGCGCAGATTCTCCGCACCTCGAATCCCGAATTCCCCGAAGCTGGCGCGCCGATGAAAGGCGTTCGCCGCCTCAATCAGTGCCTTGGATGGCATGCAGCCGACGGCGGCACAGGTCGTGCCCCAGTGACCATCGTTCACCAGCAGGAAATCGTCGGTGTAGCGGCGCACTTCGCGCAGGGCAGACAGACCTGCGCTGCCCGCACCCACGATGATGGTGTCTACTTTCATGCGGTTACTCGTCCGCGTCGGCTTCGGCCTTGGTTTCGTGCTCGGTGCCGGGCGCATGCTCGGGCGGGCTGTAGGTGGTGAACAGCTTCAGCATTCCGGAGCCGGTGTTCCGGAAGTTGTGAAATTCGCCCGAAGGAACGATGCTGACATCGCCATCGGCGATTTCGGTTTCCACATCCCCGATCTTGGCCACGCCGGACCCGGCCACGAAATACAGCAATTGGTCATGACCTTCGTGCACCTCACTGCCGATCTCATCCCCCTCGGGGATCGCCATCAGCACAAGCTGGGTCTTGTCGCCCGTCCACAAAACCTTGCGGAATTCGTCGTTTTCGCGCGCGAGCTTGACGACGGGCAGTGACATTTTTTGCGTCTCGGACATTTGTTCAGTCTCCGTTCAATTCACGCAAGAATGGCTCGCAGCGTTGCCGACCGTCATTGACGCAGATCAATTCGGCAGGGGCATTTGCCGACTATGGTGGGGGTTCACAGATTACCCGTCGAAGATCATGAGGAGAACACGAATGTCCGAGCGCGAAGCGTATATCGAGAAGGCGAAGGCCCGGATCGACCAGTGGAATGCGGATATCGACAAGATGCAGGCCAAGGTCCATGAGGCCGAGGCTGATGCGAAGATCGAATATGAAAAGCAGCTTGACGAGATGCGGGCGCAACGCGACGAGGCCGAAGCCAAGATCAAGGAAATAGCGGACTCCGGCGATGACGCATGGGATGATATGAAGGCGGGCTTCGACAAGGCGTGGGACAGCATGTCGGAAGCCTTCAACAGCGCCAAGTCGCGGTTCAAGTGAAAGGAACACTGAAATGACCAGTCTGGGATCATTTCGTCGACTTCTCGCCGCGGCAGCGTTCTGCGTCGCCCTGCCTGCTCTGGCGCAGGACAACGCCGCCTTGACCACGACAGAGGACGTCCGCGCTTCCGCTTGATCTCGGAAATCAAATCCGACCGCCCCCAACGCGAGCGTGAACAGGAACGCGTCAGCGTCGAGCAGAGGCGCAAGCAGCACGAAAACGAGATTGTCTGACGGCCTTCGTGCCGGCTCATTCCCGGTCACGGCCTGGCAATAACCGCCGGATCGGACCCAGCTTTGATGATCTGTCCGACGATGAGCCGAACGAGGCTACCGACCACGATCAGAAGCCAACCCTCGCCACTCGGGGTCACAGTATGGAGAACCGGACTGAGAACCGGCAGATAGGCCGCAGCGAGCATCAGCAAGACGCCTGTGGCGACGGCGAACGGTGTCCGGTGGTCACGGTGCTGAGTTGTTCCACGCCGGCCGTGAACTTCCGGGTATTGAATGTGACTTCGAGCGACTTGATCATATCAGGAAGGCGGTGAGGGAATTTGAAATCATTGATCCGCGAGTGCTTGCTGAGTACAAGAGCTACGGCATAGTTCTTCATTTTCGCCAGCACCCCGAACTGGAAGGCAAAGTGCATGATTTCCTCGATTGCCTGGTCCAAGGCGACGACACATTCGAACTCCAGACAGCCAAAATGGCCGTTGAGATCAAGCCAAAAGGCATCTCCAAGGCCAGTGCAATCGAGCAGATAATGGCATTTGATGAGTTCAGCGGCCGCAATATCCTATATGCTGGCGATGACGTAGCCGATGAAGTCGCCTTCTCCTGGGTCAATGAGCAGGGAGGCATCACGATAAAGATCGGCGACGGCCCGACCGTCGCCCACTACCGTACCGCCAGCCCTGCGACCTTTAAGGCATGGCTGCACATGCAGCCCGACTCAGGTCAGGGAACCTAAGTGTGGGACGGCTGATTGTCATGTCCAATCGCACCATCAGTTGATGGGTCAGGCGATTCGGGACGATTGGTCGTGGCACTTAAGGGCGCGCTGTCGTAAAATGGCGGTTTGTGGATTGTTTGTGCCCCTGAGCAGATGGGACAGCCCATCTGAGACGCTTGCGATGCATCAGCGGCCCAACCTCGATATTGGCTGGTTCGCATTGGAGCCTGAACTCTACCACGACTCTTGTGGCGAAGGAGTTGAATTGTCCGTGGTCGTGCAAAGTAGAAATGTCCGCCGCAGCCACCACACGGCAGCTCAATCAGCCCCCATCTGAGTGGCAGATCCTCGGCACCAGCATGCACGTTTTGCAGATCTCCGGGGGGCATTGCCAAGTTGCTGAAGCGAGATTTTGAAAGCGCGTGATGGCGACGATTATGGTGTCATTTCGGCGGCATAGTCAGCCCAGAGACAGAACGCATCTGCCCTGCATGACGGTATGATGTGGCTGAAAGGCGGTAACGACGAGGCCGGAAGATATTGTTGATCTGGTCATGTGCTGCGTGGAAGCGCCGCGCTTGCCGTGGCGACTTGAACCGCCCCATGATCTTCTCTCTTCGTCACGTCGGCCTGTGACTCCCTTCGATGCGGTTGTTGAGCCGTTTGTGAGCACGGTGATCGGCGTCCGGTGCTTAATGCGAGATCGGCTTAATGTAGCTGCGCAGTTTGTCTGTGATGGCGACCCGGGACTGGCCAAATTGAGTGATCAGCCTTGCCATGAAGCGCTTGGCGGCCTTGGCATTGCGGCGGCCCTGGACAAGGATGTCGAGCACGTCGCCGTTGGCCTCTACTGCGCGCCACAGCCTATGCTTAACGCCATCGATCGGGATCACAACCTCATCAAGATGCCACTTGTCGTTCGGCCGCGGACGGTCACGTCGGATGCAGGCGGCAAAATGTTCACCGAAACAATTGACCCAAAGCCGAATTGTTTCCAGGCTGATAATCACGCCACGTTCGGCAAGCAGATCCTCGACATCAGCCGTGCTCAGCGCGAACCGATGGTAAGCCCAAACCGCGTAGGCGATGACTCCACGAGGGTGACGATAGCCCTTCAGGCGCGGCATTGGAGACGGTATTTTTATGCTCCACCCCGTAGCCAGGTCAGTATGGCTGAAAAACTTGGCAATGCCTGTCTGACAAAAAGCGAGTTCGAAACTCTCCAGATTGGTATCATTTGGTAGATGATACCCCGTCGAACCAGGTCACGGTTCGATAAGTCCTGTCAGATTGCGACAGGAGCACTACTGTTCGCGCACGGCATAGTCGCCAATTATGCGCGAACATGGCCCGGAGGAGAAAACGTGCAGGAAGTAGCTGAGGTGCTGGACCGGCTTAATGTACTAGGCGCATCGCGGGAGCGCGTCACGGTCGATGATATTCAGGGGTGTCTCGGTCGCGATGCTTTCGGTCCCACGCTACTGGCGCTTGGCCTCCTGGCGCTAAGCCCGGTAGGCGACATACCGGGCGCACCGACGGTTCTAGGTATCTTCATATTCAGCATCGGCCTGCAGATGGCGGCTGGGCGGAAAACACTCTGGATACCTCGCCCTCTCGCCCGCCGGTCTGTCAAGGGACGGCGCCTGCGCCAGGCCGCCAGCCTGTTTCGACCTGTTATGCGGGTGCTTGCCGTGATCATCAGGGCGCGCCTGACCTACCTCACCGAGGATCCGTTCGCGCGCGTGATCGCAGCAATCTGCGCTGCCCTGGCGCTCACCTTGCCGCCTCTCGAGTTCGTTCCTTTCGGAGCTACCGTTCCGTCTTCAGTCATCACGGGTTTCTCGATCGCGCTCGTCGCCCGCGACGGTTTGCTCGCCTTGATATCGGCCGCCCTTATGATCGGCGGAGGCTACGTCATCCTCACTCTCATCCGGTGATGCGGACTCATGCATGTCGCGCTCAAATGAATGCAGTTGAGCGCGACATGCATTAAATCAAAGGCTTACAGCGATCTTTGCGTATCCAATTGGATGCGCGGCTGTAGAAAAGGGGCGGACGCCGCGTTACTTGCGGCAGTATCCCCGCGCGCAAGCCTTTGTATTCAGATGCTGCCGTCGGTCTCGATCTTCAGCGGCTCACCGCAATGCTTGCAGTGGATCGCATCGGGGTCGTGCCGGTTCAGGCCGCATTCCGGACATGTATAGCGCACCTTGGAGGGCTGAAAGATGGCCCGCGCCAACTGCACGAAAAGGGCCACGCCGGCCACCATGATGAACACGGACAATAGCTTGCCGCCTGGTGTGGTGAGGGTAATATCGCCAAAGCCCGTGGTCGTCAGGGTGGACACAGTGAAGTAAAGCGCATCGACATAGGCCCCGGGGCCGGCGTTGTCGCCGAAAGCGACAACGAACACCAGAGACGCCATCACGAAAATGAAGACAAAGAGGTGGACCCCCGCGAGGATCGCGTCCTCGTGCAGCCGGAAGAATCGACTCTCGCGCCTCAGATCACGGATGAGGTGGTAGGAGTGGATCAGCCGCAATCCTCGAAGGATGCGCAGGAACGCAAGGTCGTCCGTGAAGACCGGCGCCAGCAGGAGCGAAGCCACGACGACAAGGTCGGCGATCGTGTAAAGCTTCAGACACTCATTCCGACGGTTGTCCGATATCCAGAAGCGGGCTGCCAGATCCGCAAGGATCACGACCCCGAGGCAGGTATCGACGTTGCTCAGCAACGCTGTCTGCGGCCACGAGACGCTCACGATGAAATAGACTATGGTCAGAGTGTCGAAGACGACCAGCGCGTAGCGGAACCACTGGGCTCTCTGACTGCGGCCGGTGTAGAGCAGCCGGATGGTGCGGTGCAGGGTCTCCATGCAATCCGACTATATCATGCGCCGGGCGATTGGCGAGCGAGTTCTCCCGGTCGGCGCATTCAACGGTTTTGGCCGAAATCGCGAAAGCGGCCGCCATGTCTGTGCCGTTCAGTCATCTTCGTCAACTTTCTCGGGTAGTTGATCGTGCGTGGTGGAGGCGAAATCTACAAGTTCGTCTTCCGTCATACTTTCGAACATCTCCTTCGAAGCACCTTGGAGGCTGGACTTGCTGGCCTCCCCCCGCTTGACGGCCAGGGCGGCCCCGGCCGCTTTTTGCTGTGCTTTCGATTTTGCGGGCATGGCTGTCTCCTGGCAGTGTTGTAGGCATCCTGTGGAAGCGAAGGAAAAGGTGCGCTCTTTCTGGATGTCTGCATAGCGCGCCCCTCTGCGTGGGGAGTCGAGGTCGCGAACGCGCACTGTGTGCGGCTTAGCGGAGGGTCCCTTCCCTTTGGCGTTATGCTTTAAGATAAGAGCATAGCATGGCGCTCTGTATTTGCACAGTCGGCCAACAACATCCCGGATTTCAGGCGTTTCGCATGTCAGGCTTTCACCCGAATGCAATGCCCGGTGCCGAACCGGATAAGGTCTTGAAGGTTACCACGTCAACTTCTACTCTTGTCAGATGGCCCGCTTCGGCCCGCACCAAGCTGGAAGGTTTTCATGACCAAACACCATGTCCGCAGCGTCGAAGAAACGCTTGAGCATCTGTCCGTCGACCCGGAGCGGGGTCTGGATGAGGCAGAGGTCCGGCGGCGGCGCGGGGAACATGGACGGAACCGTCTCGGCGAGGCGGAACGGGTCAGCCCCTGGAAGATCCTTGCGGACCAGTTCAGAAACCTCGTCATCGGCATCCTGGCCGTCGCGGCGATCGTGTCCTTCGCAATGGGCGAGATCGTGCAGATGGCGGCGATACTCGCTGCGATCGTGATCAATGCCGTCATCGGCTTTGTCACCGAATGGAAGGCCGTCCGGTCGATGGAAGCGCTACGCAGCCTCGGTACCGTGCAGGCTAGGGTTACGCGCGACGGATCGAGTGCGACCGTCGATTCCGAGGAACTCGTGCCGGGGGATGTGGTTCTGCTCGACGCCGGCAATGTCGTCACGGCCGATCTGCGGCTGATCGAGGCGAACGGCCTGACCTGCGACGAGTCCTCTCTGACAGGCGAATCGGTGCCGGTGACCAAGACCACGGAGGAAGTGGAGGCGGACGCACCGCTGGCCGAACGCACGTCAATGGCCTTCAAGGGCACCGCAGTGACAGGCGGCAGCGGCGCCGGCGTGGTCGTGGCCACCGGAATGCAGACCGAACTGGGGGACATCGCGCGCATGACTTCGGAGGCCAGCGAAGAGGTGACGCCGCTCGAAAAGCGGCTGGACCGACTGGCGCGCAATCTGGTGATGGTCACGTTGATCGTGGCGGCGGTAGTCGCCGCCCTCGGCTGGCTGGGCGGGAAGGACCTCGTGTCCATGCTCGAGACGGCGGTGGCGCTTGCGGTGGCCGCCGTGCCGGAGGGTCTGCCGA
>Ga0076930_101168_pt1 | contig 15738 bp, 15 predicted proteins | sample HotLakConsoUCCRE_FD_71149 | JGI IMG/M metagenome (GOLD analysis project Ga0076930, IMG submission 71149) | Hypersaline microbial mat communities from Hot Lake, Washington, USA - Hot Lake Consortium UCC-RE (version 3) (version 3) ...
CGACGGATCGGGGGTTCGCCAAGGCGCGGCGAAGCCGCACAAAAGAAAGCCCAGAGGCCGCCAAATAAAGCCCCCTTTAATTGCACATCTCCTTATTAAAGTAATTTCCATCTTGCTTTAATAACGAGAGTCAGCAAGAATAAGTGATGATCGACGCCGCACCCAACCCGCGCCTGGGACGATACATCGAAACACCTGTCGCGGGCGAGACCGTGCGTGCCTTCGTGCCGCCGCCCTTGCCGCCCGATCCTCCAATCGATGTGCTGGGCCTGATTGACCGCCTCAGCCTCGCGGAACGTGCGCTTGGCCGCCTCGATGGGATCACCATGCTCCTGCCGCGACAAGAGTTGTTCCTTTACATGTATGTGCGCAAGGAAGCGGTGCTTTCCTCGCAGATCGAAGGCACGCAGTCGACCCTATCCGATCTCCTGCGCTTCGAGACCGAGGCGCAGGAAGGCGAGCCGATCGACGACATCCGCGAGGTGTCGAACTATGTCGATGCAATGATGCATGGCCTCGAGCGGCTCGACACCCTGCCCCTGTCGCTGCGCCTCATCCGCGAGATGCATGGCCGCCTTCTGCAAAGCGGTCGCGGCGAGACCAAGGCCCCGGGTGAGTTCCGTCGCACCCAGAACTGGATCGGCGGCAGCCGTCCCGGAACCGCCCTCTTCGTGCCACCCCCAGTGAGCGAGTTGGAAACCTGTCTCGACGCGCTGGAGCGCTTCTTTCACGACGAGACCTCGCGCCTGCCCGCGCTCATCCGGGCCGGTCTGATCCATGTTCAGTTCGAGACGCTCCACCCCTTCCTCGATGGCAATGGCCGCATCGGGCGATTGCTCGTAACGCTCTACCTCTGCGTCCATGGCGTTCTGCGAAGCCCACTGCTCTATCTCAGCCTCTACCTCAAGACCCATCGCACCGAGTACTACCGGCTCCTGCAGGATGTCCGCGAGAAAGGCGACTGGGAGGCCTGGCTGGACTTCTTTCTCACCGGTGTTACCGAAACAGCAAACCAGGCCTTCGACGCGGCCACCCGGATCGTGGACTTGTTCAAAGAGGATCGGGAGCGCATCACTTCGGACAGCGCCCGAGCCGGTTCAGCCTTGCGTGTCCACGACTGGTTCGAACAAGCACCCTTCCTGACTTCGGGGCAGCTGGTGGAGCGGACCGGGCTGACCGCACCGACCGTGAACGCGGCTCTGGCCGATCTGGAGCGTCTCGGCATCATCGAGGAGTTTACGGGTCGAAAGCGGGGAAGGGTCTTTCGCTACCACCGCTACCTGGAAATTCTTAATGAGGGTACAGATCCCGTTGGAACAAGCTGAAATGACGATGCCATAGCGAAAACCTCATCTTTGCCGCGTGTACGACGTCTGACTGTGATGCTAGACGGTACTGCCGTTACGCCGTCATACAAGAAGATCCGTTTCATCGGCTTCACGGCCCTTCCAGACCGATTGCACACGGATCGCACACCGGTGCGCCCAACCCACCTGAAGTTGCGACGGAATCGAGCCGATCCTCCAAGGCACACATATGTCCGCTTGTTTGGTTGCATCCTGTTGCGCGCTGGAGGGGATGGGCCTGATATCCAACCGTCTCTGGCCTCTAAGCTATTGTTTTAATTATATCTAGGAACTCACATCTGTCGTGGCAACAATGATCCCGCCGCCCGCTGCGGACGCATTCGCCCGACGCCGTACCTGCCTGATGGAGCGGTTCAACGGCCGGATCGAGGACGTGTTGCAAAGCCACCGCTTCGACGGCGGCAAAGACCTCGAACAAACGATCCTGCGCTACGTCCGGCTCTACAACGGACAGCTCCCGCAATCAGTGCTGAACGGCCGAACACCCATCGACGCGTCGAAGGACTGGCAGCGCCAGAAACCGGGCCTCTTCAGAAAGCGGCCATATAATCACACGGGATTCGACAATTACCAGCAGAAGAGCGGCATATTCGTAGGAGGCCACGACCGAGGCGGCGCCAAGTCGGTAGGCCATGCTCATGCAATAGCCGATCATCGCCGGCATCACGCCGATCAGGACGAACACCCGCACATCGCCGGCCGCAGGCCGGACCCAGGCGCGCAGCAGGAACACGACCGACGGGTGCATCGCCCCTTCGGCAATTCTTCCATCGCCCGCGACGAGGAGAAACAACAACGACACGCATAGGAAACTGGCTGGATGCAGACCGCCATGGCCGGGGCTGCAGATCTTGCACCCAGTTTGCGCGTCATAACGTGCATCCCCGAACAGCAGGCCGCCGGAGCGAGCGGGAGCAACAGGCTTGCCCGCCCGATATCGCCCCAGTCGACGCCCGACGTCATAATCACCCCCACCCCTGCCAGACGCACGACGATGGCGGTCAGCCGGTGCCGCCCGACCGGCTCGCGCAGCACAGGGATGGCCAGAAGCGTGATAAACAGTTCAGGCTGAACAAACTTCTGGCATGCCGCTCTGACGATTGCCTCGGCAGTTTTCGGGGATCATGGCGTTCATGATCATGGCGTACGCGGCGATCAGAAGGGTCAAAAGAGCCCTGAGATGGGCGACGATCTTGCGGATGTTGTGGCCGCAGCCGCACAGGACGGCGAAGATCGCGTCGCCGGTGGTACCTTTCAGCGGGCAGCGTGACAGGCGGCCGTCGGTTTTCATGTGACCGATTTCCGGCTCGATGGCGCTGCGCCGTCGCAACAGCCGTTTCAGCGTCGGGGTCAGGCCGCGGCGGGTGCCGCTGATCAGGACCTTTGTGCGCGACACGCCGTGGCCGCGGTATCCGCGGTCGACGACGGCCAGCGCGGGGATTTGGCCGGTCAGGATTTCCACCTGTTCCAGCGCTTCCGGCAGGGTATGGCCGTCATAGGGGTTGCCGGGCATGGACCGCATGCCGACGACGAAAACTTCGTCAATGGTCGTCGCCAGGCTGACCTTGGTGCCGAACTCGTAGCGCTTGCGTGCCTTGCCTTTCGAGATGCAGTCGACCTCCGGCTCGTGCAGGGCGTAGATCTTGCCGCGGCTCCCTGGCCCCTGGTGCAGCAGGCGGCCCACCAGCACGAGGGTGTCCAGAACGCGCTCGCGCAGCGGACCCTCGGGGATCGCATCCAGCTGGCGGCGCAGGTCGCGCAGGACACGGCCGGTGTAACCCTTCAGTTGTTTCAGAGCCTTGCGCATGCGCTTGAACTGGCGCGCATGGGCGTAGCGGCCCGCCTGCAGCGCCAGGCGCGGGGCCAGCCGGTTGTAGTTCTGCCGCAGCGCGATCCCGGCGTCGTCCGCCAGCGCGACGAGCTGCCGGCGGGCCTTGTCATAGAGACGCGCGTCGGTCGGGTGGGCGATGTTCTTCTCCATCACCGTGGTGTCGACGGCGACGCGGGACAGGCTGTCTTCATCGACCGTGCCCGATGCGCGCCCGGCCTCGATCGTCTTGGTCAGCAGCCATTCGGCCCCTTCTTCGCCGATGCGATTGCGCCAGCGTGTCAGCGACGAGGGATCGATGGGCAGGCGGTGCTGAAAGAACGTCTCGCCGGTGAAATGCTGGTAGTATGGGTTCTCGACCCGAGCCGGGCGACGACCGCCTCGTCCGACAGCCGGTAGGCATGCTGAAGATACAGCAACCCCGCGACCAGTCGTGGCGAGGTCGCCGGCCGCCCGCGGTGCGACGGGAAGAACCCGGCCCACTCCCGCTCGAAGAAGTCCCAGTCGATCAGCGCGGCCAGCTTCGCCAGTTCGTGGCGCATGTCGATCATGTCGGTCAGGCGGGGGCGCAGGAGATCGCCCTGCTCTTTCTGACGGGGATGCGCGACGAGATTTGGGTCAAGCTCTGGGGCAACCTGTCGTTCAACCCGATCTCGGCGCTGACCCACGCCACGCTCGACTTTCTTTGCACCGACACCGGCACCCGGGGCGTGGCGCGCGCGATGATGCTCGAGGCGCAGGAGATTGCCGAGGCGCTCGGCGTGAAATTCCCCATCGACGTGGATCGTCGCATTGACGGCGGCGCGGCGGTGGGCGCGCATCGCACCTCGATGCTGCAAGACCTCGACGCCGGCCGCCCGATGGAGATCGACGCGCTGCTCGGCGCGGTCCATGAACTGGGGCGCGTGACGGGCAGGCCGACGCCGACGATCGACACCGTGCTGGCTCTGATCCGGCTGCGCGGGCGCGTCGCAGGGCTTTACATGTAGGCGCCCGCCTCAGGTGGCATCCACTGGCCGCCCGCAACGGCGCCGGAGCAGCTTCAGGAATGGCAGCTTGATCGGGATTCGGGCGACGTCTTGCAGTAACAGAAAGGGCTGCGTTTTGTCATGGATCGAGGCTGCCGTGTGCCCTGCCCCGGCTCAAGGCTGGTACCTCTGACAAGACCCTGGGCAGGACCTCATCGCGGAGCGCGGTGGCGGGCAGCGCCGACTGCCGCGCGTGCAGAGCGGTGAGGGTGGTTTCGCGTGGGGTGGTCGTGGGTGGGCATGGCTAACGAAGATCTATCGTGCAAAGAAGGTCTCATTCCTGATTGAGACCAAGGCAACCGGAGGCTCGGATGGCGTAGTATGACGCCTGGCCCACCTCTGTTCTTGTTCCCCGATGCGGGTAAAGTCAGGGGCGGCCAGTAGGAGACCTGTCATGCGGTTCTTGGATTTCAGTTCATGGCAGGGTGTGCTCACCACCGTTCTTGGTCTTGCAGTATTCGCCATGATCGGTGTTGGCATTCGCGTTCTCATCATGCTCACGATCCAGCAACGTCAGCAGCGGATGAACCGCCAGATCAACGAACGCCTCAGAACCCTGATGTCCGCCTACAGGACGCTGGGAGGCTCGTTCACGGGGCAGCTGACCGTGAATCCGCTTCATCTTCGCGATCTCCGCGTCCCTGTCGAAGAGGGGGAGCCGAATTTGGCGGAGACGCCCGGCAACACGACATCTGACCGCCCGCGCAGGATCCGCGACGCAGTGGAGGCAGCATTGTCCGATATCCTCCTGCTCGGCACCGAGGAGCATGTGCGCCTTGCCGGGCAAGCAGCGAGCGACATGGCCGCAGGACGACCCATCCACACCGCGGAGCTCGTCATTTCGCTTCGCACCTACATCCGAAAGGCTCTTGATCTCGACCCCGTTCCCGAAACGGTGAAGATCCCCCTTCAGGGCCCGACAAGACCGCACGGCAGCGGAGGCCGCGGAGGCAAAGGCGATGGTGGCCGGGAAAAAGGTGGTGGTGCTGGCGGCGGGGGTGGCGGTGCTGGTGGCGGTGGCGGAATGGGAATGGGGATTGGCGCCGGCAGCGGACGCGGCGGGGACGCCGGAACCAGTGGCTAGATGTTCCATCCCGGATGATCCCATAAGCCCTCCGCGATCTGCGTTGTTCATGGCAAGATCGGTTCTGAGGGAGGTCCAGAGCGGAGCACCGCCATGCTGATCCATCTGCACAAGCAAGCGACAACGACGCCGAGGATACGCACGATGCCATCCTCAGCGCTGAGGCTGTGGTCCTTGCCAGGGCCGCTCTAGTCGTGCTGAGCCGCCCGTGCGGAGCCGCGTGGCCAGACTTCGCCTCCGGAATGTGCTCTGCGGCGTGAACGCTGAAAAATTAGGCAACCGCACCGGGCGGGTCCGTCCCTAGCCAAAGTGGCGATGGAATCGCTTGACCATCGCGATTACCGAACCAATCGTCCAATGGTTCGATCCTATGCAACTTTGGTTCGACTTGAGGGGATCCCTTGCTCCACGAGCTTCCAGAAACCGACAACGCCTCCGCCGCGCGGACCCGCATCCGCGAGATGATCCGTCTGGGCGAGGTCGACGCCGACGGGCAGCTGCCGACCGAGCGCGATCTCTGCGCGCGGTTTGGCGTGAGCCGCCGCGCAGTGCGCCGGGCGCTCGACGCTTTGGAGGCCGAGGGGCTGGTCTGGCGGCGGCAGGGCAAGGGCACCTTCGTGGGCCAGCCCCCCGATCCGAATGGGCATCTGGTGGCGATCATAGCGCCCGACACCGATCCCCTGAGCGTGATGGAGGCGCGGCTGGCGCTGGAGCCGGAACTGGCGGCACTGGCCGCGCGCCGCGCGACCGGAGAGGATGTGGCGCGCCTGCGGGCCCTCGCCGAACGCACGGCGCATGTGCAGGATGCCGACGCTGCGGAGCTATGGGACGGGTCGCTGCACCGGATGATCGCCCGCATCGCCGCCAACCCGATCCTCAGCGCGGCCTTCACGCTGATCAACGAGGTGCGGCAGGAGCAGCGCTGGCAACAGGAGCGTGAACAGGCGCGATCCCCGGCACTCGTGGCCGAATACGACCGCCAGCATGGCAAGATCATCGACGCCATCCACGCCCGCGACGAGGACGCCGCGCGCGCCGCGATGCGCGCGCATCTCGTGGCGCTCAGGGGCAACCTCGAACGGATCCGCGCGACGGAGGCGGCGCGATGAGTGCCGTACCCCTTCTCGACCTGCGTGGGCTGACCATCGCGCTCGACGGCATCGAACAGCCGCTGGTCGATGGCGTGAGCTTCACCCTCTCGCCGGGCGAGACGCTGTGCATCGTCGGAGAAAGCGGCTGCGGCAAGAGCCTGACGTCGCTGGCGCTGATGGGCCTGCTGCAAACGCCACCGCTGCGCGTGACCGCCGGCACGGCGGGACTGGCCGGCGAAGACCTGCTGGCAATGAGCACTGCGCAGCTGCGCACCACTCGCGGCGGGCGCATGGCGATGATCTTCCAGGAGCCGATGACCTCGCTCAACCCTGCGCTGCGCATCGGCGACCAGATCGCCGAGGCGGTGCGCCGCCACAAGGGCGTCAGCCACGCCAAGGCGCGTGCCCGCGCGCTCGAGATGCTGCGCCGGGTACGCATCCCTGCACCCGAACAGCGGCTCGACGAGTTTCCGCACCAGCTGTCGGGGGGCATGCGACAGCGCGCGATGATCGCGATGGCGCTGGCCAACGACCCCGAACTTCTGATCGCCGACGAGCCGACCACGGCGCTCGACGTGACGATCCAGGCGCAGATCTTGCAACTGATGCGCGACCTCAAGGCCGAGACCGGGGCGGCAATGGTGCTGATCACGCATGACCTGGGCGTGGTGGCCGAGATGGCCGACAAGGTCGCGGTGATGTATGGTGGCCGCATCGTCGAGGCGGGCAACGCGGAGCAGGTCTTCACCGATCCGCAGCATCCCTACACCATTGGCCTCATGTCCTCGATGCCGTCGCTCGGCGCGCGCAGCACGCGGCTGGTGACCGTGCCTGGCACCGTGCCGCAACCCGCCGCGATGCCGTCCGGCTGCCGCTTTTCCACCCGCTGCCCGTTCGCGGCAGACGTCTGCGCCGCCGTGCCGCCGCTGAAGGATCTGGGCGGCGGGCATCAGGTCGCGTGTTTCCACGCGCCGCTGGAGGCCGAGGCGCCCGTGGCCCTGAAAGGGACCGGAACATGACCGCCATCCTGTCCACCCGCGAGTTGCGCAAGGATTTCGTCGCCGCCCGCCAGCTCTTCGGCGCACCGACGCTGGTCCATGCCGTGGCGGGCGTGTCGATCGATATCGAGGAGGGCGAGACCTTCGCCATCGTCGGCGAAAGTGGCTGCGGCAAGTCCACGCTCGCGCGGCTGCTGCTTCGCTTGATCGACCCCAGCTCCGGCGAGGTCTGGTACAAGGGCGAGGACCTGGCGAGCGTACCCCCTGCCCGGCTGCGCGCGCTCCGCCGCGACCTGCAGTTCATCTTCCAGGACCCATTTTCGTCGCTCAATCCGCAGATGAGCGTCGGCGCGCTGATCGAGGAGCCGATGCGCGCCCATGCCATCGGCACCCCGAAGGAGCGGCGCGACCGCGTGGCCGACCTGCTCACCCGCGTCGGCCTGCGTCCTGAACATGCCGACCGCTACCCGCACGAGTTCTCAGGCGGGCAGCGCCAGCGCATCGGCATCGCCCGCGCGCTCGCTTCCGGCCCGACTGTGCTGATCGGGGACGAGCCGGTCAGCGCGCTCGACGTGTCGATCCAGGCGCAGGTGGTCAATCTTCTGGAGGACCTGAAGGACGAGTTCGGCCTGACGCTGGTCATCATCGCCCATGATCTCGCCGTGATCCGGCACATGGCCGACCGGGTGGCGGTGATGTACCTCGGCGAGGTGGTGGAACTGGCGCCCGCCGCCGATCTCTACGCGAGGCCGCTGCACCCCTATGCCGAGACGCTGCTGGCCGCGATCCCGGTGGCGAGCTTCGGCGCGCGCCCAGCCCGCACCATGGTGGAAGGCGATCCACCGAACCCCATCGCGCCGCCGCCCGGCTGCAAGTTCCAGCCCCGCTGCCCCTACGCGGTGGACATCTGCCGGAGCGAACGCCCGGTCCTGACCCCCGCCGGCGATGGCCGAACCGTTGCCTGTCACCGCGCGGCCGAGCTGTCGCTCGAGGGGTTGGCCGATGTCGCGCACAGCCGCACCGCGACCGCCTGCCGGAGGTTCGACCTCTACGCCGAGGCGATGGCGGCCCGCATCGCATCCCATAACCGCCTGAAATCGGGCGACTTACCCCCCCAAACAGATGGAGGAACTCTCTGATGGCACTGAAAAAGAACCTCGCGCTTGCGCTGGCCTTCGGGCTTGCGGCAGGTGCCGCGCAGGCCCAGGACCTGCGCATCGGGCTGCAGGACGACGCCGACGTGCTCGACCCCGACCAGGCCCGCACCTTCGTCGGGCGGATCGTGTTCGAGTCGCTCTGCGACAAGCTGGTCGACATCACCCCGGATCTCGAGATCGTGCCGCAACTGGCGACGGAATGGGAGTGGTCCGAGGACGGCATGACGCTGACCATGATGCTGCGCGAGGATGTGGTGTTCCATGACGGCACGGCCTTCGACGCCGAGGCGGTGGTCGCCAACATCGACCGCAGCCAGAACCTGCCTGAAAGCCGCCGCGCGTCGGAGATCAGCTCGATCAGCGGCGCCGAGGTGATCGACGAGTTCACCGTCCGCTTCACCCTGTCAGCCCCCGACGCGACGCTTCTGGCGCAGTTGTCGGATCGCGCCGGCATGATGATCTCGCCCACCGCCGCCGAGGAAGCCGGGCTCGATTTCGGCCGCGCGCCCGTCTGCTCCGGCCCCTACAGCTTCGTCGAGCGGATCCAGCAGGACCGGATCGTCCTGGAGCGCTTCGCCGATCACTGGGATGCCGACGCCTACAGCTTCGACACCGTGACCTTCCTGCCGATCCCCGACACCACCGTGCGCCTCGCCAACCTGCGCGCCGGCGATCTCGACATGCTGGAGCGGCTGGCCGCGACGGACGCGGGCTCGGTCGGGGGCGATGACAGCCTGACGATGGAACAGGCAACCTCGCTCGGCTACCAGGCGATCACGATCAACGTCGGCAACGGCGAGCAGGCCGAAGGCCCGTTGGGGCAGGATGCCCGAGTGCGCCAGGCCCTGTCGCTGTCGATCGACCGCGACGCGATTGCCCAGGTCGTATTCGAAGGCGCCGTCGCGCCCGGCAACCAGCCCTGGCCGCCGACCTCGCCCTGGTACAACGCCGACTTCCCGCTCCCTGAGCGGGACGTGGAAGCCGCCCGCGAACTGCTGACCGAGGCAGGCTTCCCCGACGGGGTGGACATCACCGTGCAGGTGGCTAACAACCCGGTGCAGCAGCAGGTGATGCAGGTGGTCCAGTCGATGGCGGCCGAAGCCGGCATCCGCATCTCGCTGGAAGCCAAGGAATTTGCCACGCTTCTGTCCGACCAGACGGCGGGCGCCTACCAGGCGAGCCAGGTCGGCTGGTCCGGCCGGGTCGATCCTGACGGGAACCTCCACCAGTTCGTGACCACCGACGGCGGCATCAACGACTCGGGCTATTCCAACGCCGAGGTCGACAGCTTCCTGAACGAGGCTCGGGTGTCCAATGACACCGAGGCGCGGCGTGCGGCCTACAACGGCGCTTCGGAAATCCTGATGGAGGACCTGCCGATCGTGTACCTCTACCACCCGGTCTGGATCTGGGCGATGGACGCCAGCGTCGAGGGCTTCGTCCCCTACCCCGACGGCATGATCCGCCTGGCCGACGTGACCATGGCCGAATGAGCCAAGCCTGACCGGGCGCGCGGCGCTTTGCCGTCGCGCGCCCCTCCCCGCAGCCCCAGCCGGAGACGCCCATGCTTGCCTTCATCGGACGCCGCCTCCTGATCGCGATCCCGACGATCATCCTGATCTCGATCTTCGTCTTCACGCTGCAGAAATTGCTGCCGGGCGACCCGGTGCTGGTGATGGCCGGCGAGGAACGCGACCCCGCCGTGCTCGAATACCTGCGCGAGCAATACCGGCTGAACGACCCGATCCTCGTCCAGTACTTCACCTGGATCGGCAACGCCCTCAGGGGCGACCTCGGCATCTCGCTCCGCACGCAGCAACCGGTGCTGGAACTGATCGGTCAGAAACTGCCGGTCACGATCCAGCTCGCCGTCATGGCGCTGATCATCGCCATCGTGATCGGCATCCCGGCGGGCGTGCTCTCGGCCTACAAGAAGGGCACCTGGATCGACTGGGTGGCCAATCTCGTCGCGCTCTCGGGCCTTTCGGTGCCGAACTTCTGGCTCGGCATCATGATGATCCTGCTCATTTCCGTGAAGCTCGGGTGGCTGCCGGCCTCGGGCTATCAGCCGTTTTCCGATGATCCCATCGAGTCCCTCCGCGTGATGCTGATGCCCGCCTTCGTGCTCGGAACCGGGATCGCGGCGACGCTGATGCGCCATACCCGTTCCGCCATGCTGAGCGTGCTCGGCTCCGACTACATTCGCACCGCGCGCGCCAAGGGGCTGGCCGAGCGCGTGGTGCTGGTCAAGCACGCGCTTCGCAACGCGCTGGTGCCGATCGTCACCGTCACCACGCTGCTCTTCGGCGAGCTTCTTGCCGGCGCGGTGCTGACCGAGCAGATCTTCACCATCCCCGGCTTCGGCAAGCTGGTGGTCGATGCCGTCTTCAACCGCGACTACGCGGTGGTGCAGGGCATCGTGCTGTGCACCGGGGTCGCGTTCATCTTCATGAACATCCTCGCCGATGTGGCCTACCGCATCCTCAACCCGCGCATGAGGGACCAATGAGCACGCTCAGCGATCCGCAGGCGGCCCTGCCCGAGGCGCTGCCCCGGCGCCAGAACCGCATCTGGCGCAAGTTCCGCAAGAACAAGGCGGCGCTTTTGGGCGGCATCCTGGTGGCGTTCTTCGTGATCTTGGCACTTCTCGCCCCGCTCCTGCCGATCCCCGGCCCGACCGAAACGGACTGGGGCGCGGTGCGGCAGGCGCCTTCGGCCGCACATCTCTTCGGCACCGACGAGATCGGGCGCGATGTGCTGTCGCGGATGATCTGGGGCGCGCGCGCTTCGCTGCTCGCAGGCGTGGTGTCGGTCGGCATCGCGGTCTGCATCGGCGTGCCGCTCGGCGTGCTGGCAGGTTACCTGCGCGGCTGGACCGACGCCGCCATCAGCCGCGTGACCGAGGCGCTGCTGGCCGCGCCCTTCCTGATCCTCGCCATTGCGCTCGCGGCCTTCCTGGGCCCGTCGCTGACCAACGCGATGATCGCCATCGGCCTCAGCGCCGTGCCCATCTTCATCCGTCTCGCGCGCGGGCAGACGATGTCGGTGATGACCGAGGATTACGTCGAAAGCGCACGCGCCGTGGGGCTGACCCATGTCGCTCTCATCAGCCGCTACATCCTGCCCAACATCTTTCCCCCGATCCTCGTGCAGGGCACGCTCACCATCGCCACCGCGATCATCGCCGAGGCGTCGCTGTCCTTCCTCGGTCTCGGCCAGCAGCCGCCCGCACCAAGCTGGGGCTCAATGCTGAACGTGGCCAAGAACTTCCTCGAACAGGCGCCGTGGATGGCGCTCTACCCCGGTGCCGCGATCTTCCTGGTGGTGCTGGGCTTCAACCTTCTCGGCGACGGGCTGCGCGATGCGCTCGACCCGCGCGATCATTGATCTGACGAACGGAACAATTCATGACATTTACCACCCGCCCCGAGATCACCGGCACCTTCGGCGTCGCCACCTCGACCCACTGGATCGCCTCGGCGGTCGGCATGAAGATGCTGGAACAGGGCGGCAACGCCTTCGACGCCGCCGCCGCCATGGGTTTCGTGCTGCATGTGGTGGAGCCGCACCTGAACGGCCCGCTTGGCGACATGCCGCTGATGATCCGCACCGCGGGCGCGGAGGCGCCGCTCATGATCTGCGGTCAGGGCAGCGCGCCTGCGGGCGCTACCATTGATCATTACAGGAACGAGGGATTGACGCTGATCCCCGGCTCGGGCCTGCTCGCCACCGTCATCCCCGGCGCCTTCGGGGCCTGGATGCTGATGCTGCGCGACCATGGCAGCCTGCCGCTGCGCGACATCCTCGAACCCGCCATATACTATGCCCGCCACGGCCACCCGATGCTGCCGCGCGTCGCGGGCACCATCGCCGGGCTCGGCGAGTTCTTCCGCGAGGAATGGCCGACCTCCCACGCCACCTGGCTGCCCGGCGGTCAGGCAACCAAGGCCGGGGCGCTTTTCTGCAACCCCGACCTCGCCGACACCTGGGAGCGGCTGCTGGTCGAGGCCGAGACCACCACCGGGCGCGAGGCGCAGATCGAGGCGGCGCGCACCGGCTTCTACGAGGGCTTCATCGCCGATGCGATCGACAGCTACCTGCGCGACGCCTGCGTGATGGATGCCGCCGGCGGGCGGCGCAAGGGCGTGTTGACGGGACAGGACATGGCTGGGTGGCGGGCCGGATACGAGCATCCGCTGAGCGTCGACTACCACGGCTGGACGGTCTGGAAGGGCGGGATGTGGACACAGGGCCCGACGCTCCTGCAATCGCTGAGGATGCTCGAAGGCATCGACATCGGCGCGATGGACCTGCGCGGCGCGGAGTTCGTGCACACCGTGACGGAAACCATGAAACTCGCCTTCGCCGATCGCGAGGCTCATTACGGCGACCCGCTCCACACCGACCTGCCGGTCGAGGTGCTGCTGTCGCGCGAATATGCTGCCGCGCGTCGCGCCCTGATCGGGGCCAAGGCATCGCTCGAGCAGCGCCCCGGCCAGATCGACGGCTACGAAGCTTGGGCAAGGGCCGCCGTTGAGCGCGCGAGTCGCGACTTCGCAACCGGCCCAGGTGTCGGCGGAGGCGAGCCGACGATGGCGCACCTCACCGAGAAACGCGGCGATACCGTGCATCTCGATGTCATCGACCGCTGGGGTAACAGCGTTTCGGCCACGCCCTCGGGCGGCTGGCTGCAATCCTCGCCGGTCATCCCCGGCCTCGGCATGCCGCTCAATAGCCGCGCGCAGATGTTCTGGCTGGAGGAGGGCCTGCCGACTTCGCTGGCGCCGGGGCGCCGTCCGCGCACCACGCTCTCGCCCTCGATGGCCCAGGCGCCGGACGGGACGGAGCTGGCCTTCGGCACGCCCGGCGGCGATCAGCAGGACCAGTGGCAACTGATCCTGTTCCTGCGCCTCGTCCACGGGCAGATGAACCTGCAGGAAGGCATCGACGCGCCGCTGTTTCACACCGCGCATTTCCAGTCCTCATTCTACCCGCGCGGCACCCGGCCCGGCCACCTGATGGCCGAACCAGCGTTCGGCGAGGCGGTGTTGCAGGAGTTGCGCCACCGTGGCCACGACGTCGAGGTGGCCGAGCCCTGGACGGTCGGCCGCCTCACCGCCGCCTCGCGTTCGCCCGACGGCATGCTGAAGGCGGCGGCCACCCCGCGCCTGATGCAGGCCTACGCCATCGGTCGTTGAGGAGACTGAGATGACCTATTCCATCACCGCGCGCGACCCCGAAACCGGGGAATACGGCGTCGCCGTCGCCAGCCGCTTCTTCGCCGTCGGCGCGGTCGTCCCGCACCTGCGCGGCGGCAAATGCGCGGTGGCGACCCAGGCCTTCGTCTCGCCCATCTGGGGTATGGAGGCGGCAGACCGCATCGCGGCGGGCGAGGCCAGCGCGGATGTGGTGGCCGATATAGTAGCGCGTGACGGTGGTCAGGCGATCCGCCAGATCCACCTCGTTGACGCCGCGGGTCGGGTCACGGCCCACACCGGCGCCAATTGCGTCGACTGGTGCGGCCATGTCACGGGCGAAGCGGTCTCGGTCGCGGGCAACATGCTCGCCGGCCCCGCCGTCATCGCCGAGACGCTGGCGACCTACGAGGCGAACCTGCACCTTCCGCTTGCCCTGCGCCTGACGACCGCCATGGAGGCAGGGGCATCCGCCGGCGGCGACAGGCGCGGCACCCAATCGGCAGCGCTGGTGATCCACCGGACCGAGGATTACCCATGGCTCTCCCTCCGCGCCGACGACCACCCCGACCCGCTGGCCGAACTCCGCCGCCTCTACGACGTGGCACAGGAACGCTTCGTGCATGTCGCGGCAGCCATGCCCACCCGCGCCAATTTCTCGGGCGTGACCGACCGCACCGGCATCGACGCCGCCATCGCGGCGGAAGAGGCGACGCGACGGGCGGAGGGACGGAAGAGCCGTTCCTTCGCGACCAACCTGCCAGGCTGAGGTCGGCTCAGCCTCTCTGCGTGACGATGATCGGACGGTTTGAGGACCCGATTGCGACAAAACCGAGCGCCCGCACAGCAGCCTGACGACGTATCAATCCGCGGAGGAGTTTGCCGCAGCGTGGCCCTTCGAGTAGACGCAATGGGCGCAGCCGCTTGCCGGAAGTTCCGCATCTCGACGGTCAACGACGCTTGCTTCGTATCCGTCCGGCGTAACCGCGGTTGAGGTTCAACTTGGCTGCCAGTTCCAGGGTGCGAGTTCGTCGATGCGGTTGATCTTTTGATCGGCGATGTGGGTGAGCACCCAGGTTAACCAGGCTTCCGGGTCGACGCGGTTCATGCGGGCGGTCTCGATGAGGGTGTAGGCGATCGCGGCAGCCCAGCCGCCACCCTCCGATCCCATGAAGAGATAATTCTTCCTTCCGAGAGTCAGCGGTCTGATTGATCGCTCGCAGATGTTGTTGTCCAGTTCGAGCTGGCCGTTTTCCAGATAGGTCCGGGCCTTGGGCATTCGGCCGAGGGCGTAGCGAATGGCCTCGGCCAGACTGGTTTTCCCCGATATTTTCGGCAGCTGCTGCTTCAGCCAGGTCTCCAGTTCGTCGAAGATTGGCCTGGCCCGGGTCTGTCGCAGGGCGACGCGTTCGTCGGGCGGCTTGTAGCGCGTGTCTTTTTCGACGGCATAGAGGCGCGCGATGCGTTCGATGGTTTCCCGGGCGATGGTGGAGCCGTCGCGTTCGAAGACATCGACGAACTTGCGGCGGACATGCACCATGCAGGCCTGCTCTGTTGCCATGCCCTCGCCGAACAGCCCGTTGAAGCCGGTGAACCCGTCGGCATGAACGATGCCGGTTGTAGCCCTTGAGGTGGGCGGCGGGATGGGCGCCCTTGCGATCCACGCTGAACTGGTACCATGCGCAGGGTGGGGCCTGACCGCACCATGGTCGCTCATCGCGGACATAGCTCCACATCCGCGCGGTCTGGGTTCTGCCGGTCTTGCCTCCGATCTGCATCTTGACCGGGGTGTCGTCGGCGACGAGCGTGGGACCGGCGCGCGCCAGCCTTCCGATATGGTCGGCCAGAGGCTCCAGTAGCGCCGTCGATCGCCCGACCTTGCTTCCATCCTCCTCACAGGAACCAACTGAATGACATGACGGAGCGCGAGCCAAAGGCAGTGTCCCAGCACATGGTGTAGGAGGCCGCGCGCGGAGCCCTTGGCGTAGCG
>Ga0076930_101171_pt1 | contig 15689 bp, 16 predicted proteins | sample HotLakConsoUCCRE_FD_71149 | JGI IMG/M metagenome (GOLD analysis project Ga0076930, IMG submission 71149) | Hypersaline microbial mat communities from Hot Lake, Washington, USA - Hot Lake Consortium UCC-RE (version 3) (version 3) ...
TTCTGCACCGGCACGCTGGGCATTCCGGCGGAGAAGCTGAACGACCCGTCGTTCGACCTTCTGCGGCACCTCGGCTTCTCGAAGGCCGCGATCGAGGCGGCGAACGACCATGTCTGCGGGACGATGACGCTCGAGGGCGCGCCGTTCCTCAAGGACGAGCACCTCGGCATATTCGACTGCGCCAACCCCTGCGGCAAGAAGGGCAAGCGTTTCCTGCCGGTCGAGAGCCACATCACGATGATGGCGGCGGCGCAGAGCTTCATCTCGGGGGCGATCTCGAAGACGATCAACATGCCGAACGACGCGACCATCGAGGATTGCAAGGCGGCCTACGAATTGTCGCACTCGCTCGGCGTGAAGGCCAACGCGCTCTACCGCGACGGCTCGAAACTGTCGCAGCCGCTGGCGGCCTCGCTCGTGGAGGACGACGAGGAGGCCCAGGAGGTGCTCGAGACCGGCACGGCGCATGAAAGGGCCGCGGTGCTCGCCGAGAAGATCGTCGAGAAGGTGATCGTGCGGGAAGTCGCGCGCGACCGCGAGAAGCTTCCCGGCCGCCGCCGGGGCTATACCCAGAAGGCCATCGTGGGCGGCCACAAGGTCTACCTGCGCACCGGGGAATACGAGAACGGCACCCTCGGCGAGATCTTCATCGACATGCACAAGGAGGGGGCGGGCTTCCGGGCGATGATGAACAACTTCGCCATCGCCGTCTCGGTGGGCCTGCAATACGGCGTGCCGCTCGAGGAGTTCGTCGACGCCTTCACCTTCACGAAGTTCGAGCCGGCCGGCATGGTGCAGGGCAACGAGACGATCAAGAACGCGACCTCGATCCTCGACTACGTGTTCCGCGAACTCGCGGTGAGCTACCTCGACCGCACCGATCTCGCCCATGTCGCACCCCAGGGGCCGACGTTCGATGACATCGGGCGCGGCGAGGAAGAGGGCAAGCGCAACTTCCGCGACATGCCGGGCGCGCGGGGCTCGGACGCCGTCGAGGTGCTGAGAAAGGTCGTCTCGACGGGCTATCTCAGGGGCCGGGCGCCGCAGGAGTTCACCGTGTTCAACGGCGGGGCGGGCGGCACGGTCGCCTTCGCCGGCGGCGATGCCTCGGCCGCGCTTTCGTCGCTCGTGCCGGAAATGGGCGAGACGGTGATGACCACGACCACCACCGCGCTCGCCAGCGGTTCGGTCGCGATCGACCCCGCGCGCAAGGCTAAGATGCAGGGCTACGAGGGCGAGGCCTGCGGCGAATGCGGCAACTACACGCTGGTCAGGAACGGGACCTGCATGAAGTGCAATACGTGTGGCGGGACGTCGGGATGCAGTTAGGCGTTGAACTCGCTGAACTTGTAACTGCGTTTCTGTTGCTGGCGACAGCGGCGGTCGGAACGAGGTGCCATCAAAAAAAAATACCGAGGTGTGGATAAGGTGTGGACAACCTGTGACCAACGTCGAGTTCCTTCACACATCGTGATGTCGAAATAGGGTGGTGCGGCGCGGTAGCTCCTCCCACTCAGACAGGGGCAGGGCGTTCGCGCCCAGTCCCGAACCGGGCGGGACCCGCATTTGGCTTCGCCAATTGCTTCATCCCGCTGGTCGGAGACCCTCCGGGTTCCGACCTTCAACACGGGGCGGGTGCGCTCGCCCCTGACGCGGGTCAGGCCGCAGGCAGAAACCGGGCGGTGCAAATACCGAGCCTGACAAGCGAAACTCAAGGGGTCCCTCCGGGGGCCCCTCTTTCGTTCGCACGCCGGGGGCCGGTGGCAGAACCCCACCGGGCGCGCGGCACCTCGCAGGGAACCCTTGGCCGATCTCGCGCGATATAGAATATTGAGCCCATCGAACGGGTGAGGTGGTGCGATGGAACACTCCATGGCGTCCGGCATGCCTTCGGACGAAAAACTCAAGGCGCGCGACGACGACGACCCCGGCATCACGCCCTGGGGGATGTTCAGGAAGACATGGCCGCTGATCCGGGGCCACCGGGCGAAGGCGCGGGCGGTGGGGATCATCCTTCTGCGCCTGCTGCCCTGAGGCCGGGCGATGTTCTACGACAAGGCGCTCTTTCCCTGGCTGCCGCCGCTCGAGGAGAACTGGCGGGCCATTCGCGCCGAGATGCTCGGCGCCGGCGGCGAGGGGTTTCTGCCCTATGTGGAGCGGCACCTCTACAATTTCGGCTGGTCGGTCTACGGTCTCTACGCCTGGGGCATCCGGCTCGACGTCCATTGCGAGGAATGCCCCGAGACGACCCGGCTGATCGAGGCGATCCCGGGGCTCTTCACCGCCGGGTTCTCGCGGCTCGACCCCAGGACCCACATCCGCGCCCATTGCGGCGGTCCGGAAGGCGTGCTGCGCCTGCACCTGCCGCTTCTCGCCCCCGAGGGCTGCGAATTCCGCGTCGGCGACCGGACCCGGCCCTGGCGCGAGGGCGAGGCCTTCGTCTTCGACGATTGCCTCGAGCACGAGGCCTGGAACCGTGGCGACAGCCCCCGGGTGGTGCTGCTTCTCGATTTCCCCGCGCCCGACCTCGTGCACTACCCGCCGAAGCCGAAACGGGTGAAGGGCGCGGTCGACGCGCTCTTCGGAGGCCCGGCAATTCCGCGCTACAAGCCCGAGGGCGCAACGCTGGCCGAATTGCGCGAGAGGCTCTAGACGGCGCCCCGGGCCAGCGCGGCGACACCGGTGCGCGCGACCTCGACGAGGCCCAGGGGCCGCATGAGGTCGGCGAAGGCGTCGAGCTTCTCGGGCGTGCCGGTGATCTCGAAGATGAAGCTGTCGAGGGTCGAATCGACCGCGCGGGCGCGGAACACATCGGCGATCCTGAGCGCTTCGACCCGCTTCTCGCCGCTGCCGGCGACCTTGAAGAGCCCAAGCTCGCGCTCGACCGCTGCGCCTTCCACGGTGAGGTCGTGCACCTCGTGGACCGGGACGATCCCGCCGAGCTGCGCCTTGATCTGCTCGATCACCGAGGGCGTGCCGGTGGTCACGATGGTGATCCGGGAGGTATGCCCGGTGTGGTCGACCTCCGCGACGGTCAGGCTGTCGATGTTGTAGCCCCGCCCCGAGAAGAGCCCGATGACGCGCGCGAGCACACCCGCCTCGTTGTCCACGAGGACCGCGAGCGTATGGGTCTCCACCGCCTCGGCATTGGGGTCGCGCAGGTCGTAGGCGGAGTGCTTCGAGGAGCCCTTCTTGATCTTCAGAGGTGCCATCGCGTCTTCATCTTCCTTGAAATACTTCGGGGGAGCGCGCAGCGCGGGGGCAGCGCCCCCTACACCAGCACCGCCCCGCCTTCCCGGATCGCGTTCTTCGTGTCGGCGTCCTCGCCGAGCAGCATCTCGTTGTGGGGCTTGCCGGAGGGTATCATCGGGAAGCAGTTCTCGTGCTTCTCGACGAGGCAGTCGAAGATCACCGGGCCGTCGTATTCGAGCATCTCCATGATCGCGTCGTCGAGGTCGGCGGGGTCCGAGCAGAGGATGCCCTTCGCGCCGAAGGCCTCGGCGAGCTTCACGAAGTCCGGCAGCGCCTCGGACCACGAATGCGAATAACGCTCGCCGTGGAGAAGCTCCTGCCACTGGCGGACCATGCCGAGGCGCTCGTTGTTGAGGATGAACTGCTTCACCGGCAGGCGGTACTGGATCGCCGTGCCCATCTCCTGCATGTTCATCAGCCACGACGCCTCGCCCGCGACGTTGATGACGAGCGCGTCGGGGTGGGCCATCTGCACGCCGATGGACGCGGGAAAGCCGTAGCCCATGGTGCCGAGGCCACCGCTCGTCATCCACTGGTTCGGCTCCTCGAAGCCGAGATATTGCGCGGCCCACATCTGGTGCTGGCCGACCTCGGTGCAGATGAAGCGGTCTTTCCGGTGCTTCGTCAGCGCCTCGAGGCGGGTGAGGGCATGCTGGGGCTTGATCGTCTTCGCCCCTTTCGCCTGGGTGAAGGCGAGGCAGTCGACCTTCCGCCAGGTCTCGATCTGGTCCCACCATTTCGCGACTGCCCCGGAGGCGGTCTTGCGGCCGCGCGACTTCCACAGGGCGAGGACGTCTTCGAGCACATGGCCCACATCGCCGATGATGGGAATGTCGGCGCGGATGACCTTGTTGATCGAGGAGGGGTCGATGTCGACATGGGCCTTCACCGAGTTCGGCGAGAAATCCGCGACGCGGCCGGTGATCCGGTCGTCGAACCGCGCGCCGATGTTGATCATCAGGTCGCAGCCGTGCATCGCGAGGTTGGCCTCGTAGAGCCCGTGCATTCCGAGCATCCCGAGCCAGTTCTTTCCGCTCGCCGGGTATGCGCCGAGGCCCATGAGCGTCGAGGTGATGGGAAAACCCGTGGCCTCGACGAGCTCGCGCAGGAGCTGGGAGGCTGCGGGGCCGGAGTTGATGACGCCGCCGCCGGTGTAGAAGATCGGCCGCCTTGCGGTCTCGATCGCCTCGACGAGGCGCGCGATCTCTTCCGGGTCGCCCTTGACGCGCGGGTTGTAGCGGCCCGTGTTTGCCTTGCCCGGCGGGGTGTAGAGGCCCGAGGCGAACTGCACGTCCTTCGGAATGTCGACGAGCACCGGGCCGGGGCGGCCGGACCGTGCGACGTGGAACGCCTGGTGGAGGACGTCCGAGAGCTTCTCGGTCTCCTTCACGAGCCAGTTGTGCTTGGTGCAGGGGCGGGTGATGCCGACGGTGTCGGCCTCCTGGAAGGCGTCGTTGCCGATCATGAAGGTCGGAACCTGCCCCGACAGCACGATGATCGGGATCGAGTCCATCAGCGCGTCGGTCAGGCCGGTCACGGCGTTGGTGGCGCCGGGGCCCGAGGTGACGAGGGCGACGCCGACCTTGCCGGTGGAGCGCGCGTAGCCCTCGGCGGCGTGGACCGCGCCCTGTTCGTGGCGCACGAGCACGTGGCGGATTTCGTTCTGCTGGAAGACCTCGTCGTAGATCGGCAGCACCGCGCCTCCGGGGTAGCCGAACACCACCTCGACGCCCTGGTCCTTCAGTGCCTGAACCACCATCTGGGCCCCGGTCATCTGGCCCGTTATCTTGCCCTGCTTCACCATCGTTCGCTCCGCCAATCTGCCGCGCCCTGCGCAAAAAAAAGCCCCCGGAGGGTTTCCGGGGGCGCATGGGGTAAAAGAGGGGTTCCGTTACCGGCCCATGCGCCTTGTTCCTACGATTACGAGAATGCCCGACACGTCAGGTGCTCCTTTTCACGCGTGGAGCATCCTTACGGAGGGGGGGCGTGGTCGTCAACCGTCAATTCGCAGACCGAAAGCTGCGCGGTGCGGCATTCTGACTTTGCGAAGATTGCGCAAAAGGAGGGCCGAAAGACATTTTCGTGATTCCGGAGCGGATGCATTGGACTTGATTTTCCGGCACCCATCAGTAGACTGAACGGTATAGTGCAGATTGCCACCATGCCGGCGGTGCCGGCGCGATCCGGGAGACCCGCGATGCGACGTGATCTTTCCCCCTACCTGACCCTGCCAGCCGTCCGGGCGATCACCCTGGCGGTCGTCCTGCTGCCCGGCTTCATCGTCTACTGCCGGGCGGCCGGAGGCGCGGGACTCTAGCGCGTCGGCGGCGCAGGCGGGGTCGCCGCCCCTCAAAGCGGTCCTCTTCATGGAGCGCAGGACCGGGCCGGGGAGCGCAGAAATTTCCCGTCCCGCGTCGATTTGCCGTTTTTATCGTCCGCATCCCTGTTTAACCTCGCCCGCACAATCCGATAGCCGGGCTTGCGGAGGTGAGCTCGCAAAAGAGAAAAATGGGAGGATACCACATGGATCGTCGCAAATTCCTGCGTGCCTCGGCGCTCGGCGGTTCCGCCGTCGCCGCAACGTCGCTGGCCGCGCCGGCCATCAGCCAGGGCCGGGAACAGCTCGTCATGGTCACGAGCTGGCCGCGTGGCGCGGCCGGCGTCTGGGACGCGGTCGAGCGGTTCTCGAACGCGGTCGCCGACATAACCGGCGGGCTGCTCACGATCGACGCCAAGGCGGCCGGCGAACTCGTCGGCGCGTTCGAGAGCTTCGATGCCGCCGCCTCGGGGCAGGCGGACATGTACCATGCCGCCGACTACTACTTCGTCAACACCGACCCAGCGCTGGCGTTCTTCACCGCCGTGCCCTTCGGGATGACCGCGCCGGAAATGATGCTCTGGTACTACAACGGCGAGGGAAAGGCGCTGCATGACGAGCTGTGCGAGATCTACGGTCTGAAGAACTTCATCGCCGGGCAGACCGGCCCCCAGGGCGGCGGCTGGTACCGCGAGCCGATCGAGACACCGGAGGATTTCCAGGGCCTGAAGTTCCGGATGCCCGGGCTCGGCGGCGAGACCGTCGCGGCGATGGGCGCCTCGGTGCAGGTGTTGCCGCCGGGCGAGATCTACCAGGCGCTCGCGTCGGGGGCGCTCGACGCCACCGAGTGGACCGGACCCTGGTCGGACGAAGCCTTCGGGCTGCACGAGGTCTGCGACTACTACTACCCCGCCGGCTTCCACGAGCCGGGTGCTGCACTGTCGGTGTCGGTGAACCTCGAGCGCTACAACGGCCTGTCGCGGCAGTTCCAGCGCGCCATCGAGGTGGCCGCGGCGGAGTCGCACCAGGCGAACTACGCACAGTTCACCGGCAACAACGGCCCGGCCCTCCAGCGGCTGATCGCCGGCGGAACCCAGGTCCGGGAGTTTTCCGACGACGTCTGGGCGGCCTTCGGGGAGGCGGCGAACGGGGTCATGGAGGGCTACCGCTCCGACCCGATGTTCGCCAGGATCCACGATTCCGTCCTCGCCTCGATGGAGGCGACATCGGGGTGGCTCTTGCGCACCGACGCGGTCTACACCGCCAAGCGCGCCGAGGTGCTCGACCTCTGACAAGGCCGGGGCCGCGGGTTAACCGCGGCCCGGTCCGGAGACGCGAATGACCGCTCTGGCCTCGATCATCGAAACCATCCGGTCGGCGCTCAGCGGGCTCATTCACGTCATCCTGAACCCCCTCGACGTCTGGAACTTCGCCGATGGCGAAGCGGTGATGCGGATCATCTTCTACGGAGCTTCGGCAGAGCTTTTTGCAATCTTCGCAATGGTTTCCGGTGGCATCTTCATCGCCGGACTGGCGGATCGCGAGTTTCTCTGGCGGGTCGTCGTGGCGCTCGAAGGCTTCGCCAACGGGGTCGGACGGGTCGCGGCCTGGGCGGGGCTTCTGCTCGTCCTGCAGCAGATCATGGTGATCTTCCTGCAAGGCATCTTCCGGGTCTCGGACATCGGCCTCGGGCCCGCCGGCCTCGGCTTCGAGCGGCCCCTCGGCTGGTGGAGCGACAGCCTGAAGCTCCACAACGCGCTCGTCGTCGTGCTCTGCTGCGCCTACACCTTCGTGCAGGGCGGGCATGTGCGGGTCGATCTCTTCTATGCCGGCGCGCGCTACCGCACCAAACGGGCGATCGACATGGTCGGGGCGCTCGTCTTCATGATCCCCGCACTCCTCGTCATCTGGCATTACGCCTGGTTCTTCATGTGGCGCCACCTCGTGAACCCCAAGGTCAACGCCACCGACACGCTCGAGGCGATGCTCCGCAAGGCGCGGGGCTTTCGCTGGCAGCCCGAGACCATCGGCTTTTCGCCCAACGGGTTCGACGCCTATTTCGTCTTCAAGGTGCTCATCGTGGTCTTCGCCTTGATGATGCTCGTGCAGGCCCTCGCGGTGTTCTACCGGGCATATCTCGAGTTCACCGGCGGCGAGGGGGAGGCGGGGCGGGGGCTCGACCGCGACCGGATCGAACCGGGCGAGGTCGAGATGGCCGGGCCGCAGGACCTCGCCCACGGGGGTCGGCGCTGATGCCCTTCGGGCTCGACGGGATCGAGGTCGGTCTCATCATCGTCTTCCTGACGCTCTTTGCCGGCATCATGACGGGGTTTCCGGTGGCCTTCGCCATCGCCGGATCGGCGGTGGTCTCCTTCGCGATCATCGCGGCCCTCGACAGCGCGGGGCTGCTCGTTCACCAGGCCATCGACACGTTCTCGGGCGATTACGCGGCGCTTCTTGCCGAAGGGGTGGCGCGCGAGGCGATCTCGGTCTTCCGCTACCCCGAATTGCCCCGGATCGAGGAACCGCTGTTTCCGCGCGGCTGGGAGGAAGCGCTCAGCCGCAACATCTCCTTCGTCGTCAACCGGATGAACGAGAGGGTGATCGCCGGGGCCTCGATCGAGACGCTTCTGGCGGTGCTGATGTTCGTCATGATGGGGATCACCCTTGAACGCTCGCGCATCGCCGAGGACCTTCTGAAGACCATGGCGCGGGTCTTCGGGCCGCTGCCGGGGGGGCTCGCCGTCTCGATCGTCGTGGTCGGCGCGTTTCTCGCGGCCTCCACCGGCATCGTCGGGGCGACGGTGGTGACGATGGGGCTGCTCGCGCTGCCGACGATGCTGCGGGCGGGCTATGCGCCGGAGTTGTCGACGGGGGTGATCGCCGCGTCGGGGACGCTGGGGCAGATCATTCCGCCCTCCATCGTGATCGTGCTTCTGGGCTCGCTCGCGGGCGACCTCTACGCCTCGGGCCAGCAGCAGCGGGCCCTGCTCGCCGGCTGCAACGACGCGCTGACGCTTCTGGGCGAGCCGGCGGTGCTGTCGGTGGGCACGCTCTTCCAGGCGGCACTTCTGCCCGGCATCCTGCTCGCGGGGCTCTATGCGGCCTATGCCTTCGGCTACGCGGTGGTGAACCCCGGCAAGGCCCCGCCCGTCGAAGGTGGCGCGGTTTCCTCGGAATACGTCACCCGGGGCGAGGCGCTGACCTGGTATCTCGCGGTGCCGGTGCTCATCGTCGCCGTGCTCGTCGGGGCGGGGCAGGCGGGCATCGTCGGCAGCCAGAACCTCACGGTGCGGGAGAATACCGTCGGCGAGCGGACGAACCTTCTCAGGACCAACGTCTCGGACGAATGCCGGGAGGCGATGATCGAGTTGCACGGACAGGCGCGGTGGGACGCTTCGGTGGCCGCCCGCGAAGCCGGCGGAGAGGCGGAGGCGCCGCGCGACCTGACCGGGGAGGAGATCGTCGCGGCGGAGGCGGCGAAGCTCGCCGGCGCGGCCCCCATCGGCCCGGCCTTCGCGGCGATCTTCGGCTTTATCGCCATCGTCCTCGCCCTGGCGCGGGGTGTGGCCCCGTCGCGTCCCGCCTGGCCGCTCGTCGTGGGGGCTGCGGGGGTCGCCGGTGCGTTCACGCTGGACTGGGTCGCCCTGTCGCCGCTGGCGAGCCCCGGCACGCGCACGCTGGTGCTTGCGGTTCCGATCCTCGCGACGCTCTACGGGCTCAGGGTCGCCGCGCGCCGTCTCGGGCACAACGACCTCATCCGCGCTCTACGGGCTCAGGGTCGCCGCGCGCCGTCTCGGGCACAACGACCTCATCCGAGTGGTGTTTCCGCCGCTCGTTCTCATCGTCGCGGTGCTGGGTTCGATCCTCGCGGGCATCACCAACCCCACGCCGGCCGCCGCCCTCGGGGCGGGCGGGGCGATCATGCTCGCCGCCTACCGCAAGCTGCGAGACGAGCAGCGCACGGGACGGACGATACTCATGGCCGCGCTCGCGGTCGTGGTGATGCTTCTTCTCGGCGCGAATTTCGACCTCCGCATGGGCCGCGAGACGGTGCCTTTCGAGGACCGCGCGGCGTTTCTCGTGGCGATGGCCGCATATCACTTCGCGATGTTCGGGCTCCTTTACGCCTGCTGGGTGCTCTGGCGCACGGCGGTGCTCGGCCCGGTGGTGCGCGAGACCGCGAAGGTGACCTCGATGGTGTTCACCATCCTGATCGGGTCGCAGCTTCTGAACCTCGTGGTGATCTCCTTCGGGGGCGAACACTACATCCAGCAGTTCCTCAGGAGCTTCGACGAGGAATGGAAGGTGTTCCTGCTCGTCATGGCGATTCTCTTCCTGCTCGGCTTCGTGCTGGATTTTCTGGAGATCATCTACATCGTCGTGCCGATCGTCGGCCCGGTGATCTACGGCGGCACGCTCGACCCGTCCTGGGTGACGATCATGATCGCGGTGAACCTGCAGACCTCGTTTCTGACCCCGCCGTTCGGCTTCGCGCTGTTCTACCTGCGCGGCGTGGCGCCGCCGAGTGTCACGACGGCGCATATCTACCGGGGCATCCTGCCCTTCGTGCTCATCCAGATCCTGGGGCTGGGCCTCTTGTGGCTCTTCCCCGGCGTGGTGACGCTACTTCCCGATCTGATCGGGAATTAGCGGCTGCATCTTGACGGCGCCCCGGCGCGAGCAAATCTCTTCCCTCGGCGGCGTTTCTCCCTGTCTTCCGACACGGGCGCCGCCACGGATCCTTCCAAGATGGACAGCTTTCTTTCCTTCCGCCCGGCACCGGTTTCCGGCCGGGCCGCAACCCATGTCGATGCCGCGCCCGCGCGGGTCTTCGCACTTGTTTCGGATGTGCTCATGTGGCCGGCCTGGGACGGCGCCGTGGCGCATACAGCGGCTCATGGCGGCCTCGGGCCGGATGCCGAGTTCGAGTGGCTCGCGGGCGAGCGCCGCTTCGCCGCGCGGGTGAGAATTCACGAACCCGTGCACCGGATCTGCTGGTCGGCGCGCACGCTCGGGCAGCGACAGGTCACCTCGTGGGAGATCACGCCGCAGGGGGCGGGTGCAGATGTCATGCTGGAGGAGAGCCGGGCGGGCATGTTGCCGATGCTGATGCCCGGACATGCGCGCCGGGCGGTAGAGGTGGCCGTCGCCGCCCGCCTCGCGGCGCTGAAGAAGGCGGCCGAACGGCGCAGGTCGCGGGCCGCCTGAGACCGTCCGGGCGGCCGGACTCCGCGGTCCGGGTTCAGGGGCGCGGGAAGTTCGGCCGGTCGGTGTTGTAGTGTTCCGCCAGATAGTCGAGGACCTTCGTCCTGTCGGGTTCGGGGATCGGTTGCATTCCCTGATCCTCGACCATCCATTCGAAGAGCTTGTCCCAGCCCTCGCGGGTCTGGCCCTGCTGGGCCACGAGCATCTCGGAATGGCAACCGGTGCAGTACTGGTAGGCGAGGTCGACGCCCTCGGCCTCGACAAACGCGCCGTCCTGCGCGAGGGCCGACATGGGAAACATGGCGGACAGCACGAAGACCGCTCCGGCCTTCCAGGTTGTCTTGAGATCAATGGTCACGTTCGTTGCTCCGGTCTTTCCCTGCTGCGTCTGTGGCAAATGACGGGGCGCGCATGTGACACGCGCGCCCCCTCGTCCTTTCTTGCGAGAGCCGGCCGTCAGCTCGAGCGGACCGCCACCTTGTGCATCGAGTTGTTGAGGTACCCCTTGGGGTTCCAGGCGATGGCGAAAGGCTGCATCTCGTCCTCGTCGTCGGTCGCGCGCGCCCAGATCTCGTAATAGCCGGACTCGGGCAGGCTGACGTCGAGACGGAAGTTCTGCCAGGCTCCGTCGTTCGCCGGCTCGTCGAGTTCGGCGGTTTGCCAGGTCGCGCCGAAATCCGTCGAGATGTCGACCTGCCGGATCGTGCGGTCGCCGGACCATGCATGGCCGCGCACCTGCGTCTCGCCGCCGATCTCGTCGCCGTCGGCGGGATGGGTGATGAGCGACTTCACCGGCATCCGCTCCATGATGACGAAGTCTTCCTCGGGGATCTCCTGGCCTGGCGCGACGGGGTAGCCCGGCACGCGGTAGGAGGTCCCGCCCATCTTCGGGCCATCATGGACCTGGTCGCGCAGCTGGATGCGGGTGAGCCATTTCTGCGAACAGGAGCCGGGCCAGCCCGGGACGACGAGCCGCAACGGCGCGCCGTTGTGGATGTGTATCGGTTCGCCGTTCTGCTCGAAGGCGATGAGCACGTTGTCGGTCATGGCCTTGTCGATGGGCAGGCCGCGCGAGATCGGGATCAGGTCGGGGTCGCCCGAAAGGTGTTCGTCGGCACCGTAATGCCCGGTGTAGACGACGCTCGATTGCACGCCCGCTTCCTCGAGGACGTCCTTCAGGCGCACGCCGGTCCATTCCGAGCAGCCCACCGCGCCGACCGTCCACTGGTTGCCCGAGGCAGGCGGGTTGAAGTAGGCCCGGCCATTGCCGCCGCATTCGATGACGAGCGCCATGGTGACGACCTCGAACCGTTCGCGCAGGTCGGCAATGGAAAGCTCGAGCGGGTTGTCGACGTTCCCGTCGATGGTGAGCGTCCAGGTGTCGGGGTCGACATCCATGGGCTCGAGACCGTTGTTGCGGATGAAATGGCGCGATGTCGGCGTGATCGGGTCATCGAGCAGATGCGCGGGCGTCTCGGCGTTCAGCGGCCTGTCGTTCAGAACGGCCAGACCGTCCTTGCCGTCGATCGCTCCGGCCTGGGCGAACGCCCGGGTCGAGGTCATCTGAAGCGGGACGGAAACTCCGAGGATCGCGGCGGCCGAGAAAAGGCCGGCACTGCCGAGAAACCGCCGCCTGCTCGCGCTGTCCGGGGCCCGGCTCTCCGGCTGTACGACCTCTTCGAGTGTGTGGGTGTCCTTCGGCATCATATCCTCCCTGATCAATGCTGATGTGCGGAACACTAGACACTCCGAAACGTCTTGTCATGGGAGATTGTTCCGAAAGACGTGCTGAAAATCACGTGGCACGGCGATCGTGGCGCGCGCCGCGCCGGACTGCATGTCCGGAGGTGCGGTGCGAGACGACGTCCCGCTTGCCTGGGTTGTTGCGCCTTCACGCGGCGAGCCCGGCAGGATCGCACCTGCCGGGCTCGCTTTTCACGGATCGGAGAGAGGGGCCGGAGCCGATTCCGCCAATTCGCGATCAGCTCACCGCATCCTCGCCCGTCTGCCTAACGCTTGCCGTCATGGGCAGCGGAGCCTTTGCCCGAGTTGCGGTCACCCTTGGCCGTGCCGTCGGTCTTGCCACCCTTGTGGTTCTCGGCGTTGTTCCGCGGGCCGGACTTGCCGGGCGAATTCTGGTCGCCGTTGCCCCACCCGTTGTCACCCCTCTGTCTGTCCGGTTTGCCCGGCTTCGACTTGGGCTTGGACTCCGGTCTCGATCCGGGCTTCGGCCTCGATCCGGGCTTCGGCTTCGCCTCGGGCCGCGGCTTCGCCTCGGGCTTCGGTTTCGCCTCAGGCTTCGGTTTCGCCTCGGGCTTCGGTTTCGGTTTAGGCTCCGACCCCGGCCTCGGACCGGGCTTCGGCTTCTGCTCGGGCTTGGGTTTCGCCTCGGGCTTCGGTTGAGGCTCGGGCTTCGGCTGAGGCTCGGGCTTCGGGTCCGGTTCTGGCTCCGGATTCGGTGCCGGATCCGGTTGGGGGTCAGGTTCGGGAGTGACCGCCGGTTCTCGCGGCGTGGACGCGTCGTCGTCGTCGTTGTCCGATCGCACCGGCGTCCTGCGTTCATTCGGGAAGCGCTGGAAGAACGACAAGAGGCCGCCCCCGCCGTTGTTCGTGATGCGGTTGTCGGCGACAGCGCTGCGCGCGGTTCCGGTCGTGGCCCCGTCGCAATCCATCTCGGCCTGAAGCGCGAGGGGAATGTTGGCGTCCAGCGCTTCGCACCAGACGGTTTCGGCGGGCGCGTATCGCGCGACGTTCGCGTCCGCGACGCCGGCTGACCCGAGCCCCCCCGCGAGGGCGGAACCGGGCGTCAGCGCGACCCCCAGCATCAAGGCCCGCAGGGCACCCGCATGTCTTCTCGATGATCTGGATATCATGGCTCTACTGGCTCCGTTTCTTGCTGCTCGTCGGGGATGTGGCGCGCAGTGCCACGCCGCGACCGACCCTCCCCGTCTCGATAGCCGGAAAATGCCGAATCACAAGAAGAATGGCGGAATAAGGGACTAAATGTGGCGCAAATTGGGAAGATTTGTCCAACATCGGCCACATTGTCCGTCTCAAAGTCCCTTAGGCGGCCAGCGGCTTCCGGCGCGGGCCGAGGACCGAGAACGCCACCACTTCCCGAGGGTCACGGTGCGCGGGTATCGGGCAGGGAGATCTGCGCCACCTGCTCGGCGATCGGGTCGGTCGAGAGCGGGTGAGTGTCGACCTCGTGCTCGGCCGGGTCGCCGATCGCGCGCCATTCGCCGCCCTTGTAGACCTCGAGGGCGGAGAACTTCGCCTTGTAGCCCATCTTGCGGGAGCCGGGCACCCAGTAGCCGAGATAGACGTAAGGCAGGCCCGCCTCGCGGGCGATACGCACATGGTCGAGAATGACATAGGTCCCGAGGCTCGCTGGCGCGTCTTCGGGGTCGTAGAAGGAATAGACCATCGACAGCCCGTCATCGAGAACGTCGGTGAGGCAGACCGCCGCGAGGTCGGGCTTGCCGCCGGTTTCGCGGGCATACTCGATGACCCGGCTCCGGATAGGGGTTTCCTCGATCATCGCGGCGAACTCGAAGATGTCCATGTCCGCCATGCCGCCGTCGGCGTGCCGGCTGTCGAGATAGGTGCGGAAGAGCGCGTACTGGTCTTCGGTCGCCCAGGGCGAGGTGGCCTCGCGGCGCAGGCCCGCGTTGCGCTTCAGGATCCGGCGCTGGGACTTCGAGGGTTTGAAGTCGGCCACCCGGATGCGGGCCGAGAGACAGGCCGAACATTCCGCGCAGGACGGGCGGTAGAGCACGTTCTGCGAGCGGCGGAAGCCCTGTTTCGAGAGCGCGTCGTTGAGCTTCGAGGCATATTCGCCCTGCAGTGCGGTGAAGAGCTTCCGCTCCATGCGCCCTTCGAGATAGGGGCAGGGCTGCGGTGCCGTCACGTAGAATTGGGGCGCGATGGGTAGGGTGTGGCGCATGGCGTTCCGAGAGACGATCGGGCGGAGCCTAGCAAGGCGCCGTCCGGTCGCCAATCCCCCAAAATGCCCCCGATCGGCGCGGAGCCGCCGCGCCCCCGGGCACGCGACGCGCGGCCTGTGCGACCCGGGGCAACCGCGCTCAGGCGGCGGCGGCGCGGTTGATCGCGGCGGTGCCGAGGACGTGGTCGGTCAGACCCTGCCGGCGCGCCGACATCAGCATCAGCACGATCGAGACGAGTTGCAGCGGAAAGACCGCGACCGAGACGAAGTAGCCGGCGGTATGGAGAAACGCCGTCGCGCCGTCGAAGCGCAGACCCTCGCGGGTTCTCAGTTCGATCGAGGTTAGCCGCATGCCCGGGGTCGCCGAGCCCGACGCGAGGCTCCACCAGCGGTAGAGAAAGCTCACGACCGCATAGAGGAGGGGCAGGAAGAAGGCGCCGATGAAGGCGGTCAGGACCACGGCGACCCCGGTGAGAAGCGAGATCAGGATGACGTCGATCACCCAGGCCACGGCGCGCTTCGTCACCGTGTCGGCATAGAACTCTGGGTGCGTGTCCGGGGCCGGAAGCCCCCAGTGCGGAGCGGTCATCGTGTCGTGCATGGTAGTTCCATAATGGCTGTCTTGAAACCCTCCGGGCAGCGGGAAACGGGGCTGCCCGGGGCGAACTGCGCGGCGCTGATCCCGCCCGCGCGCTTGCGGGCCCCGGTGTTGCGGGGCCCGCAAGCGGGCGTCAGGCGGTCTCTTCGCCGGCCGCGTTCGAGCGGCGCTCGCGTTCGTCCATGAACTGGTCGAACTCGGCCTTGTCCTTGGCTTCGCGGAGCCGCTTCAGGAAGGCCTCGAAGCTCGACTGCTCCGCCTCGAGCCGGCGCAGGGTCTCGGCCTTGTAGGCGTCGAAGGCCGAGTTGCCGGAGGTCTTGAAGGCGGTGCGGGCGTTGAGGACGCGGCGGTTGCCGCAGGAACCGGAA
>Ga0076930_101173_pt1 | contig 15676 bp, 15 predicted proteins | sample HotLakConsoUCCRE_FD_71149 | JGI IMG/M metagenome (GOLD analysis project Ga0076930, IMG submission 71149) | Hypersaline microbial mat communities from Hot Lake, Washington, USA - Hot Lake Consortium UCC-RE (version 3) (version 3) ...
GGACGACGGCCTCCCCTTCTGAGGTCGGTGTTGCAGGAGAGGCACCCGGCTCCCGGCGGAGGCTTTCCGCCGGGCCCCGGGGCCTCACCGTGGGGCTGCCCCCCTCACTCCCAGCCGGCGTTCCGGAGTCCCCGGAAGACGGCGTCCAGGAAGCTCCGGGTGGACACCCCCATGATGGCGTCGATGTCCTGCAGCCCCCTGGTGACCCCGTCGATGAGGTTCCACATCTCCTCGGCCAGGGCCCGGTTGGTGGGAACCGCCTCGATCACGGGATCCCGCGAGACGCCCCGGGTGAAGGGCTCGTAGAGGATCTCCTCCTCATGGAGCACCAGGAGGGCGTGGAGTTCCGACGCCTGCCGGGCAATGGCTTCCGCCTCATCGTACACCGCCCGCCTGGAGGCGCTGGATTCCTGGAACCTGCGGATCGCCTCCGCCACCAGCAGCTCCCTCTGCGGCTGCGGGAGGGCCAGGGAAGCCGCCCGGTCCGCCAGGCGGGAGGTGAACAGTTCCCCCTCCGCCCCCCTCAGCTCCGACAGCACATCCTGGAGGAGCGTCCAGTAGGCACCCTCCGCTTCGAACTGGCTGGCTCCGGCCAGGTAGACCCCCTCCAGCCAGCTCTGGCCGGGGCGATCCGGCAGACTCCGCAGGTCGGCGATGGAGTCCATGGCCGTGAGCATGTCCGCAAAAGCCGCCCCGGAGAGCCCGGGGAGGCGGGCCTCCAGGTCAGGAGGGAGGACGTCGGCCTGATCCCTGGAGGTCACCCGATCCACCGCGAACCAGATGATCACCAGCCCCAGGAGGACCGCCACCACAGCCGACACGGACGGGCCTCCGCGGCCCCGGCTCCCGGGACGGGTACCCCTGGATCCACCGGCACCTCCGGACGACAGGGTGGAGGAGGAGGACGCACGGCCGGGACTCCAGTACTCCTCCTCCTCTGCGGCCGGCGCCTCCGGTCCCCGGAGGGGGATCGGGGGTGGCCCCCCCGGGATGTACCGCCAGTCTCCTTCGGCCCCTGCGGGCGTGCCGGCAGGGGGGCGGGGGGGAGCGGAGGGGTAGCTCCCCTCCACAACCAGATCCTCCAGGTCCTCCCGGGGCAGGATCCTGGACTCGCCACTGGGATCCGGGGGCGTGATGCGGGGCTCGGGAGGCTCATCCGGGACCACCGAGAGCTCCAGGTCTCCGGCCGGTCCCACCCCACGGGGCTCCCGGTTGCCGATCCCCTCGCCCATGTCCACCAGGTCGAAGAGGGCGTTGTGGCTCAACAGCCCCTCTCCCTCCGGATCGGCGAACTGGCCCTGGGGAGCGGTCCGGTCCCGGGAGTCCTCCTGGGGGGATTCCTCCCCACCGGCGGAAAGGAGGGGGTCGGAGGGGGGAGACGGGCGCTGGACGACGGGCTCCACCTCCTCCTCCGGAGACGGCACCACACCAGGAGGGGTGACGGGGAGCGCCCCCTCCCGCCCGGCCGGCCGAACAATGGACCGGAAGAACTCGTGCTCCGCGGCGGGAGCCCAACGGTCCGCCACGGAGTCATAGAGCATCGTATCGGGGGCGATGGCTCCCAGCTCCAGCCGGGCAGCCAGTCCTTCCAGGGTCGGAACCTCGACCCTTCGTCCCGATCGATCGACATAGAGAAAGCGCATGTCCCCCCGGGGACTGGAGTCCTGAAGACCGACGTAGCCGCTTGAAGTCCCGGCGCCCCGCAGGGGCGAAGGGACGTTCCGGATCACCCTGCGGAATCCGGCGATCGAGGGGAAGTCTAAGTTGGGCCGGGTAACGGAACCAGAGGAGCGGCTTTCCGCTGCCGGATCGACTCCCCGCTCGGGGAGGCCATCAGCGGACCTTCTCCACCTCGTCCCGCCAGAGCCCCATGAGTTCGGATTCGAACTGGGAGGGGTCCGCGCGATACCGGGCGACCCACTCGGCGAGGGACGGAAGGGCGAGCTTTGCGGAGACGCGGGCGGTGGCCAGGGACACGATCTGATCCCAGGCGAGTTCGCCCGAGAGCCCGGATGCACGCGCTGCATCCTCGGCCAGCACGTAGATTTCGTCGGGGGTCAGGCGCAGGAGGATATCAGCGACCAGGGCCGAGCAGTAGTCCAGATACTTGGCCCTCAGGACGTCCTCGGACTCCTCGCCGCCCTCCCCAGGGGGGACGGCTCCCCTCGAGTCAGCCACACGCGGTCCTGTGCCCGATGGATCCTACGGCTCCCGGCAGATCTCCGCAGAGGTGCCGGAGGGACGATTCAAGCGTGATGAGTACGCCCGGGGGCGTCGTTCGTCAAGGAGGGGGGGGCACAGGGGTGGGACCAGGTCCTCAGAGCTGCAGGGAGGGATTGTCGTCCGCACCCGCGTCCGAGGGAACGCCCTCGGCCCGGAGATGACGGTAGATGGATCGGCGGGTGAGCCCGTACAGTACGACCCGGCTGAGGAACTCCGGGTCCGTCTTCTGGACCTCCTCGGCCTGGGCGGCGAGGTCCCTGGGAAGGCGAACATTCAACTGTACGGAGCAGGTTTCCCACATGCGGCGCCCTCACCACCCGTTCAGGTGTGGAAAAATGGAAAAAGCCCATCGGCGGAGATGGTGGACCGCCCAGCGTTCCACCGTCCGGAGCGCGGTGCGTTCCCCAGCGTTCCGGGAAAGGATCTTACCGACCCATTTCCGGGGGCGCAACCCTTTTGCCTAAGTCCAGCCCGGGGAAAGGCTTAAGCGCAAGTGTTTGCAGCTAATGCACTTACGGGATCGGCCCAGAACGCGTTTCCGGGGATTTCTGCGCCCCTACCCGGGGCTTGCGAACCTCCCGCCGAAACGCGAAACCCCCATCCTTTCAGGACTTCGGGTCTTCGAAAGAACCCATTTTCAAGCGGGGGTGTGACATGGAATTTACAAAAAATCGGAGCGGGTCGGCCCCCGTCCGGAGGGGGATGGTAGAGGCCGGCGCAGGAGCGGCTGCGGGTGGGAGTGGCACCGGGCCCGGGACCCCGGCGGAACGGGCTGCCCGACGAAGGCCGTGAAGCCGTGCAGGACCCGGGAAGGTGAGGGCAGCCCGGGTGGGGGGGTGACCCCCCGGATCAGGGGAGGGTGGAGCGGAGAAAGGCCTGGAGGGCGTCGGCCCCAAAGCTCCGGAACCGGTCCCTGATGGCCTCCGGACGCTCCTCCCGGAAGATGTCCGCGGTTCTGGCCACCGTCACCCCGTCACCCCTGGAGAAGGCCAGGAAGCCCCACCAGACCGACTCCCGGCGGAAGAGACTCAGACCGGCGTACCACTCCCCGTCCCCCCTGCGGAAGCTCCGGACCTCCACGGTCACCGGATCCGAGGGCTCCGGCGCCCGGGGGTCCACATCCAGCCCCTGCAGGTGAGCACTCCTGTGGGTCCGGAAGTCGTCCAGCCAGACGTCGAAGGGGGGGAGGGGGAGGAGATGCCTCTCCACGAAGGCCACGAGGAGGGCGAGGGGATCGTCGGTCCCGCCGTGGGGGTCTCCGGCCATCCGCTCCCGTGCCACCCGGTAGAGGGGGCGCACCGCCTCGGGGGGGAGGAGGGAGAGAAGGGCTCCCGCCTCACGACGCCGGTACTCCTGGTAGAGCCTCTGGAGCCCATACTCGAGGCCCGGGTGGAGGGCGTCATCGGACCATCCACCCCCCTCGCCGGCCATCGGGAACGCTTCCATGGAGATCAAGGGGTGCCTTCTCGGTCAGGGTCAGTGCAGGGAGCCCGAGGCGGGGAACCCCCGCCCAACAGGTTCGGATCGTCCACGGGGATCCCTGAGGTCCAGGCGCGCCAGGCTGTCCCGCACGCCGAAGGTGGAGAGCTGGGCTTCGATGCCCGACAGGCGGTCGGATTCGAAGCGGGCCATGATCCTGGCGATCCCCCTCCGGACCCGGTCCAGGAGGTTCCGCAACTCGGAGGGGGCGCCGGGGACCGGGAGGAGGACCAGGTAGCTCAGCGTCCCCTCCGCCGCAGACGGGACCACCCGACGAAGCTCGAAGAGGGGGAAGGCCTCCGACAGCGCCGACTCGAAGGAGGCGTCCCGATCCGAGGAGCCGGTGGCGATCACCAGTCGGACATGGTCGGCATCGAAGCGGATCCGCGCCACCCGGGCCGGACCCAGGAGGACCCGCACCGCAGCATCCTCATGGGGATCCAGGTCCCGGGCGATGTCCCGGAATCCCATGCGAAGGAGGGTGGGGCGAGCCATGGGGCCGAACCCCGCCCGTCCCAGGACGGCGTGGAGGATCTCGCCGCAGTACCGGGTGAGTTCCCCGCCGGAGCCTGCGGCCCCCGGGGTGGAGGAGACGAGTTCCTGGACCCAGGAGAGGGTTGGAGGATAGACCCAGTCCATCACCACCAGTTGCGTGGCCAGATCCAGGGTGCGCACAGCACCGGAACCGAGATCCAGGCAGACGGCCCGGGAGGCCACCGACCCATCCAGAACGAGGGCCAATCCCAGGTCGCTCCCGGAGGGATCCGGTCCGCTCCTGACATGGCCTTCGCCGTACTGGACCACGGCACGGGTGAGCGGCACCTCGCAGACGGCCGGCACATCGGCCATCGCCTCCGGCCTGGAAGCCGGTAGCCCGGACCCCATCATCCGACGGACGCCCCCAGTCAGGAGTTCACCAGATTCGACTCCGTGCACCTTCAAGGCAGGGGGCCGAACGCTCGGTCCGGGTGCGACATGCGAGACACCGGACCCGGAGGATAATCATCTGTTTGCTTCTCCCGCAAGCGTCCTCTCCGCCTTGCCGCAGGACGTGACCCCTTCGATACTCGTGCAACGGTCCCCACCGCCCCCCAAGGACCATGTCAGCCAGCAGCCATCGACGGTCGGTCGGATTTCTCGAGGTGGAAGGACGGAGGTGGTCGTGTTTCCTGATCACCACCCGCACCGGTATGTCCCTCTGGCGGGGGCACTTCGCCTTCCGCCCGTGCGGGGGCGGCGACGAGGCATCCCTCCCGCAGGAGAACGACCACGCCCCCCCCTCCTCCGACGGGGAGTCCGCACCGATGGTGGTGCAGGGATGGCTCCTCCCCGTGGAGGGGGAGATCTGCACGGCGGAGATCTTCGTGGAGGAGTCGGAGGGGGAGATCGAGCGGAAGGCGCGGTCGATGGGAAGGCCCCTGCTGAAGGGACTCCTCTCCTCGGCGCTCCATGTGAGGAGGAGGGCTCCCGGCGCTCTGGGGGAGCCCATCCGGGATCTGTTGGCGGAGCGCCGCGCAGGAGAGGACGACCCCCGCCTGGCCTCCCGCTACGCCTCCTACCGGCTGGATCAACTGGCGCACCTCATCAGCCTGACGGAGCCCGCCCACTTCGACGAACTGGTGACGCGGATCCTGTCGGAGGCCCGGGTGGACTTCAGCACCAGGGACCGCACCCAGTTGGCCATGCTGGTGGTGGAGCGGCTGGAGGCGCTCCTCCCCCTCCCTCCGTTCGAGGTCTGGGTCCTGGACTACCTGGCCGATCCGGCGGTGTACCACCTGTACGCGCACCGGCTCCATCGCATGGGGGTGCTGGACGACTGACCTCCGGGGCCGCCGCCGGACCTCCCGCGCCCCCTCCCCTCCCCAGCTCCGGCCCCCTCCCCACCTTCCGGCCTCCTCCCGGCCTTCGTCACCCCGGCTGCGGCCCACCTGCCGGATGCGGAGCGGAAATCCCCCGACGCCCCCCCGGGAAGGCAGGGCCCCGTCGGCTCGTGGGCGGCCCACCTGGGGTGTTGCCTCGGCCTTCGGGAATGTCTAGATTCGGGGTTCTCAGGAAGTTCATTGACGACCCATCGGGGGTGACTGGTTTTGGAAGTGACGATCCAGGAAGGCGAGAACCTGGAGCGGGCTCTCCGCCGGTTCAAGCGGAAGGTCCAGCGGTCCGGCCTCTACTCTGAACTCCGCAAGCGGCGCTTCTATGAGAAGCCCAGCGCGCAGCGGAAGCGGAAGCGTGAGGCGGCCATCCGGCGTGAGCGGCGGCGGCAGCGGCGGGGCACGGTCAGGCGCTGACCCTCCCCGGCCGGGTCATCCGGCTCCTGCGCCATGAAAAGAAAAGGGCGACCCCCTCGGGTCGCCCTTTTTTTCGCGTCTCCGTGCCCCAGGAGGAGGGACGGGGGCGGAGAGGGGACGGACCCTGGAGCCGGGGCCCGCCCCCCCCGCAGGTCAGAGGGCCAGCGGCACCGGCGTCGGCGTGCTGTAGTCGTAGAACCCCTTCCCCGACTTCCGTCCGTAACGCCCCATGGCCACCAGCCGCTTCAGCAGCGGCGGCGGGGCGTAGCGCTCCTCCCGGTACTCATCGAACATGATCTCGGCGATCTTCAGGGTGGTGTCGTTCCCCACGAAGTCACAGAGGGTGAAGGGACCCATGGGGTAGCCGCACCCCAGCACCATCCCCTTGTCCATGTCCTCGATGCTGGCCACCCCCCTCTCCAGTTGCCGGATGCAGTCCAGCATGTAGGGCACCAGGAGGAGGTTCACCACGAACCCCGAGTTGTCCTTCGCGGTAATGGGCTCCTTCCCCAGCGCCTTCGCGAAGGCGAACGCCCGGTCGAAGGCCTCGTCGGAGGTGGCGATGGTCCGGACCACCTCCACCAGCTTCATGACGGGAACCGGGTTGAAGAAGTGGAGCCCCACCACCCGATCCGGCCGGTTCACCGCCGCCGCCATATCCGTGACAGTGAGGGAGCTGGTGTTGGTGGCAAAGATGGTTCCCTCGCCGCAGAGGGGATCCAGGGTCTGGAAGAGTTCATTCTTGGCCTCCAGGATCTCCACGATGGCCTCGATGACGATGTCCCGATCCGACAGCGCGTCGATCTCCGTGGTGAACCGGATCCGACCCAGTGTGGCATCCCGGTCCTCCGGGGTCGCCTTCCCCTTCTCCACGGCACGGTCCAGCGACTTGGTGATCCGCTTCCGACCGGCCTCGATGGCCCCCTCGTCCACCTCCCGGACCAGCACGTCGAACCCGCTCTTCGCCGACACCTCCGCAATTCCGCTGCCCATGAGGCCGCACCCCACGACGCCCACCTTCCGGATCTCCAAGATCGTTCCTCCTCGCTCCTCTGTTGTGATGGTGCCAGGCAAACCCCGGCGCCTCTGGCCCACTCCAGGGCCTAGTCCTCCTTCCGTCTGTTCCCGAGGTCGATGGCTCCCTGGAGATCGACCCGCAACATCTTCGCCTGCCGCTGTACCCACCGCCGCCAGGAGGCCGGGGGGGGCTCCAGCCCCTCGCCGATCTCCAGGCGATCCAGGACCCCCTCCAGCTCCTCCCGGACCTCATCGTGGCGCTTCTGTACGTGGCTCCTCCCCCACCGGGCCGAGAGATATCCGATCCCGCCGGCGCCGGTCACCGCCACCGCCACGGCGGCCACCACCGGGAGGGCCCCGGTGACCGAGAGGGCAATCCCCACACCCAGCATCCCTCCTGCTCCCCCCAATCCTCCGCCAAGGGCGCCACCCACGGCCTCGGACCTTACGCCCGGGTCCACCCGCAGCTCCACCAGCGTCCGGTGGGGATCCACGGCGCTCACCCACACCTCCACCTCTTTGGCCGAGGCCCAGTAATAGCGCCTCGAGGTGGAGGCCGCCGCATGGGCGAACCGGGAGATCCAGTCCACCGCCGGGCGATAGCTGTTGAAGTCCCTCCCCCGGCGGAGAGGCTGGAGGAGCTGGCCCGCCACCAGGAAGTCGTCCAGTGTCTGGAGGAGCTCATGGGGAGTACCCGGAACCACCCGCCTCACCGACACCCGGGGAGAGCCGAACCATCGGTCGGTCCAGGTGGCCGGAGGTGGTGGGCCGGCGTCCAGTTCCACCAGCGCCCGCCGGACATGTCCCTCGGGAAGGCCCACCTCCCGGGCGATGCGGAGGAGTTCCGTCTCCGAGATCCGGGGCTCACCCTCGCCGGTATCGGGCTCACTGAGGGCCAGCTCGGAGGCCCGCCGCAGGACCTCCTCGAACTGCGCCCGGGTCAGGCTTCGGCCGTCGCCCATGGACCTCCTCCCCGTGGGAGGATACGGGCTCCGTGGCCGGAGCGGCGGGAGCCCCCCGGCAGACGGTAGCCAGCGCCGCTCCGGGTCATCCCCGGAGCGGCGCCGCCGAAGCTGCCGGACCCCGTGGGGTCAGAACGCCTCCACCACAACGGCCCCTCCCTGGCCTCCACCGATGCAGGCGGACCCGAGACCATAGCGCTTCCCCCGGCGCCGGAGTTCATGGAGGAGGTGGATGCTGATCCGGGCTCCGGAGGCTGCCAAGGGATGGGTGAGGGCAATGGCGCCCCCATTCACATTGGTCCGCTCCGGATCCAGCCCCAGCTCCTTCTCCACCGCCTTGTACTGGGGGGCGAAGGCCTCGTTCACCTCCACCAGATCCATGTCGGCCAGCGTCAGTCCCGCCCGCTCCAGCGCCTTCCGGGCCGCCGGGGCCGGTCCGATCCCCATCACCTTCGGCTCCACCCCGACGAAGGCCCAGGAGACCAGGCGACCGATGGGCTGGATCCCCTGCTTCTCCGCCCACTCCGCCGAGGCCAGCACACAGCTGGCGGAGCCGTCCCCGATCCCCGACGCGTTCCCTGCCGTCACCAGTCCATCCTTCCGGAAATAGGGGCGGAGGCGTCCCAGCGCTTCCACCGTGGTGTCGGGACGGAGGTGCTCATCCTGGGCGAACACCGTCTCCCCCTTCCGCCCCTGGAGGGTCACCGGTGCCACCTCGGCGGCGAACCGCCCCTCGTCCCACGCCGCCTTCGCCCGCTGCTGGCTGAGGACCGCCACGGTGTCCGCCTCTTCCCGGGTCACGCCGTAGCGGTCCGCCAGCTCCTCCGCCGTCTGGGCCATGGTGAGGCTGCACTGGGTGTCCAGGAGGGCCTGCCAGAGGGAGTCCTCGAAGAACTGGGCCGCCTCCCCCAGGCGAAGCTGCCCCCAGCGGGCTCCCCGGACCACGTGGGGCGCCTGGCTCATGGACTCCGTTCCCCCCGCCAGCACCACATGGGAATCCCCCAGGAGGATCTCCTGCGCGCCGTGGACGATGGCCTGGAAACCGGAGCCGCAGAGGCGGTTCACGGTGACCGCGGGCACCTCATCGGGGGTCCCCACTCCCAACCCCACGTGCCGGGCCAGGTAGATGGCGTCCGCCGAAGTCTGGAGGGCGTTTCCGTAGACCACGTGATCCACCTGGTCGGGCTGGACGCCTGCGGACTCCAGCGCCGCCTTCCCGGACATCACCCCCAGCTCGGTGGCGGAGAGTTCCTTCAACGACCCGCCGAAGGTGCCGAAGGGGGTCCGCTTGCCGGAGAGGAATACGACGTCCCGTGTCTGTCCCTGGGTGCCCATGCGGCCTCGAGGCGAGAGGATCTGGTTTTCGGACGAGCGTTCGCTCCATCCGCGATGGGGAAAGCTACCCCGTCAGGGGGGACCGGTTCAACCGCAGAGGAGCCCCGGGGATGGAGCGGATCCCCTCACCCCTCCCCGTCCAGGAGGGCCACCAGCCGATCTCCCACCTGGCTGGTGGTGAGTCGCCCTCCCAGGTCGGCGGTCACCGACCCCTCCGCCACCACGCTGCGAACCGCCCCCTCCACCCGCCGGGCGGCGTCGGGATGCCCCAGGTGCTCCAGGAGGAGGACCACACAGGCCACCGCACCCAGGGGATTGGCCACACCCTTACCGGCGATGTCCGGAGCGGAACCGTGGACCGGCTCGAAGAGGGCGAAGCGTCCAGGGTGCACGTTGGCGGAGGCCGCCAGCCCCAGCCCTCCGGTCACCGCCGCCGCCACATCGGAGAGGATGTCCCCGAAGAGGTTGGAGGTCACCAGCACCTGGTAGTCCTCGGGGCGCCGGACCAGTTCCATGGCCATGGCATCCACATAGGCAGTGTCGGTGCGGATCTCCGGATGGCTGCCGGCGAACTCCTCCGCCACCGCCCGGAACGCCCTCCGCCAGAGTCGGCCGGCAGCGGGCATGGCGTTGGCCTTGTCCACCAGGGTCACCCGGGTACGTCCCTTCGCCACCGCGTGGTCGAACGCGGCCCGGATGATCCGCTCCACCCCCTTCCAGGTGTTCACATCCTCCTGGATGGCCACCTCGTCCGGGGTCCCCTCCCGGAGGTTCCCCCCCATGTTCACGTAGATTCCCTCGGTGTTTTCCCGGAAGATCTCCACCCGCACCGGGCGATCCTCCATATCCCGGAGGGGGGAGAGATGGGGTGCCAGGAGTACGTTGGGCCGGTAGTTCACATAGAGATCCAGCCGGAAGCGGAGTCCCAGGAGGATGTCCCGGGCGTGGCGGTGGTCCGGGATCCGGGGATCCCCCATGGCCCCCAGCAGGATGGCATCATGCTCCTCCGAGAGGGACCGGAACTCCTCGTCGGTGATGGTGACACCGGTGCGGAGGGTCCGCTCCGCCCCCAGGTCCCAGTCCACCAGCGCCAGCTCCAGGGCGTCCCGGCGCGACACCACCTCCAGGACCCGCCGGGCCTCCGCCACAACCTCCGTCCCGATGCCGTCCCCGGGAATCAGCGCAATTCGAGCCATCGATCCTCTACCGCCTCCTCCGGATGTCCACCACCCCCCGCACGGGGTCTCCATGACCTTCCACCACGAAGGGGAACTCCCCCTCGGGGGCATCCTCCAGCGAGAGGACCAGGGCGCTTCCCACATCGGTGAGGGGAGGCGAGCCCAGTTGACCGGTCTCCTCAAGGAACTGCTGCCACTCCGGCGGCACCCCCTCGAGGACGAACCGGAAGGTCTGGATCCGCCGGTCCGCCGACAGGATGTGGAGTACATCTCCCGGGGCGGCCTCGGTGCGCAGTGGGGTCACCCGGTCCCGGGACCCCCTCCCACCCAGGGTGATCCGATGGATGGGGACATCCGCGGGGATCCCCAGCTCCACTCGGAGGGGGGCGTCCAGATCCACAGGAGGCGGAGGGGGTTCCTCGAAGCAGGCCGGGAGGGCCAGGGAGAGGAGGAGCAGGAAGATGGGACCTGGCCCCCGGGAGGGCGAGGGCTCCCGGAACGCCCTTCTCCGACGGCGGGGTGGTGGGCTCAAGACCGGTCCAGGAGATCCTTCAGGCGCAGGATCTCCAGGGCCTGATCCGCCACGATGCGCCGCAGCCTCCGGTTCTCATCCTCCAGCCCGGACACCGGGGCGCCCTCCCGTCGGGGCTCCCCGGGGGGTGCTTGGGGCGGAGGGAGGGGAGGGGAGAGGACCTCCTGCGGGACCAAGGTCGGGGGGGTGGACACCGGCGGGGGCTGCGTAGCGGGTTCCCACCCGGGGCTGGACGCCACGGAGGGGGGTGGAGAGGCGGGAGCCCGGGCCCCGGACTCCGCCACATGGGTCCCCATCTCCGCCGGCCGCAGGGGGAATTCCTCCCCGCCGGCTCCGGCACCCCCGGAGTCCTCCACGGGGGCCGGCGACTCCACCACCATCCCCTCCTCCTGCTGGTCCTCTCCTCCCCCCCCGAACAGATCGGAAACGAAGAGGCCCAGGTCCGGGTTCACCCCGGGGTCGGAGGGGCCGCCTTCAGACACCGGGGTGGCCTCTTCAGGGGCCCACCCCACATCCACCCGACTGCCCGTCCCGGCCTGACCGGGAGCATCGACGCCACCGCCGGCGTCCCCGTGGCCGCCACCCCCCGGAGGCCCCGCCGCCGCCTCGGAAGCCAGCATCCGGGCACGCCCTGGATGGAGCCGGACCTCGGCGGCGGCGAATTCCCGATAGATGGTGGTGTTGGGGTTCGAACCCTGGAGTTCGTCCTGGATCCGCCTCCGGGCTGGCTCCGATTCGAGCTGAAGGAACTCCCCCTCCCCGGCCAGCAGGCGAAGGAGGGCATCCTCGTAGTCTCCGTTGATCTCGGCGCCGATGACGTCCCGGTGGGTGCGATACGGCACCAGGTTCTGGTAGATCTCCGCCACGGTGAACGGCGCCTGGAGATAGGCGGGGCGCGAGACCCTGATCTCCCTCACCAGGGCGTCGAAGAAGCGGTCGAGGAGGGTGTCCGGAATCGTCAAGTGGGCCGCCTGTGGGGGTGCAGGATGGAGCTCAGTCCTCAAACCTGAGGAGGCCTGCGCGAGCCGCCTCCCGGAGGAAGCCGTCCGGGTCCTGGAAGGGAATCTCGATGCCGAACTGTTCATGCCAGCGCTCGGCCATGCGCCTCATGAACTGACCCGGGGTCTCATGGCTGAATCCCGCCAGGTCCCGCATCTGCCGCACCACCTCGGCGGGGGTACCCCGGAGGACCCGCCCATCCCCCTGCCGCACCTGGATCTGCCTGGGGGCGGAGCCGGGGGTGGGGATGAAGAGCTCCAACTGTCCCAGGACGTCCTCGTCCTCTCCGGCCTCGACGGAGAATTGGAGTTCCACCTCCATCAGGAGCCGCTCGATGGGGTCCCCTTCAGCCTCCAGCTCGTCCAGGCGGCGACCCCAGGGCTCCAACTCCTCCTCCGAGACAGCGGGGAGGGCGTGGGCCCGCTTCAGCTCCACCAGCCGCCAGACCGCCAGGGCGTCCCAGTGTTCATGGGGGGGCACCCGCTCGAACTCCCGGAGCGCCCCCTCGCCGTCTCCCCGATCATAGAGGAGGTGCCCCAGATAGATCCGGGCCTCGTGGAGGTCGGGATCCACCCGGAGGGAGCGTCGGATCTGTCGCACCGCACCCACCTCGTCCCCCAACCGGTGCAGGGCGTACCCCAGCGACGCTGAGGCCTCGGCGCTCTCGGGACGGGACACACCGATCTGGGCGAAGACATCCCGGGACTCGTGGAAGAGCCCCTCCCGATAGAGGGCCCGTCCCATGGTGAGCATGAGCTCCAGGTCCTCGTTGAACCCCAGCGCCTGCACCTCCTCGAAGAGGGAAAGCGCCCGATCGATCTCGCCGAAGCGAAGCAGGGTCTCACCCAGCCCCACCAGGGCATCCTCGTGGGCGGGATCCAGGGAGAGGGAGCGTTCGAATGCGTGCCGGGCCCACGCGAACTCCTCCCGGGCAAGGCGGGCGTAGCCCAGCCCCACATACAGTTCCACGGCATTTGGATACAGAGCGAGGCCCTCTTTCAGCGTCTCGAGGGCCCCGTCGTAGTCGCCTCTGTTGTACAGCCTGTGCGCCCGCTCATCGTACTCCTCGGAGCTCAGGAAACGGTGCTTCATCGTGGCTCACACTCCCTGAAGGAGGTCGGGACTGCCATGCGGGGAGCCGGACCAGCCGGGTCACCCGTCAAGGTAATGAGAAGCGATCCCGGGGACCACACTCGCCCCGGTGGTTGCATCCCTTCGAGACAGTTCCGTTGCCGGCCGGGGGGGCGGGACCGATGGGCCGATCTCAGCCCACCCGCCCGTAGGAGACGCCGCAGAGGGGACAGGAGAGGAGGGGACCCGCCCGGAGCAGCCGGACCGAGGGGCCGTGCCGGGGGCAGTGGGGCTCCTTCCCCTCTCCCTGGACCGCCCTGACCTCGTCCCGCTCGGCCTTCGTGGCCGGGGGGATGGCGAGCTCGTAGCGGAGGGAGGAGGTGAGGCATTCGAAGACGACCCGTCCGGAATCCTTCTCGCCCCGGGCGGGCTGGATCCGCACCACCTCCAGGAGTCCACCCTGGGGGGACTTCATCCGCTCACCGGCGAAGTACCGCCGGAGTTGCTTCTTCGGCTCTGGAAGGGGGAGGGCCTGGGGAAGCGCCGGGGGCGCTGCAAGGGTCCGTCGGGGTCTGGCCATGGGAGTATCCGGTGCACGGAGTTCGTCAAACGGCACCCATCGGAACCCGTGTAACTCCGGAGCCACCCTTCAGGTTCCCCGGTGGGACGACAACTCCCGTTTCAGCATCCGGGAGACGACCGACGGCCCGTTGCGGGCCGTCGCCCGGGATGAGGAGGGCGGGGAGGCGGGCTCCCCGGATCCTCCTGCATCGTGGTCGGGAATCAGGGGGAGTGGGATACCCCCCGATTGCGCCGACTCCTCAGTTGCCGGTATCCTCGGTGGCCACGGAACCGGTGTCTTCCGTGGACGCAGGGGCCTCGGCACCCGGGGTGAAGCGACCCAGGTTCAGTCCGACGCCCACCGGGACGCGCTCGGTGTTCCGGATGGCGGGCTGGCAGAAACGGATACCCACCTGGAACAGGTCCTTCAACTCGGTATCGGAGAGGTCGGGATAGCGCTCTCCGAGGTACTCCACGGTCTCATCCAGCCAGTGCCGCTGGTCGTCCTCGGTGGCCTTCAGGACACCACACCGGTTGATGTGGCTGAACAGTTCGTCCCGGGCCTTTTCCATCGCAGTCTGTCCGGAAGCCATTCGCTCCTCCGTCAGGGGTTCTGAAGAAACACATGAGCGCGGACGCGCCCCTGGATCGTTCAGTTGACAAGCCCTTCAACATAAAGCCGCAACCCCCCTTCGGGCAAACCCTCGACGCGGTTTCCCTGGAGATCTGGCGGCAGCTCTTCACTGCCCTGGCGGAGGAGATGGGGGCGGCCCTCCGGAGGGCCGCCTTCTCCCCCAACATCAAGGAGCGGCAGGACTACTCCTGCGCCCTCTTCGGACCCGACGGCACCGCCGTGGCTCTGGGGGACCACATGCCGGTCCACCTGGGTGCCATGCCCATGGGTGTGGAAGCGGCCCTGGAACTGCTGGGGCCGCTGGAGCCGGGGGATGTGGCGTGCGTCAACGACCCCTTCCGGGGGGGCACCCACCTTCCCGACATCACCCTCATCGCCCCCGTCCACGACGAGGGGCTGCTGCTGGGATACGTGGCCTGTCGTGCCCACCACGCGGATGTGGGGGGCGTCTCTCCCGGCTCCATGCCGCTGGCCCGGGAGATCGTCCAGGAGGGGCTGCGGATTCCGCCGGTGAGGCTGGTCCGCCGGGGCTCCATGGACCGGGACCTGGAGCGATTGATCCTGGCCAACGTCCGGACGCCGGAGGAGCGCTCCGGAGACCTGCAGGCCCAGTTGGGGTCGCTCCACGCCGGGGCTGCCCGGTTGAGGGAGTACGTGCGGCGCAGGGGGGCGCCAGCAGTGCACCAGGCCATGGAGGAGCTGGTGGCCTACGCCGATCGCCTGGTGCTGGCGGGGCTGGCGAAGCTCCCCCGGGGGCGCTACGCCGCCGTGGACCACATGGAGGATGACGGATTCGGCTCCGGACCGCTGGCTGTGGCTGTGGCGGTGGGGGTGCTGGGGGAGGGGCGGGTGCGGGTGGACTTCACCGGAACCGCCCCCCAGGCCGCCGGGGGGATCAATGCCGTGCCCGCCATCACCGCCTCCGCCACCCGATACGTCCTCCGCTGCGTGGTGGAGGACCTCCTGGGGGAGCCCCTCCCCGCAGGAGGAGGGCGGATGGCCTCCGTGGAGCTGGTGCTCCCGGGAGGATCGCTGGTGGCGGCCCGCCCCCCGGCCTCGGTGGCCGCCGGGAATGTGGAGACCAGCCAGCGGATCACCGACGTCCTCTTCGCCGCCCTCTCCAGGGCCCTCCCCCTGCGGATCCCGGCGGCCTCCCAGGGGACCATGAACAACCTGTCGGCCGGAGGCGTGGATCCCAGGACCGGGGTCCCCTTCGCCTACTACGAGACCGCTGGCGGAGGGATGGGAGGAGGAGCCGGAGGACCGGGGCTGCCGGGGGTCCACACCCACATGTCCAACTCCCTGAACACCCCGGTTGAGGCGCTGGAGCATGCCTATCCCTTCCGGATCCGTCGGTACATGCTCCGGCGGGGGAGCGGCGGAGAGGGAGCCCACCC
>Ga0076930_101174_pt1 | contig 15654 bp, 14 predicted proteins | sample HotLakConsoUCCRE_FD_71149 | JGI IMG/M metagenome (GOLD analysis project Ga0076930, IMG submission 71149) | Hypersaline microbial mat communities from Hot Lake, Washington, USA - Hot Lake Consortium UCC-RE (version 3) (version 3) ...
CACCACGATCCATGCCGCCATGGATTCAGGCTTCTTGCCCGATGGCAAGGGGGGGGTGGGCAATTACTGGCATGGTTCTTGATGGACATGGTTTGTATCCCGTCGATACGACGTCTGTCGAAATGAAGTTCGGGAATTGCTTCAGCTTTCGACGTCAAGTCGTGGCGGCGGCGACGGATCATCCGGAAAATGCTCGTCGATTCCGGCCACGATCGCCGGCGGCACGCCCCGCGAGCGCGCCACCTCGGGCCCACGCTCGAGGAGGGACGAGGCGGTAACGGCGCAAGCGGTCTCGCATCAGGCGTTCGCTTCGTGGCTCTCGGGTCCTGCATCGACGGATGCGTGGTATGTGCCTGAGGTGTGCAGCGTGTCGGGATGCACGTGCGAGCCACCGCTCGACATGGTGAAGAAGACGAGCACCAGCCCGAGCATCCCGGTGAGGACGAACTCAAGCAGGCTCCCCCGCCGTGATCTCGGCGCACGCCGCAGACGCATCATCGATCGGGACAACCTTATGCTTGCAGCGCATCCGCGATCCCGCTGGCATCGGCTGTGCTCTCGACCATCCACGACTCCTCTCGCGCGTTCCGATCGCGCGGTTCAAAAAACCTTGACCTTCCTCCAGTGGGAAGGTCAAGGGCCCGGGCGATCGCGTCCGGAGGATTGTGTGAGAGGATGCCCGGCGCCGTTGGCTTTTCGGGTTTCGATCTCCGAAACGTGATTTCGCGCATCCGCCCGCGCTTTGCGTTTTGCGGGCTGAAGCGCCATCTGTCATGCTCGCATCGACGAAGGTGCAAGCGGTTCGCCGAACGAAAAAGGAGGCAACGCGATGATGCATCAGGATAGCTGGATGAACGGCTGGGGGATGAGCGGCGGCTGGATGGGGGGCATGGGCTTCTTCTGGCTTCTCGTCATCATTCTGCTGGTTCTGGGGATCGTCGCGCTGGTGAAGTATCTGCGTTCGTGAATCGGCGAGGGGCTGGAAGTGTCTCGATGAAGGACAAAGGGCGGCGGCTGCGGCTGCGGCGGCGCTCTGGTTCGTCGCCGCGTCCGTGCGGGCCGATGCGCGCGTGACGCAGGGGCGGGCCGTCTATGCGGATTACTGCGCCGCATGCCACGGCGCGGAGCTGCAGGGCGCGCCGGACTGGCAGACCCCGCTCGCGGACGGCCGCATGCCCGCGCCGCCGCACGACGCCAGCGGCCATACCTGGCATCACTCCGATTCCGACCTGCGTCTTGTGGTGGAGGGAGGCATGGCGGCGCTGGTTCCCGGCTACGAAAGCGACATGCCCGCCTTCGGTGGCATCCTCTCGCCCGAGGAGATCGACGCTGTTCTGGCCTACATCAAGAGCACATGGCCGCGCCGGGAGCGGCAGTACCAGGCGGAGCGTTCTTCCGGATGACATTGGGGCCGGGGACGGGCGGGAATGCAGCTCAGACGAGGACGCCGAGGAGCATCGCGATGCCCGTCAGGAGGAGCGCCTGAAGTCCGAAGATCGCAAGCGCGAGGAGGACCAGTCTCGCGAAGGAGGGATTCGAGTGTCCGGATCGATGCAGCGCCGCGCCCGCCAGCACTGAGCTATACGCGAATCTGGGTGACGCAGTTTGAGGAGGTGGCGTATCGTGGCGGGTGCTGAAGCCTGCCAGAACTTCCAAAAGGAACGATACGCCTATGAAAGATGATATCACGATTACCCCGCTGTACCAGCCCGGATCTGTTGCGGATCCTCTGACAGAAATTGCCCGTGACGGCGCCCGCAGGATGCTTGCTGCGGCACTTCGGGCCGAAGCCGACACCTTTGTGGAGCAATATGCCGAGGAGGCTTTGCCGGATGGCCGTCAGCGCGTTGTCCGGCACGGGTACGGGCCGGAGCGCAGCATTCAGACCGGCATCGGTCCGCTCGACGTGCGCCGCCCGAAAGTCCGCGATCGGGCCACCGACATGCCGGCCGAGAGGAAGGTCCGCTTCACCTCCAACATCCTGCCGAAGTGGGCGCGGCGTTCGAAGAGCCTCGATGCCCTGCTGCCGGTGCTCTATCTGCGTGGGATCTCTACGGGGGATTTCCAGGAAGCATTGTCTGCGTTGCTCGGGGCGGATGCGCCGAACCTGTCGCCCGGCGTCATCTCCCGCCTGACGGGAGACTGGCAGCAGGAATATGATCGCTGGCAACGCCGTGATCTCTCGGCGCGGCGGTATGTCTATATCTGGGCCGACGGCGTCTATCTGCAGGCTCGGATGGAGCCGCAGGCCGAGTGCATTCTGGTCATCCTCGGTGCCACACCGGAGGGGAAGAAGGAACTCGTCGGCTTCCACGTCGGCATGCGCGAGAGCGCGCAGAGCTGGCGTGAGCTCCTGGTCGATATCAAGGCTCGCGGCCTCAAGGTGCCGCCCGAGATCGCCGTCGGCGATGGGGCCATGGGGTTCTGGAAGGCCCTCGACGAGGTCTTCCCGGGAACGCATCATCAGCGCTGTTGGGTTCACAAGATAGCCAACGTGCTCAACAAGTTCCCGAAATCCATGCAGCCGGCGGTGAAGGCTGATCTGCGTGAGATCTACCAGGCCGAAACCCGTGCTGCAGCACAGACCGCCATGGATACCTTCGCCGAGAAATACGCGGCCAAGTACGAAAAGGCGGTGTCCTGCCTGACCAGGGATCGCGAAGCCCTGCTGGCATTCTACGGCTTTCCGGCAGATCACTGGGATCACCTGCGCACCGGCAATCCGATCGAGAGCGTGTTCGCCACCGTCCGGCACCGAACCGTGCGGACCAAGGGCGCGCTGTCGCAGAAAACGGTGAAACTCATGGTCTTCAAGCTCGTTCAGGCCGCCGCAAAGACATGGCGCCGCCTGAGGGGCGCGAACCAGTTGCCGATGGTCATCGAAGGTGTCACTTTCACCGACGGTGTCGCTACCAATGACGCTCGAAACCGCGCCGCTTGATCAAGCCGCATCACCCAAAATCCCGCATAGCTCACTGCGTTCAAAGGAGCCGGTGACGAGACGCTGCAACAGAAGGGTATTGCCAGCCGGGTGGCTCGCCTCCAACCGGAGAAGCGCTACGCTTGGCCGGCGGTACCTGAGTTAATCACGTTCTCGTTTTCCGTGACATTTGGCGGGAAATCTCGGAGCTGAACCCACCCTCGGAAGGGCTCAAGCCTAGATGAGCGAGGTAATCTCGAGCTAGATGCTCAAAATCACGATTTTCCTTGAGCCATGAGCGGCCACGGGCACCGATTTCATTTCGCTTCGATTCAGCCATACTTGCGTAGCGCTCAAATTCAATGCGTAGGGCTTGCGGATCTTCAGCCGGTACATAGCTGCCGCATTCCGCCTCATTGATCATGGTCGGGTAACCTGTGAATGACGCTACAACCGGTTTTCCGGAAAGCATATAATCGATGACCTTATTCAACGACTGTCCGAATCGTAGTACAGGAGAACGAGGCACGGCGAAATAAAGCAGATCGGCCCGAGCCAGAACCGACTGGACGACGGCCTTCGGCACGCCGGGAGCGAAAGTGACGTTCGTCAAATCCCGAGATTGTTCTTGGAACGTAGCTTTAAGGTACCCTTCGCCGACTATGAGAAAGTGAATATCGGGGCGATCCCGCAACGACTTCGCGCAATCGAGCAGCGTCTCAAGTGCGTTATCGGCTCCAATCGAACCTGCGTGGCAGATAATGAATTTATCCTGGGGGATGTATGTGCTCACGTAATTCACGGTTAAAGGCTCCGGCGAATTATCGAAAGCTTCGAAGCTAACGCCTTGCGGTATGCAGACCACGGGGCAAGTTGCGCCGGCCACCTCGGCGACATGTTCCCGCAGATTCGGCATGGTACCTACGATGAGATCGGCCCTGCTATAGCCGAGCTTCTCGATCCAGGCGAGCAGCATGATGATCGGATTGCGCGGGCTGTACCCTCCAGTCCCCACCAAAGTAAGTGGCCAGATGTCGCGCACCTCGAATACCAGTTTGCATCGATAGCGTCTGCGCAGCCAAAGGCCGTTCAGGATCGTCAAAAGGGACAAGCTGGAGACGATTATCACTTCCGGACGAGGTAATTCGGTATGCGGCATGCGGAAAAGCCGCCACTCGAAATCGAGCCAGCTAATAATGCGCCCAATGGAATCCGCACTTCTATACTTCCGTGTGCGTAGCCAATGTACATCCACTCCATTCACGTTTTCATGGAAACGTGGCCCCCTCAATCGCGGCGGTGTAGCCAGGTGATTTGAATCTGATGTGATCAATACAGCACGATGCCCTAATCGCGCGAACTCGCGGAGTATATGAAAGCCACGGGCGCCTAATTTGGCCGCATATTGCGGCGTTACATACTTTGAGATATACCAAATTGAGGCGGTCATTGGGCTCATTCTCCATAAGATCAGGAAACGCCTTCTAGATTTTAATCATTTTCAGCGAAGCAATTGAAAAGCTGCCGCTTGTTTTTCTGTCGATGGCTCCACGCGCGCCAGAGCCAGATTTGAGCTTTTATCTACGCTTTGGCATCTGGGTACGGCGGAAAGAGATTCGTTTTTGCAGGTACAGTCCGAGCAGAACCACTCCGTACGATCAACCAATTCAGCATGCTCTCATAAACATGGTTCAGCGCCCGTCCGTTGCCAAACAAGACTCGATCGGATCGCCTCAGAGAGCCCTGCTGACGCCGTCCACCGTCTCGCGAAGCCGGGGGGACGTTCCAACTCCGGCGGCGTCGCTAGGTAGTTGAAGTCCAAGGTGATCAGCCCCGCTCGGCACCCGGCCCTGACGAACTCCCGCAGAAGGTGGAATCTGCGCGCTCCGACCCGCGCCACGCGCGGCGGCGTTACGTGTTTCTAAATGTACCAGATCGTAGCGCACATCAGGCCGCTTCGTACAGGCGCGGGATCGCGTTCACGGTTTTGACGACCTCGGTGAAATCGAAGCCGACCGCGTCGAGGTACCACTTGATGTTCGGATAACGCGGGCGGTTTTCCTCGCAGATCAAGACCATTGCTTCCTCGCGCGTGATTTGCCCTTCGCGGATCTGGTTGCTCCGGAAGGTGTCGTGCTCGGTGAAGCCTGCAACCGTATAGTAGATGTAGTTGTAGAAGGCGGCGGTGCCGTCGCCGATGCGCCATGTGGTGGTGGTGTCGGGTGCCTTTTCCCAATCGTACCGCGCGAGACACTGGTCGACGATCCGCTCTTCCCAGGTCCAGTAGTCAAAGATGCTGAAATAATCCGTTTTTTTCATTATGCTGCGGTAATATTCACCCGACATCGTATCCCACAGCGAGCTGTTGAAGTAGCCGTAACTCTGCATCATGGCCTTGAGACGCAGGCGCTGGTAGCGCATCTGCTTCGACGCGCTGCTGATATAGACGCGCTCTTCCTCGAAATCCGGCGGCACGCCCAGGAACCCGGCCTTGAAGTGAGTGACCTCCAGCGGGTTCGAGCCCCACAGGTTGAGGTCGATCCCCGTCTGCCGCTTCATGGTTTCGACATGTCGGAAGAAGTGCTTGTCGCCGGCCGTCAGAATGCTGATCATGCCGAGATGCGGGGCCTTCAGCCAAGCGCGCAGATTCTTGGCGATGTTCTCGCGTTTCTTCGAAATGTCTGCGGCCACGATGATGTTCTCGACGCCCAGCTCCGCGCTCATGCGACTGATGTTGCGCCGTCCCAGATCGGTCACCATGCCCCAGTCATAGGTATAGGTTACCGGCTTCATCTTCAGCTCGTTGACGATCAGATGCAGTGCGTAGCAGCTGTCGCGGCCACCCGAGAAGGGGACGATGCAATCGCTACCCTCCTTGCGTCGATATGGCTCCACGAGGCTGAACAGCTCCTCCCGCGGCTTCGGCTTGTTTCGCTTCTTGTAATTGTGGCAGTAATTGCAGACACCCTCATCGTCGAACTTGATGAAGGGCATGGTTTCCGGAAGGACGCACCGCGTGCAGCGCCGCAGCTCAGGCCTAGGATGGACTAGTATCGCTTCTTCCGCGCTGTTGAAGGTGAGGGCGGGAATCAGGTTTTGCGAGCGACCGGCGCGGTCCTTGATCGAGATCGATTCGCTCACGGGTATATCGGCTACGACGGGGTTGTAGACCTGCCGGACGTCTGTGCAGCCGATTTCCCCGAGAGCATAGGCCTCGGAAGCGAAGTTCAGGACCGCGCCCTTGTAGCCGATATAGAGGCTGCCGTTGTTCGAGAACAGCACGAGCTTCCCGAGCCGCGGCACGGCGATCGCACAGGCCACCACGCCCCTGCACTGCCCGCGCACCGCCGCCGCGATACCCTCGACCTCACCGCCCGCTTCGAGATGCTCGGCGGCTATGGCTGCGATCACCTCGGTATCGACCTGCAATTGCCGCGCCTTGCGCAGCTTGCCCCAAACCACCTCGTCGTTCACGATGATGCCGTTGTGCAGGACGATCACCCCGTCGCGGACGACCGGCTGATTGTCGGAAAGACCGTTCGTTATGAGGCGGCTGTGCCCCATCACCATCCGCGTCTTGCGGGGTCGCACCTCGCGAAGCAGGCGGTGGATGGCGAAATCGGCGCGCTGCACGTCGTAGCCGTCAGCCTTGGCGATCACAAGGCCGCTGGAGTCCCGACCGCGTTGTTCGGCATGGTGGGCCAGTGTCTTTAGGTCTCCAGGCTCGAGCGGCGAAGCAGAAATTATTCCGAATATTCCACACATGCTTTTTCCTCGTCAGGAATGATTTGCATCGTACGCCGGTCAGGAGCGGCGCGAACATACTGAAGCGCCGCTGACTCCGCAACCGGCATGATGCGCGTCACCCTGAGGGCGCTTCGGCTGCTTCTACCTGAACTTCTCAATACACGGCACGGAGAAGACCCCAGTACCGCATCGCAATAAGAACGCTGCTTGCGACAAGGGCGAAGAGCCAGGTCGACGGAGGGAAGCCGTCGATCGCCAGCACAATCAACAACGGTAAAACGCAAATTATGGCAACTCCAAAGGCCGTCAGGGTAGGTAGGACTATCGACCAAAAACTATTGTTCGACATAACTGCGATCCAAACTATTACGCCGATATAAGATAGCGCACTTGCCGTTGAGAAAAGTATAACGGTGAGCGAAAGATCATCCTGGGCGGCGCCATAGGTAAGGGCAGCAATTCGTGCAAACAACAGCACCGACTGAAAAATCAAACCTTGGCCTTCGCGTTCAAAGATTGTGAAGAGCGTGCTCAGCGGCGACGAGACGAACCCCAGAAAAAACCACGGTGCCATCCACTGCGCGAACTCGCCCGCCTGCCTCCATTCGGCCCCGAACACCCAGGCGAACAAGTCGGGCCCGACCAGAATGAGGACCAATGTCGGGGGCATGCCGATGTGACAAAGCCGTGCGTACAGATCCGCGACCAGCGGAGCAATATTTCCCTCGCGATGCGCTTGCGCAGCGCTGGCGAAAAACACGTGCCCGATTGCGGAGCCGATCACGGACATCGGCAACTGCAGGACCCGGTTTACCAGCATGAAGAGGCCAGCCGCAACGGGACTGAACAATGCTGCGAACAGCAGTGCGGGAAGCTGCGCACCTGCCGTATTGAACAAGGCCGACCAGGTCGAGAAGATAGGGAGACGCCGGTATCTTACAGCGGCCCGCCTCACCCCACTCCATGTAACTGCGCGAAAAGCCGGGCTTTGCAAGGCGAGCCGTGCGAGACTGAGCGTGCCGACACAGTGCCCCGACACCTGCCCGACGATGAGAGCGCCGCTCCCCAGCTTGAAGGCGAACATCTGAATGCCGATGGTCGCCAGCGCTTGGCGCAGCTGTGTCTTGGCGATCGTGGGGAACTGCTGCGTTCGTATTGCCCAGTAGTTGAAGACGGTGTACGCGCCCCCGAGGAGGACGCCGAACGGGAGCAGCCAAGTATATCCGGCCAGCGCTGGTACGCCCAATACGTCTACGACCTTCGCACCGAAGAGCGCCAGACCCAACGCACTGAGCGCCGTCACCCCCAGAACGATCAGGAGGCTCAGCACGGCTATGTTGGCAGCCTCCTCCTCGTCCTCGGGAAGAGGAATTGCAAGCTCATATCTGACGGACGCGACAACAAGGACGAGCGCGAGGATGCCGGAATAAACCGCTAGCAGTCCGAAGTCATCGGGATCGTATAGACGCGTCAAGATCGGCGCGGCTGCCATCATCGCTACCTGCGCTCCGGCAGTGCCCCCTGCAAGTACGCCTACGCTGCGCGCAAATGCGCTTTTGGGGAGGATGCGGCTGATCGCGCTGGTGAAGATCCTCGCTATGCTCATAGATTGGCGCGTTTGCTAGGGCGCGCCACGAGGGCGGAAGGATTACCCCTATCGTCCTTCCGGGCGGTTGTGTCGCCCCCGGCGAACCGGGCGACCCCCGCCTGAACCTTGCACAATGTGCACATCATCAGCCTGCATCCGTTCTTGAGCACACCGGTTCACGGGCGCCCTGCCTGAGGTTCCGCCGCGCCGTCGGCCTCCTTGCTCTGCCGAGTGGAAAGAATGTGCTGGTACAGGTCCAGCAGCTTGGCTTCCTGCGCCTGCCAGCTCAATGGCGTCAAGTCGCGAAATTCGAAGCTCTGCGGCGAGCTTTCGAGCTCACTGATCGCCTTCCGAACCTGATCCGGCTCAAGACTACTCGTTCTTCCGACATTGTATTCGTCGACTACAGCGCTCAAATCAGGAAAATCAGAGGAAAGTACCGGAACCCCGGCAAATATATATTCGAACAATTTATTCGGGAGGCAGTAATAATCGCTCAGCGAGACATTTTCTATCAGGCAGAGGCCGAAATCCGCAGACTGGCTTATGTGTACGACCTGCGCATGCGGGACAGCCGGGTGCAAATGGATGTTCCCATGCACCATAGCTAGTTGCGCCACTTTCGGCTCGAACTCGCCAAATCCCATAAACACGACATGGGAATGACTTTCAGGATGCGTGAACACATCAAGGATTAAGTCAATCCCGCGGCCCGGGCCAATGATTCCAACATAGATGAAAATACGTCGGTCATCGGGAATGTCGAATTTCTTTCTTAGATAATCTCCTTGTTGTCCGAGGCCACTTTCAAATAACGGTGAATTCATGATGACGGACGATGGTTTTGGCCCGATATTATCGTGATACCATGTCAGGGCAGAGGGGCTCGGCACGATCAGGGCATCAATGAAGCGCCACAGAAACTTTTCGGCGCGGAGCGTGAGCCATCCTTGAACGGGTGTCAGGCCGTTTCGGTCGGATTCAAGTTCATGGGCATCGTAGACCAGCTGAGCTCCCGTGAGGAGCTTGACCAGAAATCCGAGCGGAAGCACGAGGGTATCGTGGCAATGTACAATGTCGGGTTTTCGCGACACTGCGCGCGGAAGCATCCTAAACAGCAACTCGCAAAGCGTCAGGGCATGTCGGAGCGTTCTGGGGAGGAACTTGAGGCTGCGGGCCTGTAGCCGGATTGCCTTTATGTCTGCGGCGAATGGTACGGCCGTCTTCTTCGCTCCTTCTTCGAGCTCGACGCCGATGCCACCAACCGAATATCCCTCAGATGCCAAGCCCCCCATTTCCTTGAGAATCCGAGAATCGGTCTCAATGTCGGTGTGGGTCAGATGCAGATTCTTTTTCATATTCTTTCCAAGCCCTGTCGCCGAATCACGGTGGGTGTTGCTCACGTTGCGTCTCGACGGTTTCGATGCCCATCGCCGCTCGCTTCCAGCGCGGCCATAGGGAGGGCACGTGCCGCTCGTCACTTGCCACCGCAACCGCAACCGCAATGGCCGTCCACTGCGGAGTAGACAAAATCGTGTCTCCCGATATGAAGCACACGGCAGTGAGCGCAATGAAACTTATGGGTAGCCCTGTCAACTGCAAATCTCTCGAGCTTGCGCATGCCCGCCACATGAGTTTGATGTACAATAGCAACACTAGGAGAAGTAGGGGCACCCCTCCGATCAGCCCGGCGGAGAGCAGAGGGCTGTGCGGGTAGTCCCTGCCTCCGAACCGCTCGACAAAGGCCGCATGGTAGCCGAAGCCCCAGCCGATATATGGCGACTCCCGGATCAGATCGTAGGCAAACTGCCAGCGGCCCGTGCGCGTACCGAACGCGTCGCCATCTATGGTCGTCGCGATGACCGATGGCGTCGCGCGGTTGGGGGGGCGTATGGAAATTGTTCCTTCATTTGCCGCGTCTCGGGTCGAGAGAATCTGGATTATCGATTGCATATCCGCTACGAAGTATGCTTCTGCGCCTCCCCGAAAACGTTCAGCTTCCTCCGGCGCTGGCACATGGGTGACCAACGCAAGAGAGCCGATGGCGACTAATGTAACCGCAGCCAGATGATAATATAGCGGCCGCGTAATTATCGATAAATAACAAGAATAGGCCCAAAAAGTTGTAAGTATTATGGGCATAAGAATTAAAAATCGCCTCGATCCAGATAGCAATCCCGCCGCAATAACTAGTGGCAATAGGAGTAGTGCAGCGTATGAGCTTCGGCGAAACCACAATGATGACAGGCCAATCGCGGCGAGAAGCCACGATGCTGCTAGGATATTATAGTCCACGCACAAACTTGATCCTTGCGGGTAATAAAGCGGGCACGCATCAACTATGTATTGCATTAATATGCCGCGATCTTGCAGGTAGTGCTTCAAGAGGCCGACTGTTGCGGAAAAGGCGCCGACGAGCGCTATCGCATTCATTATGGTCACAGCGAAGGCTTTGTCGCTACGTGCACTGAGAGCTGCAAAAAGGAACATGAAGAACAATACAATTTCCTTCAACATGGAATATTTAAATTCTGTGTTTGAGTAAACCAGCGCCATGAGGTGGATCAAGCTCACGGTCAGCAGCACTGAGAGCGCAAAACTGAATTTTATGTTCTGCCAATTTCGATACAGATAAAATAAGATCGGAAAGAAGAATACGAAAAGTATCTTCCAACTAATAAATTCCGCATAAAATGCAGTCGATATCGCAATCCCGGCCGCAACTCCGCCCGATTGTAAAATTGTCTCGTTAATATTTCGAGTGATTATCGCCATAGATTGGCTCGAGCGAAGCATTTCTGTTGTATCACTCCCCGGTTCGCCCGGCGTTCACCGCCTTCACGAAAGCGAGCCACTTCTCGTGCGGAACAGCGAAATTTCCCGTTACGGTCTGGTCGTCCTGTACATCTCGGGTCACTACCGAGCCGATTGTGACTTGTGCTCTCGCGCCGATTCGGACACCGTTGCTGACCGATACGTTGGGTCCGATAAAACAGTCGTCGCCGATCTCGACACGGCCTGACAACTCTGCACAAGCCGCTATACGAACTCTTTTCCCAGCGATGCAGTCATGCGCGAAGTGAACCTGGCAATCCAGCTTCGTCTCGGCCCCCAGTTCGGTAAACCCGCCGAAAGTGGCGCGTACTAAAGTGCATTTCGCCTGCACATCGACGTTGTCAGCCAGCCGCACCCCGCCGGATTGCCGTATGATCGCGTATGGAGCTACGCGGGTATTTATTTCAAACGCATCGGTTGAAACAACGGTGCCTGCTCCGATGCTGCAATTCTCGCCGATGAAGGTCCGTGGGAATAAAACCGCGTTTGGATGGACGATCGTGCCCGCGCCGATCTCGACATCGTTCTCCGAAATAGAGGCACTTGAATGAACAATTGCGCTAGGATGAATTCTGGTAGCGAAGCTTCTCCACTGAAAGTCTGGGATGTCCGCGACATGCTCATGAAGTTGTATTGCCGCCAAGACCGGTTGCGCCGCCAGCGCAAGGCCGAGCGCCTCGGGCACTAGTGCGGCGAGTTCATGTGTGGTGACGATTCCCACGATGCCTTTGTTCTTCACCGCATTGGTGATGTGCAACGGCTTTTCACATGGCACGATTCGTCGCGCCAGACGCGTCGGAACCTTTGCGACATATGAAAAATCGCAGTTGCGTTGCACTTGGAGGCCGAACTTGCCATCGAAATCTTTTAGGCGGAGCGTATTTCCTGTGAACATATTCTAACGTCCGACAAACGGATGGGCAAGTGATCCCAGCGGCGCCAAAGCCGCGTTCCGGATCTGCGCCACCGTCGCGATGGCCGCCCGGTTCTCCTCGACGCCGAAGCCGCGACCGGCCAGCACTTCCTCGTAGATGCGCGTGTGCAGGTCGGTGAAGCCGTCGGAGAACTCGATGTTCTCCCCGTCGGCGGTCACTGCGCGGAAGGTGCGTTTGCCCCTCGCCCGCTCTGCGGCGGGAACGTCGTTCACGTCGAGCGACAGGAACCAGCGTACGCGGGCCCGCTCGTATTCGAGGTAGCCTGCCGCCTTGGTCGGGGTGTTCAGGTGGACGATGTTCTCCTGCAGCGCGCCGTAGACGAAATGCAGCATGTCGAAGAAGTGTACGCCGATATTCGTGGCGATGCCGCCGGACTTCTCCGTCAGCCCCTTCCAGCTCTTGAGATACCAGTTCCCGCGCGAGGTGATGTAGGTCAGATCCACGTCGGCCTTCCGGTCGGCGGGATGCGCGGCCACGCGCTCGCGCAGGGTTAGGATGGCGGGGTGAAGGCGCAGCTGCAGTACCGTGTTGATCCTGCGGCCCGTGTCGCGCTCCAGCGCCTTGAGCCCGTCGATATCCTCAGGGTTCAGAACCAGCGGCTTCTCGCAGATGGCGTCGGCGCCCGCGCGCAGCGCGTAGCGCATATGCGCTTCGTGAAGGTAATTCGGCGAGGCGATAGCGACATAGTCCAGCCCCCGCCCGGCCCGGCGCTCCGCGTCCATCCGGGCGTCGAACTGCTCGAATTCGGTAAAGAATTCCGCCTCGGGAAAATGGCTGTCGAGGATGCCAACGGAATCGTTGACGTCCATCGCCGCGACGAGATCCCCGCCGACGTCGCGGACGGCCTTCATATGACGCGGAGCGATATAGCCGGCCGCTCCGATTAGGGCGAAACGCTTCATGTCCTTATGCCTTCACGATGTGCGGGGCGGCTTCGCGGAACACCCCGCGACTATCCACAACTAGCCGTGAATGAGCGCGAATCATTTCATAATCGAAAGTCGTGTGATTTGTGGCCAATACGACTGCATCGAAGCCGGCAAGCGTATCGGGAGACAGCGACGTGCTGGACAGATCGAAATGATGCTCGCGCATCTCAGGGAAACGAGGAACATGCGGATCGCTGTAGGCCACTTCGGCGCCGGCCGCCTGGATCAATTCCATGATCTCGACGGACGGACTTTCACGAACGTCGTCGACATCCTTCTTGTAGGCGATCCCGAGCACGAGAATCCGGCTGCCATTGAGCGATTTGCGCCGATCGTTCAGCGCCTTGACGAGCTTGCCTATGACATATTCGGGCATTGCGCGATTGATCTCGCCGGAAAGCTCGATGAACCGGGTGTGCAGACCGTATTCGCGCGCCTTCCAAGTCAGGTAGAACGGGTCGATGGGAATGCAGTGGCCGCCGAGCCCAGGTCCTGGATAATAGGGCGTGAAGCCGAACGGCTTGGTCGCCGCCGCATCGACGACTTCGTAGATGTCGATGCCCATGCGGTCCGCCACGATCTTCATCTCGTTGACGAGGCCGATATTTACCGCGCGGTGGATGTTCTCGAGAAGCTTCGTCATCTCGGCGGTGCGGGTCGAGCTGACCGTGACGACCCGGCTTATTACCTGGCTGTACAAGGCCTCGCCCACTTCAAGGCAGCTTGGCGTGTGACCGCCCACTACTTTGGGAATGGTATGGGTCGTGAAATTCTCGTTGCCCGGATCTTCCCGCTCCGGCGAGTAGACGATGAACACGTCACGCCCGGCAACTAATCCGCCGGCAGTGACCCTTGGAACGATCTCCTCGTCAGTCGTGCCGGGATACGTGGTGCTTTCCAGCGACACCACCTGTCCTGCGCGCAGAAACGGTACGACCAAATCAACCGTCGCAATTACGTAGCTGAGATCTGGTTCCCGGTATTTATTGAGGGGCGTGGGCACACAGAGGATCAGCGCGTCAGCGTCGGCCGCACGGCTGAAGTCCGTCGTGCATATCATGCCGGCCAGATTCGCCTCGGCGACGTCCGCATCGCGGATATGCTCGATTTCGGATCTGCCACTATTCAGCAAGTCGACTTTCTTCTCATCTATGTCGAAGCCAACGACCTTGTATCCTGACTTGGCGTAACGCAGCGCCAATGGCTGACCCACATACCCCAATCCGAAAACACCTATGACTGCCGTCCGAGCACGGAACTTCTCGATCAACTCAGCCGCGCCGTCACTCTGTGAGCTCGTGCCCAATGCCAACTCCTTTTCCCACCAGCTATCTCGGATCAATCCCACTTCGATTCACGGCAACGAATTCGTCTCTGAGGTGGCCCCCAAACCTGCGGATGCGGATATCCTATTTGTAAGGTCGGGGCAAGCCGAGCTTCTTCGTTGCGTAGCAGTACGTGCTGGACGCCTCTAAGCTCGACCTTATGCGTTATGCCGCGAAGAATAGGGCTTCTGCCATATGCGCGAGAGCTATGAGCTATACGCGAATCTGGGTGACGCAGTTTGAGGAGGTGGCGTATCGTGGCGGGTGCTGAAGCCTGCCAGAACTTCCAAAAGGAACGATACGCCTATGAAAGATGATATCACGATTACCCCGCTGTACCAGCCCGGATTGAGGTGGCCCCCGGATTTCGGACAGGGAGATAAGCTGGTATCGCTCTGACGAGAGGACGATATCGATGGCGAACACGAGGAAGCGTTATTCGGCGGCTTTCAAGGGCGAAGGTGGCCCTTGAAGCGTTGAAGGGGGAGCTGACGCTGGCGCAGCTGGCGGCCAAGGACGGGGTGCATCAGACGATGATCTCGACTTGGCGCAAGCAGGCAATGGACGGGATGGCGTCGGTGTTCTCCGGCAAGGCCGAAGCTGCGGAGGCGAGCCGGGAGGCCGACGTCGAGAAGCTCCACGCCAAGATCGGCCAGCTCGTGGTGGAACGCGATTTTTTGGCGAAAGCCTTCGGTCGATGAGCCTGGACCGGAGGCGGGCGATGATCGAACCGGACCATCCCCGGCTGTCGATCGTGGCGCAATGCAAACTGGTCTCGATCAGCCGCTCCGGGCTGTATCACAAGCCAGCGCCCGAGGCGGCGGCGAACCTTGATCTGATGCGTCTGATCGATGAGCAGTTCATGGCGACGCCGTGGTACGGCTCGCGTCAGATGGTCCGTCATCTGCGCCGGGCAGGCCATGCGGTGGGTCGCAAGCGGGTCCGTCGGCTGATGGCGAAGATCGGCCTGACGCCGATCTACCAGAAGCCGAGGACCACGATTGAGCACCCGGAACACAGGAAATACAAGTACCTTTTGAAGGATCTGGTCATCACCCGGCCCAACCATGTGTGGTGTTGCGACATCACCTATATTCCGATGCGACGCGGGTTCCTGTATCTGGTCGCGGTGATGGACTGGGCGACACGCAAGGTCCTGTCCTGGAAGCTGTCGAACACCATGGAGGCCGACTTCTGCATTGAGGCTCTGGAGGAGGCAATGGCCCGCTACGGCAAGCCGGAGATCTTCAACACCGATCAAGGCAGCCAGTTCACCAGCCCCCGTTTCGTCGACGTACTGCTCGATGCCGGGGTCCGGGTCTCGATGGACGGCAAGGGGCGCTGGATGGACAACGTGTTCATCGAGCGGCTCTGG
>Ga0076930_101178_pt1 | contig 15563 bp, 14 predicted proteins | sample HotLakConsoUCCRE_FD_71149 | JGI IMG/M metagenome (GOLD analysis project Ga0076930, IMG submission 71149) | Hypersaline microbial mat communities from Hot Lake, Washington, USA - Hot Lake Consortium UCC-RE (version 3) (version 3) ...
CGCCGGTCGGAGCGGATCAGATGCCGCCAGTCCTTCTGCGACTTGAAGACGTCGGCCATGCGCAGGCTCTTCGACCCTGCGCGCGACAGGATCGCCTTGCCGTTCTGCCAGGGCGCGCCGGCCTGCGCCGCTTCGTGCAGCGCGCGCACGACTTCCGCCTGGATCGGGCCCAGCTTGAACCGGCATCCGTTGCAGCGGACTTCGAAGTAATCGACCGAGTGGATGAAGGTCGCCTCCTCCATCGGCTGCCCGCCCGGCGAGAATCCGGTCTCGATCTCGAAACGGTCGCGTTCATCGCGCCTTAGAAGGAGGTCGCCGATCATGACGAGGACGGGCTTCGCATCGCCCCAGGTCGTCGCGTAGTCGGCCTTTGGCGTCCGGAAGCTTTCGAGATGGACTTCGCCACACCGGAAGAGCTGGAACACGTCGCGGGCGTGGAGATCGAGCAGGCCGCTGTGGTAGCTTTGCTCCCACGGCACCTTGTACGGCTCGCCTCGCTCGTCTTCCTCGATGTCGCCAAACTCCATGGGCACGCCGAACACGCGAACTGACAGACGCAGCTTGTCGTTCTCCGCGAGGTAGATCAGGTCGGCCTCGGTGATCTGCCAGCGATCGAGGATCTCGGGGAGCGTGAAGTACGATTTGTCGATGTGCATTCACTGCCCTCCGCGCCGATTCCCGTGTAAGATGTTTACCTTCTGTTCTTATTCGCTTGACGGGACTCGATCAATCCGATTTTATCCTATTTCATCCACAGTTGGGTGGGGGTGACATGACCGAGCACCACACGCTTTCCGACCGCCTGAGGGCCCGGGCCAACCAGCTTGGCATCAGTCCCGCCCACGTCGCCGAGATGGCCGGCGTGAACCGCTCTTTCGTCTACGACATCCTTCGCGGACGCTCGACCCGCCCCGGCATCGACAAGCTGGCGGAGGTCGCGCGCGTCCTGAAGGTCGATCGCGACTGGCTGATCCACGGGATCGGCGATGTCGAAGGCACGCCCCCCTTCATCGAGAACCCGGACGAGACCTTCGTGTCCATCGCACATGCCAGTCCCAGACCGTCGATGGGCGGCGGTGCGGTCGTGGAGGACCATGGCGACACTGCCGGACGCGCCTACCACTTCCGTCGCTCCTGGATCCGGAACAGCCTGAAGGCCAGTCCGTCGCAACTGCGTATCATGCATGTCGAAGGCGACAGCATGGCCCCGACGCTGCTCGACGGCGACACGGTCCTCGTGGACATGACGCGCCGGGCCCCGAACCCGCCGGGCATCTTCGTCCTCGATGACGGCATGGGCCTCGTGGCCAAGCGGCTCGAGCACATCGCTAACAGCGACCCGCCCGCCGTGCGCATCATATCCGACAACAGGCTCTACAGCCCCTACGAACGGAGCGCCGAAGAAATCCACATCGTCGGCCGTATCCGCTGGTTCGCGCGCGAGATCTGACGCGACTATTGCTCTGTGAATAGGCAACCGCTCCATTACGCCTATTTCACTACTCGAAGTCGGGGTGTAGCTCCTGGCAGCGGATGAAGGGCTCGCAAGTCTTCTTCGCTTGAGCGGAGGGCTTGCGCGAGATCTGACACGCCGTAGCCGAGTTCCTCGAGATGCAGTCTCACAATTTCCGGAAGGACGGTGGGAGTTTCGACCTTGAGATCGATCTCGGGCGGCTCCGTTCTGCGGTAGCCCATTGAGCTCATCTGCCGCCAGAGATACTGGCTCTGGTTGTCGGTAATCGCATCGATCTTTTTCGCCCGGCTGAGAAGCGCCGCCATCGACACGCGCCAAACAGGCTTCAATGCGGCGAGGTGCTGGATCGTGAGGCGGCGGCCGGAAAGGTGGGGCCGAATATCGCGCGCCGGCATGAGCAGCGCCGACGCGAAAGCGTTCGCCTCATCTTCCATGTCCCGCGACGGCACCTGATGCATGACAACATGCCCAAGCTCGTGCGCGAGGCTGAACCGCTGCCGATCAGCCGGCATGTTGCGGTTGAGGAAAATGCACGGCGGCATGTCCGGTATCTGAACGGTGAAGCCATCCACCTTGAGCGCGGCGAAGTCGCAATGGACGACAATGCAGCCTGCTCGTTCTACCCATGCGACAAGTTCCCGGATCGGTCCCGATGGTACGAGCCAGGTGCGCCTGATGAGATCCGCGATACGTTCAGGGTCACCACCGAATTCGTCGACATCCAGACGCGGAAGGGACAGCTCCGGCTCCAGATCGGCTGCATCGAGCAGTCTTCGGATATGCAGTATCCTGATGTTGAGTTCGGCTTCGAGGCGCTCGATCGCCTTCTGTCCAACACTCGCCCGCTTCCGGTATTGCACGCTCATCGGCAGGCCAATGACCCGGTCATTCTGGAAGAAAAAATCGACCGGAAAACCCAAGGCTGTGCTGACGCTCTTCAACACGTCTTCGGTCGGCCCAATCAGTCCGTTTTCAAGTTTCGAGAGGTTTGCCTGTGACACCCCTGAGCGCGCGGAAAGCTCCGTCTGACTCCATCCCCGCGCCTGCCGCGCTATCCGCAGCAGGTCCTGATTGAAATCGGCGGGCATCAGTCTTGACGCTTCTTGCGGTCGTCCGCGGCACCCTTGAGCTTGACGATGGACGCGGCAGGACGTTCGGGTTTCGCCTCGGGCAACGGCAACGGAACCGCGGCCTCGCCCGCATCCAGCAGGCTGTATTCCCACGCGATCTGATCGCCGTTGCGGGCGACCACGCAGATGTCGTCGATCTGCGTTTCAAGACGATTCAATTTGTAGACGACCTCGACGCGCTGGACCTCCGGCAAGCCAAACAAGTCCTGTTCATGGTCGTGAAAAGCGAGCGCAAGTTGTGTAGCGACATTCGACGAGCGGCCCGTCTCATCCGCCTTCTTGAACCGAAACAGCACGATATCACGAACAAGGAACTTCATCGTTTCGTGGCCGTCGATCACATGGACGGCATCGTGATCCAGCAGCGCATTGTTCGCGCGTTCGATGATCTGCTCCCAGACGAAATTTGCCCGGCTGCGTTTGCAACGCCAGACTCCATTGAAATCGCTGGCAAGCCAGTCCTCCCATGCCTCACGGATCGCGGATACGACCTGCTCGCGGATCTCGTCCAGGATCGGACGCACGGTGGTTTCGCTGGGAATCGGCATGCTCGAGCCTCGCTTGTTTTGATGGAGAATAGCAGGGGCGTTTTACAGAAACAACCCCAAATTATTCACGCCTTCATTCAAGCCCGGCGACGCCGGCTATCGGCGTGGCGCTCCAACGCGCCAACTGACTCCCACTGACTGCGCAGACTTACGCAGGATCCCCTTAAGCTATTGATTTAGATTGTTTTCAAAGGGTAAGCGGATAGCGTTTCTCCCATGCGAAACGCGCCGACATATCCGCGGCTGGGCTCGAACCCGCTGCCGCCCGACCAGATGACCCCCGCCGAACGCCGCGCCGAACTGTGCGGCCTGCTGGCGCCCGGGCTGATCCGGCTGCTGCTGCGCGAGCGGGGCGAACCTTCTGACGATACTGGAGAAATTCGCCTACACTCTCCGGCGAGCGCATGCCGTCATGCAACTCCAACTCACCGGAGAACGGCATGACGACCCACGACCCCATCCCCGCGCGCCTGGCCGCGCTGAAGACCGCGACGACGCCCGAGCTGAAGGTGCAATGGCGCGACCTGTTCGACAGCGAGCCGCCCCCGTTCAACCGGCGCTACCTGGAGAGCCGGCTGGCCTATCGGATCCAGGAGCTGGCCTATGGTGGCCTGAAGCCCGAGACGATCCGGCGGCTTGAACGGCTGGGCGAGGAACTGGATGGTGGCGACCGCAAGAAGAGCCGCGTCCGCGCCGACACGATGCTGATCGCCGGCACGCGACTGATCCGCGAGTGGCAGGGCGTCGAGCACGTTGTCACCGTCAACGCGGACGGCTTCGAATGGCAGGGACGGCCGTACAAGTCGCTGTCCGCTATCGCGCGCGCCATCACGGGCACGCGCTGGAATGGCTGGGTGTTCTTTGGCCTCAAGAATCGGAGGGCGCGGACATGACGAAGCCGATCGTCCGGAAACTGCGCTGCGCGATCTACACGCGCAAATCCTCCGAGGAAGGGCTGGAGCAGGAGTTCAACAGCCTGCATGCCCAGCGAGAGGCCTGCGAGGCGTACATCGCCAGCCAGCGCTCCGAGGGCTGGGTGTTGGTCCGCGATCAGTATGACGACGGCGGCATTTCGGGCGGCACGCTGGAACGGCCCGGGTTGAAGCGGCTACTCGAGGATATCGAGGATGGGCTGGTCGACGTGGTGGTGGTCTACAAGATCGACCGCCTCAGCCGGTCGCTCGCGGATTTCGCCAAGCTGGTCGAAATTTTTGACCGAAACGGTGTGACCTTCGTCTCGGTGACGCAGTCCTTCAACACCACCACATCCATGGGCCGGCTGACGCTGAACATCCTGCTCAGCTTCGCGCAGTTCGAGCGCGAGGTAACGGCCGAGCGCATCCGCGACAAGGTCGCCGCGAGCCGGAAGAAGGGTATGTGGATGGGCGGGGTACCGCCCTACGGCTATCGGGTCGAGAACCGGAAGCTGGTAGTCGACGAAGAAACCGCTGCGCATGTGCGTTGGATCTTCGCGCGGTTCCTCGAGATCGGGTCCTGCACTGAACTGGCGCGGGAGGTCGGCAAGCGCGGCCTCCGCACGCCGCGCGGCAACCAGATCGACAAGAAGTACCTCTACCGGATGCTGAATAACCGCGCCTATATCGGCGAGGCGGTCCACAAGGGCGAGAGCTACCCCGGCGAGCATAACGCCATCATCGACCGCGAGTCATGGGACCGAGTTCACGCCATCCTGCGGGAGAGCCCCCGTAAGCGGGCGATGCGGACCCGCGCCGAGACGCCTGCGCTGCTGAAGGGACTGCTGTTTGGAACGGATGGCGCGGCATTCTCGCCGACGCACACCCGGAAGGGCGGCCGGCTCTACCGCTACTACGTCAGCCAGGCGGTTCTGAAGCACGGCGCCGGATCGTGCCCGGTCGGCCGCGTGCCAGCGGGAGAGATCGAGGCGGCCGTCATCGATCAGTTGCGCGCTGTATTCCGCCAGCCGGAGATTGTCGCCGGTACATGGAAGGCGGCGCGCAACCACGCCGACGACATCACCGAAGCCGACGCACGCGAGGCCCTTCAGCAACTCGACCCGCTATGGGACGAGCTGTTTCCTGCCGAGCAGGCCCGCATCGTGGCGTTGTTGGTCGAACGGGTGGATATTGGAGAGGGCGGGCTGAACGTACGGCTGCGCGTGGACGGCCTCAGCGGTCTGGCCCGCGAGATGCAGACCGGCGGTCTCGCAGATGCTGCATGACCCGCAGTACGCCGATCCCCGAGACCGTTACTCTCCACGTGCCGTTCCGCGTCGTGAGGCGCGGCGGCCGGAAGGAGATGCACTTGCCGGACGGCACCACGCCGTCGCGCCGGGCGGACAGCGCGCTGGTCAAGGCACTGGCCCGCGCGTTCCGATGGAAACGGATGCTAGAATCCGGGGAGTTCGCCACCATCTTCGATCTGGCCGAGCGCGAGGCGATCGCACCGTCCTACATGACCCGCGTCCTGCGGCTGACCCTGCTCGCGCCCGACATCGTCGAGGCGATTCTGGACGGGAAGCAGGGGCCGGGGGTGACTCTAGCGCAGGTGCTGGAGCCGTTCCCGCTGGATTGGCGACTGCAGCGCAAGCATACGACGCTCTTCTGATTGTCATCTGAATCACGTCCCTGCAGGCGTTCCAGACTCGAACACTTAGCACACAGTCAAACTGCCCATTTTCTTCATGAAAACAGAGAGTTATGGCGTTTTCGGCGCACTTCTGTAAAACGAGATCGCCGGCATTTCTGGCGGCAGTTTCGCGAATTCTGAAGCACCTTTTGGGCATGCATCGATCGCATATTCGACGAATATTTGTTCGAAAAGATTGACAAGATGCTCTTCCATGCACAGCTTCATGGTGGTCAGAGCGTCGCATATGCGGCAGGTTCGCTATCGCAAGGAGCCGGATATGGATGGAAGCAACCACGAAGGACGCGGTCTGAGCGCCAAGCACCAGAAGTTCCGTGACCTGGCAGAGAGCAGGACAAACAAGGCCCTCGATGCTATCGGGCGGATCGGAAACCTCTCGAATCGCTCGATCTATGAGTGGGATGAGGCGGAAGTTCGAAAGGTCGTCAAAGCCCTGAAGGACGCCGTTTCCGAGGTGGAGGCCCGCTTCGCCTCGCCCAAGGGCAAGGCAAGCGCCAAATTCAAGCTCTGAGGCGGGAGAGAACCATGGACGAACGCGAACTCCTCACCGCCCTCCTGGAGGCGACGAACACGCAGCAGGTCGAGATGGCCCTCTCCGCGTACGTCTCCACGAACCCCGGGGCCGGCTTCCAGCCCGTTGGCCGCCGCCCCAACAACCGCGGTGCGATCGAGGTCGCGTCCGACGCGGGGCGCTCGATGATCGAGCGCGTGACCAACATGCTCGACGCCCTCCTCGAACTGGAGCACGAGAAGTATGGTGGCACTCCGACCTGCCGCTCGCCCCGTGAGGCCGGGAGCGCCTGGCTCGGGGTCCCCGAGAAGGAGGGCCTGTCGGCACTGTCCAACAAGCAGCGCCAAGACCTCGCGGCACGGGCGGTCGTGCGCCTGGAGCCCGGTGAGGGCACCCAGTCCCGTCTGCTGACGGTCATCGACAAGGGGATCGGCATCGAGCCCGACCGGCTAGAAGGCACGATCCTGAGCCTGAACGAGAGCAACAAGATCCAGAAGCACTACCTTGCGGGGACCTACGGACAGGGCGGATCCAGCACATTCGCCTTCTGCAAATTCGCAGTGATCGTTTCGCGGCGCCACGGCTCAGACCGCGTGGGCTTTACACTGGTGCGGTATGAAGACCTCCCCGCCGAGGACTTCAAAACCGGCCGGTACGTGTTCCTCGTCAAGGATGATGCGCCCCTGGAGGTCCCGGCGGCCGAGGGCGACATCGTGCGCGGGACGGTCGTTCGCCACTTCGGCTACGACCTGACTGGGTACACCTCCGCCCTGGGGTCCAAGAGCGTGTATGGCATCCTCGGTCGGATCATGTTCGATCCTGTCTCGGCCATCCGCTTTGAAAACCACGTCCACAACTGGAACCGCACCATTAAGGGTGCCAGGAACGCCCTCAACGGTGCGGTTGACGAGGGGGACGAGGACTCCAAGGGGCCCTCGCTCGACCACCACGTCCCCATGTTCAATGTGGACCTCGGAGACTACGGCTCCATCGGTATTGAGTACTGGGTGCTCGCCCGTCCCGACGCGGCGAAGGGCAAGAAGCGGACAAAGCCCGCCGAGAACTTCGTGGACGCTACGAAGCCAGTCATCCTGACCCACAACGGCCAGAACCAAGGTGAGATTACCGGACGCATCATCAAGGACGCAAAGGACGGGGCCGACCTCCCGTTCCTTCAGACCCAGGGCCGGATGATCTGCCACGTCAACTGCGACCGTCTCTCCGCGAACGCGAAGCGCTTGCTCTTCTCCAGCACACGCGAGCAGTCTCGCGAGGGCTTCATGCTGGAGCGAATTAGGGCCGAGTTGATCGGCGCGCTCAAGGCGGACGACGAGCTAGTTCGGCTCAACGAGCAGGCTCGAGAGCAGAGCCTCAAGGAGAAGGACGAGGACGCCCAGAAGAATATGCGCCGTCAGGTCGCCAAGCTCCTTCGAATCGCTGGCGCGGCGCTAGAACCTGTGGGTGGAACCAAGGATTCCAAAGACGGCGACCGGGAGGTGAAGCCCCGCCCGCCGCGCGTCAAGCCGCTTCCGATTGAGCCGAAGGATCCGCCGACGTTCATCCGGATCATGTGGGACGACGAAAGGGAGATGCCGTTCTACGCCGGTCAGCGTCGATACGTTCGGGTCGAAACGGATGCCAATTCCGACTACCACGACCCCGACGATCCCAGCATGTCCCGCTTGAACATTGCTGTGGGCGACGACCTCCGCGTTTTCGGCACGAGCCCCCTCAAGGGCGGGCGGATGCGCATCGGCGTCGAGTGCCTCGAGAGCGTGGTCGTCGGCTCCTCCGGCTCGCTCCGGGTGGAACTCTACCGCAAGGGTCTGCCCGCCCTTAGCGACGAGCGGGAGTACGGCATAGTCGAGCCGCCCGAGCCGAAGGAGCAGGAGCGGCGCAGCACACTCCCCGATTTTGAGGTGATCGCGGTGCCCGGCCCTGAGGATGACGACTGGGAGTATATCTGCGAAGACGCCGAGGACACGCAGGTGGCGCGCCACGCCAGCAACTTCGTGATGAACGAGGGAAAGCTCTACGTCTACTACTCCGAAGCGTTCCCGCGGTTCGCCACCGAAGTGCGGCGCTTCGAGCAGCAGAACGAGGCGTTGGCGGCATCCTTCCGGGCGCGCTACGAGATGTGGCTCGCCGTCCATTCGCTCCTGATGTACCAGGAAACACAGACCGAGGATGCGACGGACTTGCCCGAGGACGCCGCCGAGGAGATGGGACGCCAAGAGCGCGCCCGGCTTGCGGTCATTGCCGCGATGGTCGCCGCTCAGGAGGTGAGAAGCGGCATCTCGGAAGACGACGCGGACGACACGGCAGTGGCGTGATCGTTCACCGCAGACTGCGCGGGCGTCGACTCTAACCCTGAGACATGGAAGCTCTTGCACGTCGCCGCGACCGCGTTCGGATCGAAAGCACTGATCGAGTGGGCAGAGCGATCCCGCATAGCGGAAAGGCGCCTTCAGCACAGGTCAGTGCCACCTGGTGCCAGGTTTTTGTGCCACACTTTAACCTCTTGTTTGTTGTGTTACGGAAACGCCAGAGCTAAGGTGTTTGCGTGACACGAGGGAAGAGACTGATGGCAAGACCAAGAGCAGAGAATCCAAGGACAAAATTCACTAACATACGGCTGACGGAGGAGGAACGCGCTGCATTCGAAGAGGCGGCGGCGACGAGGGGATACAAGAACATTAGCGAGTACATCCGCTTTTTGCACGCCGAGCAGCTAGGCAAGGAAAGCGATCGGGCAAGTGCGATCGAAACGAAGGCGCACGCATATCCCAAATCCCTTGTGCAGCCCTTCCTCACCACGGACAACGGGGAGATCCTGTGGGGCGATAGTCGGGGGTACCTTTTCGGCAAGGCGAAACCGAACAGCGTTGACCTGATCATGACCAGTCCGCCTTTCGGCCTTGTTCGCAAGAAGAGTTACGGAAACGAAGATGCCGACCAGTATTGTGACTGGTTCCGGCCATTTGCGGAGGGATTTCATCGCGTCCTAAAGGACAGCGGAAGCTTGGTTATCGATATTGGGGGCGCTTGGAAGCCTGGCCACCCGACGCGCAGCCTCTACCACTTCAAACTTCTTTTGATGTTGGTCGAAGAGTACGGCTTCCACTTGTGTCAGGAGCACTATTGGTGGAACCCCTCAAAGCTTCCAACACCGGCTGAATGGGTGAACGTGCGTCGCGTCCGCGTCAAGGATGCTGTAAACACTGTCTGGTGGCTAGCCAAGACACCCTATCCGAAGGCCAACAACAAGCGCATCCTGCAGCCATACTCAAAGTCAATGGAGCACCTGCTTAAGAACGGCTATAAGGCGAAGCTGCGCCCTTCTGGTCATGACATTTCTGACAAGTTCAAAAAGGATAACGGTGGATCAGTTCCTCCGAACTTGCTCGCCATTGCGAACACAGAATCGAATGGGCGTTACCAGGATCAGTGCCGCGCCGAGAATATTGCAATCCATCCAGCGCGCTTCCCTGCGCAGTTGCCCGAGTACTTCATCCGCTTCTTGACTGATCCTGGCGACTTGGTGGTCGATCCGTTCGGTGGATCCTGCGTCACCGGCGTCGTTGCGGAGAACCTGCGCAGACGATGGGTCTGTTGCGAGCTTTCCGAGGAATACCTTCTAGGGGCGAAGGCTCGCTTCCTGCCAACTGTTCAACCACTGCCCAAAGAGAGGGGTATACCTTACGAGATCGCCTCGCCTTGCGCACGTCCAGTCGATGAGCAATCCGTGCCGCTTTTCGAGGATGGGGGAGCACAGCGTCCCGCCTCAATGCGCAAGAAAGGGGCCGCATCAAAACTGGCAGCCGAATAATGGGCCTTTCCGGCAGTGTACCCAGCGGCATCAATACTATCGGAAAAGCACACCCGAAGATGTCCTGACTTAGGCGCGCGTAAGGCAACCGCTCCACTTCTTCAACTTGGCACCTCTAATGCCTTCGAAATCGAGAAGTTCCGGCGTGTTGTCTGGCAGTGGCTCAATCGGGTTTAGCCCATCGAGGCCTTGGCTGACCGCGATCAAGCTCCGGCCCAACAAAGGCCCAATACTATCGAGGTCGGCATAACCTCGAGCATAGCGAACCAGTTGCTCTGCCGCTGAACGAACTCGATCGGCGGCGGACTCTCCAGTGAGGTATTTCACCTCGATAAGCGAGACCACTTTGCCCGTGTCTTGATTCTTCACGACAAGGTCAGGACGGTCAGAAGCAGCTGAAAGCCCATAGGATTTCCAAAGCGCCGATGTGATCCTCTCGGATGGCTCCGGTTTTGGCATACGGTATTCGTCGGTCCGCCATTGCCAGAAGACGGTAAAGCGCCCTGCCTGCGCAATCGGTCGGCGAATGTCGCCAACCACGAAGTGCAGGCGCATCTCCTCGTCAAGCTCCCGGGCCAAGCTGTCGGCCAAGCTGTAGCCGACCGCTAGTTCGTACCGTCGCCATGGCTCTAGAGGAGCGAGCAGCGTCTCCCTCAGCATGGTCACAATAGCGTCCGGATCACCCGCTTCGATCTGCAGCAAGGCGCGGTAGGCAGCAGTGGCCTTGTGGTAGAGCTGACGTCTTGATCGTTCCGCCTCAAGCAGCGCGGTTGGCCGTGGTCGCCGCACATGAGCGACGTGCCCAGCGATCTGACGGATGCCTTCGATGCGCCGCACCTGCTCAAGCTTCTGGGTCGCAGCGTCGATGCGGACCCGATAGTCTGAGCTTTCTTGGACCAGCGTTACGAACCGAGAGGCTAGCGACCAAGCTTGAGTAATGACCCAACCGAGTACCGAGTTGGGGCCCGAGTCGTACGAGCGAAGCGGCTCTTGGCTGACAACGGCGGTAGGCATGCCGGAGACGCGCCGCTGCTTGAGCGTCGCCACCGCATCAAGCCTGCCCCTCACGATGCCGTCTTCCACCCGCCTAGCCGTGCTCAGGATCGACTGAATCTCGTGGCGGTGAGCGATTATGTAGGAAACAAGGGTTGAGACAGCCGGCGACAAAGCCCAGTGCAAGCGCAGAAGTTCCCGGTCCTGCTCAAGAGCAATGGTTGGGCTCGAAATCCGCGCGACCTCAGTGGCACTGAAATAGCGCAGCAGTAGGCTTGCGGCATGATCTGTGATTGCGTCCTCGAGCGCGCGCTCCTCCATTGTCAGACCGCGACGCTAAGAATACGCCGCTTAAGCCCTTCGGCTTCCTCCGAGCCTTCGGCGAGATCAAAGGCGGCCATAACCTTCGCAGCGAGCTTTTCGGCCTCGTGGCGCATGATGCCGTCAAGCAGCGGCAGCATGAACAGATCGAAGACATCGAGATAGGCGACACCAAGCTCACCTTTGGGGCTTGCCAGCAGGTCCGAGCCCGGCGCGATCTGCTGCAGCGCGCTAAGCGCATCCAAGATGGGCGCGGCTCCAATAGTCCGAACTTCGTTCACGGCATCCCACATCTGCGCCAGAGGCGGGTTGCCATCCATCATGCCCACTGTGCCGCCAGCCTGTTTCTCCAAGTAGGTCTCAATAAATCCTTTTGTATCCTTAGGTGCGTCGACAAAAATCCATCCGAAGCGGCGGCTGAGCGCATAGCTCATTTGGTATAGCGCCGCCTTATCGATGGAGTTGATCGTCGCAATCAGGCGCCAGTGCACACCCGGCGCAAATTCATGCGGGTCGGCCGGTGTTTTTTGCTTAGGCAAGATGACGTATTGTGGACTGTCGATGTCATCGGCGTTCAGGCGGTACGGCAACATGGTTGCCTGCCCGGAGAGCACCGTAAACAGTGGGCCAATTACCTTATCGATGTCGCAACGGTTGAGCTCATCAATAACGAGGGGTCGGTCAAAATTGCGGAGGAGAACGCCGGGGAAGAACTTAATCGAGCCTCCACTGATCGGCTGATAGCCCCCAATTATCTCTTGAGAACTCCAGTCTGAGGAGCCGGTGATCAATGCCCACTTTCGACCGTTGAGGATTCCTGCCAGCCGCCGCGCCAAAGTTGTCTTACCGGTCCCGGGCGGACCATAAAACATCAAGTGCTGCTTTCCCGAATTGAGCGCGGTCTCGATCTGCCGGTAGACGGCCGGATCGATGCCGATCAGGTCATCGAATGGTGTGAGCTTGACCTGCTCGCCAGGCGCAAGGCCGCCGGTGTCGTCCTCTTCCTCCTCGACCGAGGTTCCGGCGGCAGCTGAGGATGCAGAGGGCTTGACGGGAACAGCCTCGCGAAATGCCAGTTCTACCCGCTGCTTGAGGGTCTCGCGCTCCTCGTCATCAACAAGGTTGAATACCTTTATTGGCTCAGACATTCGCTGCTCTTGAATCTGCGACGTTGATCAATTTCGTTAGCGCCTCGGTAGCCTCTTGGTAGGTGATGGTCTTGAGTGCCCCGTCGACGGTTGCCGAGAAAGTCTCTTCGGAGGAGTTTAGGCCCAGCAAGGCTGCAAAGATGTAGGGCTGAGCCTGACCCATGTACGTCAGTGTTCCGCTTTTCACGTCGAAGTTCTCAAATGCCTCGCCAGAGGAGCCCGGTGGCAATCCGCCGGAAAAACAAAACAGCAGGAGCCATTCCCAGTTCTCGATGACCCGGAAATCCTTCTCGGCAACCTTCACGACGGGCAAAATGCGAACAGTTAGTGCGCCCGAGTTGCCACCCTTTGTGTTTGCGTAGCCGATCACTCCTGACCTGTTGTGGTCGGGCACCGAGGCCACTAGATTGGATCCTGTTGCTTCGAAGTGAAGCAACCAACGCGGTGGCTTACTCGTCACATAGCTGGCATTTTCCCAAAACCCGGTCTCAGGGTTTACCGCACGCTTCTCGTCGAGCGTCTTGATATCCCGACCCGACTGGTTCAGTTGCAGTCCGCGGTCGGATAGGAAGCTGTTAAGCCAGGAGGAAAAGTCCTTGGCACTAGCTTCGCGGAAGGGCGAGAACCACTGCGGCTTTATCACATCATCGTAGAAATCGATCTCAGTGGTGCCGCGCTCCGCCTCAAGAACCTTTCGGATTTCGAAGATAGCCCGGTCAAGATCGAGCATGCTTCCGTTCTTGGACGGGATACGCTGCTCCTGAGGCAACTTTCCTTTCAGTGCCTGATAGATTTGCCGCTTGTGGCTGCGCGAAGTGTTGCGCTCCGTGTAGTCAGGAAAAAGGAAGTAGAGCATGGTATTGCGCACGAGTCGCCGGTCAGAGCCTTCCTGCTCATCCAACCATCGCATAAAAGTCCAGGGTGGATCGTCCCGCATCAAGCGGCTCTGTTCTGGCTCTGGCAGGTTCTTGTAAGCGATGACGGTGCGCAGCAGGTACTCAAACTCCATCGGCCGGTGTGTAGCATATGCAGTACCAGGATTGCCGACTCCGTGCATGTGCGCTTCATCGAGGTAGATTGACGCCGGCGACGGCTCGCCCGACCACCCCCAGACGCGCTCGATTTGCTCCCGTTTGGTCTCTGGTTTCATTACGGACCGGCTGGGAAACAGATTCAGAAACCAAAGCACTTCTGCGGCCAGCTTCGGAACTGCTGGAGGAGCGCCGGTCAACTGTTCGTTGAGCTTCTCGAGAAAATCACGCTTGTCGGTCAGGGGGTTGCCAGCGAAGAGGGATAGGAGTGCCTCCAAATTTTGTGAAGTCCAAAGGCTCTCCTCAGAGAGCGCTGAAGCTGAGCCAGCAAAGCACCGTCTCCTCCATGCATCCGCAGCTTCCAACACAGCTGAGATGCCCGGGTCTCCTGTCCACCTTGCCATATGAGATCCTACGCCGAGAAAGCTCTACTATGTTGAAGGCTATGGCCTTTTCTTCTCTATCGCAATGTCCCGACCATCATGCGCGCTATTGTCCACGGAGGACTTGGGAACGTTCGATCCCAGTTCCTTCTCACCGACCGCCACCGGCGTCGAAGTGTTCAGGGTTGCCTCAGAAAAATAACGTAATGCCAAGTACTTGCGAGCTATTCACCAAACCGGCGCAGTCATGAGGTCGGGAGAATATGGGCCCTGAGAGAACGCTTTTGGGCCTCTCGGCGCAGGGGCCAGTGTTCAGCCTCTCCCGCATAACCCTCGAAAACAACGGAAAAATCCGGCCGGAGCCGGATCGGGAGAACGCTTTCGCGGGGGCAAGTGGCGGAGGAGGTGGGATTCGAACCCACGGTACGCTTTCACGCACGCCGGTTTTCAAGACCGCCGCAATCGACCACTCTGCCACTCCTCCGTCCCGGGATGCTTAGCGGCAGCTTTCCGATTCTAGAAGGCGGGCTTTCTTGCCGATGCGGCGGGTCGGACTTTCCTTGCGCGAGCGAACGGGTTACTCTTGCCACGGGCAAGCGGTGCGACCGCGGCCGCGCGAGGAGACAGAACCGGGCGAAACCCGGACGCGTGCGGATCGCGGCGCCAACAGGCAAGGGGCTTTGCATGAGAGTCACGAGTTTCCGGAACGCGCGCGCGGGACGCGGAGTCCTGCTGATCGGTGTGCTTGCGCTAGGCCTTGCAGGCTGTGGCGAAGAGGGCGGGCTGGGGTTTCTCCAGCCGCGCGACGGGGCATCGCGGGAGGGCAGTGAAAGCGCCGCGCGCTCGGTCCGGCTGGTCGAGCGCGACGTGGAAGCGCCGGAGGTCTTCCAGGTGACCGAGGCGGGGCTCTGGGACGGCCGGCCCTCGCTCGGCGGAGTCTGGGTCGCGCATCCCGAAGTGGAGGAGCCCGAACGCGTCATCATCCGCAACGCCGCGAACGGGAAATTCGTCATCGGAGCGCTGTTCCGGCGCGAACGGGAGAATCCCGGCCCGCGGCTCCAGGTGTCCTCCGACGCGGCCGCCGCGCTGGGCATGCTGGCGGGGCAACCGGCCAATCTCGACGTCACCGCGCTGCGCCGCGAGCAGGTCTCGGAAGGGCCGGAAGACGCGCCCGAGGACGCGACGGAGGCCACGCTGGACGCGCCGTCCGACGTCACCGAGAGCGCGCTCGATCCGGTCTCGACCGCCGCGGCCGCGCTGGAGACCGGCGATACGGCGGCCCCCACCGCGCCCGAGGCGCGCCCGGCAGCGCCCGCGTCCCGGGCCTCGACGCTGGACCGGCCGTTCATCCAGATCGGCATCTTCAGCATCGAGCAGAACGCCCAGAACACCGCGACGGCGATGCGGCAGGCGGGCATGGTGCCCGAGGTCCGCAAGCAGTCCAGCCGGGGCAAGACCTTCTGGCGGGTGCTGGTTGGTCCTGCGGCCGGCGCGTCCGAACGCGCCGAGCTGCTGGAAAAGATCAAGGCTGCGGGCTTCACCGACGCCTACGCGGTTGCCGATTGAG
>Ga0076930_101180_pt1 | contig 15537 bp, 13 predicted proteins | sample HotLakConsoUCCRE_FD_71149 | JGI IMG/M metagenome (GOLD analysis project Ga0076930, IMG submission 71149) | Hypersaline microbial mat communities from Hot Lake, Washington, USA - Hot Lake Consortium UCC-RE (version 3) (version 3) ...
TACGGCGGCGCGGGCCGGGGCAATCTCGGCGGGGTCGATGCGACCGGCGAGGGAAGCCACGGCCAGCCGGCCTCCGCCCATGTCACGCTACCGCCACTCTCCACGGTCATTCTGGCCTGGGACGGCGGCTGAGGCCGGTGGAGACCGGCAGGAGAGGGGGAAGAATGGCACCAGCACCGAAGCGGCTCTCGGCGCGCTCGATGGCCTTCGTGCTCGCGGGCGGGCGCGGCTCGCGGCTGAGGGAACTGACCGACCGGCGGGTGAAGCCGGCGGTCTATTTCGGCGGCAAGGCCCGGATCATCGACTTCGCGCTCTCGAACGCGCTCAACTCCGGCATCAGGCGCATGTCGGTCGCCACCCAGTACAAGGCCCATTCGCTCATCCGCCATTGCCAGCGCGGCTGGAACTTCTTCCGCGCCGAGCGCAACGAATACCTCGACATCCTGCCCGCCTCCCAGCGGGTCGACGAGAACAAGTGGTATGTCGGCACCGCCGACGCGGTGACCCAGAACATCGACATCGTCGACAGCTACGATGTCGATTACGTGCTCATCCTCGCCGGCGACCACATCTACAAGATGGATTACGAGGTCATGCTCCAGCAGCATGTCGACACGGGCGCCGACGTCACCGTGGGCTGTCTGACCGTGCCCCGCAAGGAGGCCACCGCCTTCGGGGTGATGCATGTCGACGCGAACGACACCATCACGGAGTTTCTCGAGAAACCCGCCGACCCGCCGGGCATTCCGGGCGACGAGACCCACGCGCTCGCCTCCATGGGCATCTACGTCTTCAACTGGAAATTCCTGCGCGAGCTTCTCGTCGAGGACGCCGAGAAGACCGACAGCTCCCACGACTTCGGCAACGACATCATTCCGGGCATCGTGAGGAACGGCAAGGCCGTCGCCCACCGCTTCACCACGAGCTGCGTCAAGCATGCCCCCGGCGCGCCGGCCTACTGGCGCGACGTCGGCACGGTCGACGCCTACTGGCAGGCCAATATCGACCTCACGGATTTCGACCCCGACCTCGACCTCTGGGACAAGAACTGGCCGATCTGGACCTATTCCGAAAGCGTGCCGCCCGCGAAGTTCATCCATGACGAGAAAGACCGCCGGGGTTCGGCGGTGTCGTCTCTGGTCTCGGGCGGCTGCATCGTCTCGGGCACCAATATCCGCAGTTCGCTCCTCTTCACGCAAGTGCACACGAATTCCTATGCCGTGCTCGATCATGTCGTCGCCCTGCCTTACGTCAACGTCGCCCGCTCGGCACGGCTCACGAAATGCGTCGTCGACCGGGGGGTCGATATCCCCACCGGCCTCGTCGTGGGCGAAGACCCCGAGGAAGACGCGAAATGGTTCCGGGTCACCGAGACCGGCGTCACCCTCATCACCCAGAACATGCTCGACCGGAGGGCGGCGGCGCAATGAGGCAGGCCCTGTCGGTCACGTCCGAATGCGCCCCGCTGGTGAAGACGGGCGGGCTCGCGGACGTGGCGGGTGCCCTGCCGGCGGCCCTCGCGCCCGAGGGCTGGGCGCTCAGGACGCTCCTGCCAGGATATCCGCAGGTGATGAAGGCGCTTGAGGGTGCTGCACCGGTCGCGGAGCTGCCCGACCATTTCGGCGGCCCCGCGCGGCTTCTGGCAGGCCGGGCGGCGGGCCTCGACATTCTCGCCCTCGACGCGCCCCATCTCTACGACCGGCCGGGCACGCCCTATCTCGACGCCGGGGGCACCGACTTTCCCGACAACCCCCAACGCTTCGCAGCCCTCGGTTTCGCCGCCGCCGAGATCGCGCGCGGCGCAATTTCCGGCTGGCGGCCGGAGGTCGTCCATTGCCACGACTGGCAGGCGGGCCTCGCGCCCTATTACCTGCGCGGCGACGGGGCCGGCTGCGTCTTCACGATCCACAACATCGCCTTCCAGGGGGTCGCGCCCGCCTATCTCATCGACGCGCTCCGGCTCGACCTGGCCGACTTCAACGAGGCCGGCTACGAATACTGGGGCCAGGTCTCGACGCTGAAGGCGGGCCTGCGCTACGCCACCCGGCTGACCACGGTCAGCCCGACCTATGCCGCCGAACTCACGTCGCCCGAATTCGGCATGGGGCTCGACGGGCTTCTCCGCGCGCGCGAGCGCGACCTCTGCGGCATCCTCAACGGCATCGACACCGACGCCTGGAACCCCGCGACCGACCCCGCCATCGCGACCTTCCGCACGCCGAAGGGCAAGGCGCGCGCCAGAAAGGCGCTGCGCGCCGAGTTCGATCTGCCCGAGGCCGACGGCCCGCTCTGCGTCGTCGTCTCGCGCCTCTCGCACCAGAAGGGCCTCGATGTGCTGCTCGGCGCCCTGCCGGCCCTGATCGACCGGGGCGGCCAGCTCGTCCTTCTCGGCACCGGCGACCGCGCCATCGAGGCCGAGTTGCGCGCCGCCGCCCGGCACCCCAGCGTCGCGGTCCACATCGGCTACGACGAGGCGCTGAGCCACCGGGTCATCGCCGGCGGCGACGCCATTCTCATCCCCTCGCGGTTCGAGCCCTGCGGCCTCACCCAGCTCTACGGTCTGCGCTACGGCACGATCCCCGTGGTCGCCCGCACCGGCGGGCTCGCCGATACCGTGATCGACGCCTCGCCCGTGGCGCTGCGGGCGGGTGTCGCCACCGGCCTCCAGTTCAGCCCCGTCACGCCCCATGCCCTCGCCACGGCCCTCCTGCGGCTCGTCGATCTCCATGCCGACGCGCCGACCTGGGCGCGGATGCAGAAGAACGCCATGGCCACCGATGTCGGCTGGGACGCCTCGGCGCCCGCCTATGCCGCGCTTTACGAAGAGGTGGCCGGCGCATGACGAAGTTCGCGGTGACCGGCGGCGTCGCCGCCCCCCTTGGCGCGACCGTCACCGAAGGCGGCGTCAACTTCGCGGTCTTCTCCGACAACGCGACGCGGATGACGCTCTGCCTCTTCGGCGAGGGCGGCGAAACCCGCATCGACCTGCCCGAGCGCGAGGGCGGCGTCTGGCACGGCCATGTCGCGGGCCTGAAGCCGGGCCAGCTCTACGGCTACCGCGCCCACGGCCCCTACCGGCCCGACGAGGGGCACCGCTTCAACGCCAACAAGCTCCTGATCGACCCCTACGCGCGGGCGCTCACCGGCCATCCCGTCTGGACCGAGGCCGTCTATGGCTATTCCCACGGCGCGGTGGCGGGCGACCTCACGTTCGACGCGCGCGACAGCGCCGGCGCCATGCCGAAATGCGTCGTCTCGGGTTTCGCGCCGGGGCCCGCCGACCACCCGCGCACGCCGTGGGACGAAACCGTGATCTACGAGGCCCATGTGAAGGGCCTGACCCGGCTGATGGAGGGGGTCGAGGCCCCCGGCACCTTCGCCGCCCTCGGTTCGGCGCAGGTCATCGGCCATCTCGAGGCGCTCGGGGTGACGGCGATCGAGCTTCTGCCGGTCCAGGCGTTCCTCGACGACCACTTTCTCGTCCGCAAGGGCCTCGTGAACTACTGGGGCTATCAGCCCTGGGGCTATTTCGCTCCCGAGCCGCGCTATCTCGCGGGGCGGGGTCCGGAGGTGTTCCGAAGCGTCGTCGACCGGCTGCACCGGGCGGGCATCGAGGTCATTCTCGACGTGGTCTACAACCACACCGGCGAGTCCGACCACCTCGGCCCCACGCTCGCCTTTCGCGGGCTCGACAACCTCAGCTACTATCGGCTCGAGCGCGACCCGCGCTACTACGTCAACGACACCGGCACCGGCAACACGCTGAACCTCGATCACCCGATGGTGCTCAGGATGGTGATGGACAGCATGCGCTACTGGGTCGAGGTCATGGGGGTCGACGGGTTCCGCTTCGACCTCTGCGCCACGCTCGGGCGCACCGGCGAGGGCGGGTTCGACCGGGGGGCGGCGTTCTTCGACGCCGTGCGCCAGGACCCGGTTCTCACACGAACGAAGCTCATCGCCGAACCCTGGGACATCGGCCCGGGCGGCTACCAGCTCGGCTCCTTCCCGCCGCCGTTCCACGAGTGGAACGACCGGTTCCGCGACGCAGCTCGGCTCCTTCCCGCCGCCGTTCCACGAGTGGAACGACCGGTTCCGCGACGGCGTGCGCCGGTTCTGGCGCGGCGATCCGGGCCGGGTGCCCGACCTCGCCGACCGCATCACCGGGTCGGCGGGCGTGTTCGACCGCGCCGGCCGCTCCGCCACGACGTCGGTGAATCTCATCACCGCCCATGACGGGATGACGCTTGCCGACCTCACGCTCTATTCCAGACGCCACAACGTGGTGAACGGGGAAGGCGGGGCGGACGGTCATTCCGAGGACTTCTCCGACAATCTCGGCGAGGAGGGCCCGACGAGGGACCGCGCGCGCGCCGAGGCCCGGGCGCAGCGGCGGCGCAACCTTCTCGCCACGCTCCTTCTGTCGCAGGGCACGCCGATGCTGCTCGCGGGCGACGAGATCGGCAACACCCAGAACGGCAACAACAACGCCTACAACCAGGACAACGAGACGACCTGGCTCGACTGGAACGAGGTCGACGAGCAGATGCTCGGGTTCGCCCGGCGCCTCATCGCGTTCCGCAAGGCGCACCCGATCGTCTCCCAGCGCCGCTTCCTGCATTCCCGCGAGCGCGCCGTCGACGGCACGCAGGATCTCTTCTGGCGCCGCGAGGACGGCGCGCCGATGACCACCGCGGACTGGAACGACCCCGAACGGCGTCTTCTGGCGGTGGAAATGCGCACCGCGTCGGGCACACCGCCGTACCGGAGCCTCGAATACGCGATCTTCATGATCTTCAATGCCGGCGACGAGGCCGAAGTGGAGTTGCCGGATGCGCCCGAGGGGCAGGTCTGGTGCGTTCATCTCAACACCGCGCGTCCAGAGGATGAAAGCCGGCCGCGTCCCGTGAGAACGGTCCTCTCCGCCGCCCACAGCGTCAAGGTCTTCGTTCTCGAGCCCGCCGACTGAAGAGAGGAAGCCATGGAAACCATCACCGTCACCACAACGCCCATCGAGGGTCAGAAGCCCGGCACGTCGGGGCTGAGAAAGAAGACCCGCGTCTTCATGGAGCCGCATTATCTCGAGAATTTCGTCGCCGCGATCTGGGCCGGCATCGGCGGCGCGGCGGGCAAGACCCTCGTCGTGGGCGGCGACGGGCGCTATTTCAACGACCGCGCGGTGCAGGTCATCATCCGCATGGCCGCCGAAGAAGGGGTCGAGCGGCTGATCGTCGGGCAGGGCGGGCTCCTGTCGACCCCTGCGGCCTCGCACCTCATCCGCACCCGCGGCACCGACGGCGGCATCATCCTCTCGGCCTCCCACAACCCCGGCGGCCCGGACGAGGATTTCGGGATCAAGTTCAACATGCCCAACGGCGGCCCGGCTCCCGAGGAGGTGACGAACCGCATCTTCGAGGCCACGAAGACGCTCGCCGAGTACCGCATCACCGAGGGGCAGGACGTCGACCTCGCCGTCCCCGGCGAGACGCGCTTCGGCGCCCTCGTCGTCGAGATCGTCGACCCGGTGGCCGATTACGCGGCGCTGATGGAGACGCTGTTCGACTTCGACGCGATCCGGTGCCTTCTCTCGGGCGGCTTTCGCATCGCCTTCGACGCGATGCACGCGGTCACCGGCCCCTATGCGACGGAGATCCTCGAAAACCGCCTCGGCGCGGCTCCGGGTTCGGTGCTGAACGGCACCCCGCGCCCCGATTTCGGCGGCGGCCACCCCGACCCCAATCCGATCTGGGCCAAGCCCCTCGTCGATCTGGTGATGGGCGAGAACGCTCCCGATTTTGCCGCCGCCTCCGATGGCGACGGCGACCGCAACATGATCCTCGGGCGCGGCATCTACGTCACCCCGTCGGACAGTCTCGCGGTGCTGGCGGCGAACGCGCCGCTCATCCCGATGTTCCGCGACGGGCTTTCGGGCGTCGCGCGTTCGATGCCGACCTCCGGCGCGGTCGACGTGGTGGCCCGCGACCTCGGCATCCCCTGCCACGAGACGCCCACGGGCTGGAAGTTCTTCGGCAATCTCCTCGACGCCGGTCTCGTCCAGCTCTGCGGCGAGGAGAGTGCCGGAACCTCGGGCGACCACGTCCGCGAGAAGGACGGGCTCTGGGCGGTGCTCTTCTGGCTTAACATCCTCGCCGTCTCCGGGCTGTCGGTCGCCGACATCATGGCGCTTCACTGGGAAAAATACGGGCGCAACTACTACACCCGCCACGATTACGAAGGCGTCGAGACCGACCGCGCGGAGGCGTTGATGGACGGGCTGCGCGGGAGGCTCTCCGACCTGCCGGGGCGGTCCTTCGCGGGCCTCACCGTCGAGACCGCCGATGAGTTCGCCTATGACGATCCGGTGGACGGCTCGCGCGCCGAGGCCCAGGGCCTGCGCATCGTCTTCGAGGGGGGCTCGCGGGTGGTGTTCCGCCTGTCGGGCACCGGCACCGAAGGGGCGACGCTCAGGGTCTATCTGGAAGCCTACGAGCCCGACCCCGCGAAGACCGCGCGCGACCCCGAGGAGGCGCTTGCGGCCGTCATCGCCGCCGCAGAGGAGATCGCCGGCATCAGGCGGCACACCGGGCGCGACGGACCCGACGTGCGCACCTGACGCGGGACGGGCAAGGGGGCTGTCCGCCCCCTCTCGGGCATGACGGCCCGATTCACCCCCGAGGATATTTTCCGGGCCGATGAAGCGCCGCGCAGCGCCTCAGATCGCCTGCGGCCGGGGCTCGTCGAGCCCGCCGATGGACTGGGCGCGCAGGGCGATCACCCAGGCCACCACGAGCCCCGCCATGACCTCGTAGTCGAGCGCGGTGAAGGTGCCGACCACGGCGATGAAGGCGACGAAGGACGTCAGGAACCCGCCCCAGTCGCGCACCGCGTCGCTGTCGGTGAGAAACACCGCGATGGTGACGGCAAGCATCACCGAAAGCGCCGCGCCCGCCCCGAAGAGCACCGGCATGCCGCCCTCGGTCAGCGTGGCCATCGGCCCCCAGACGCCGTCCGCCGGGACCGTGCCGGTCCGCTCCAGCACCCAGAAGAGCGCGATCACCGCGATCCCGATCGAGATCGGCGCGGAGACGCGCGTCTTGTACCAGCCGTGTTTCGAAAATAGCCAGCCGAGAGCGATGAAGGCCGCAGCGATCACCGCGAGCTGGCCGATCTCGACGCCGATGTTGAAGCCGATGAGCTTCGGGATGAAGTTGCTCGCGCCCAGCCCGAAATCCTGCAACACGCTCGCGAACCCCAGCCCGTGCAGCAGGCCGAAGGCGAAGACCACGGCCGGCCGCCATGGCGTCAGCCCGCGCGCCAGCACGTTCTCGACCCCGACATAGACGATCGAGGCCGCGATCAGCGGCTCGACGATATCGCCGGGGATAGTGACGAGCCCCAGCGCGCCGAGGGCGAGGGTGACGGTATGGGCGAGGGTGAAGGCGGTGACCTGCCACAGGAGCGGGGCGAGCCGGGAGGCGAGAAAGAACAGGCCGAGGACGAAGAGGATGTGGTCGAGCCCGAGGGGGACGATATGGTCGAACCCGACGCCGACATAGTCCGCGAAGGCCTCGCCGGCCGTCTCGTCGACCCCGCCCGTGCGCGGGATCGGGTCGGAGAGCCGCCCGTTCTCGAGAAACGCCGCGTAGCCGTCCTCGACGCCCATCTGGCGGACCACGAGGGGGCCGAGTGCGGCGTCCCAGCCGAACACCAGCCCCTCGCCGCCCTCGGGAAGCGCTGCCGTCAGCGTCACTTGCGAAATGCGCGGGATCTCGACATTGCCGACCTCGGGCACCGTCACCTCTTCGAGAGAAAGCTCCACCGGCGCGCCGCCCACTTCGGCGGTGATCCGGGCGCGGATGTCATCCCAGGCCTCGCGGAAGGCTTCGGCGAGCGCCTCCGGCCCGAGTGTGCGGAGCGTGTCGTAGACCTCGGCGCCCTCCGCGTCGTTGGTGTTCGCGATGCCCTCGAGGTCGAGACCGGCCACCGGCGCCTCGATCACCCAGTCGAGCGAAATGCTCGCACGGTCGCCTTCGAGCGTGATGTCGGCCACCGACGGCTGCACCTCGTGCGCCGCCACCGCTCCCGCCATGGTCAGCAGCATCAGGGTTGACACCGCCATCCATCGCGACACCCTCTGCCGCAACTCCCTCACGCGAAAGATCCCCATAATGCGTTCCCTCGTCGCCGTTGTCGCATTCGTCCTCTCACTTATCACGACTGCCGCGCAAGGCCATGAATTCTGGATCGATCCCGAACGGTTCATCGTGCCCGCGGGCGAGCCGATACGCGCCGACCTCAGGGTCGGAGAGACCTTCGAGGGCGGTGCGCAAATTCTGAACCCCGCCCGCCTGCGCAGGCATGACGTCGCCACCGGCGAGGGGCTTCTGCCCGGCGAGGGCCGGCTCGGCGACCGCCCCGCCATCGTGCAGGCGGTGCCGGAGGGCCTCGCCGTCATTCTCGTCGCCACCGTGGACAGCAAGCTCACCTACACCGCGTTCGAGGACTTCGAAGCCTTCGTCACCCACAAGGCCGCAGGCTGGACGGTCGAGGCACACGGTGCGCGGGATCTGCCGCCAAGCGGCTTCGCCGAAGCCTATTCGCGCTACGCGAAGTCCCTCGTGGCCATCGGCGACGGCGCGGGGTCAGACCGCGCCTTCGGTCTCGAGACCGAGATCGTCGCGCTGAAGAACCCCTATTCCGACGATGTCTCTCAAGGGCTTCCCGTCGAGGTTCTCTACGGGGGCGCACCCCGGGCGGGCGAGCAGGTGGAAGTGTTCGAAAAGGCCCCCGACGGCGCCGTCGCGGTCTCGACAATCACCACCGACGGCGACGGACGTGCCATGGTCGCGGTCCGTCCGGGTCACCGCTACATGCTCGACAGCGTCGTCCTGCGCGAGCCTTCGGCGGAGGTCGCCGAAGCCACCGGAGCGGTCTGGGAAAGTCTCTGGGCGAACCTCACTTTCGCCGTGCCGGAATGAAGGACGCGCCGGGGCGGGACCCGGCGCGTCTCTTCGGTCGGCAGCTCCGGTCAGTCGGTCTCGCCGAACCCGGTGTCGATGAGCCAGCCCCCGGGGCCGGCGACCTCGTCGGGCAGCGCGAAGATCATCACTTCGCGGATCACAAGGCACAGGATCGCACTCGTCAGGACCGCATCGAAGGACAGGGCAAGAAGGTCACTCATCGCTTTCACTCCACCTTTCACATTCGCGCCGGCACTCTGGCGGGCCGGCACTCTGGATTGACGTCAATCTCCCATCCGATGCGGGCGGTGCCGGGGCGCTGCAGGGGTGATTTCTTTGCCTTTCGCGGGCGTCAGCCTGCCGGTTCCGTGGCAGAACCTTGCCATTGTGGCGCCGGCGGAAACAGCGGCTCCGAATAGGTGACCTCCGTCAAGCAAAGGCCGTGGGGCGGCGCGACCGGGCCACATTTCGCGCGTTCTTTCGCCAGAAGCGCCGCCTCGACATCGTCCGCCGTCCAGACCCCGGCGCCGACGCGTTCGAGAGTGCCCGCGAAGGACCGCACCTGGTTGTGCAGAAAGCTCCGGGCCGCGACCTCGAGGCGGATCTCGACACCATGCGGCACAGAAGCGCGGGTGCCAATCAGGCGGCGCCGCCACGGCGGCGACCACGGCCACCGGAGCCGGCCGAAGATGCGCGTTGAGCGCCTCCATCAGCCGGAACGGCACCCATTCGCGCGGCATGTCGCACATCGCCACCTGGTGGGTGGCATGCACGCCCCTGTCGGTCCGCCCCGCCGCCGCGATCCCCTGCGGCGCCCCGAGCGCGGCAAGCGCCGCCTCCACCGCCCCCTGCACGCTTGGCAGGCTGTCCTGTCGCTGCCAGCCCGAAAACGGCGCGCCGTCGTATTCGATCTTCAACGCATAGCGGTGCATCCCGCGGCCATAGCGCGACCGCGCGGTCCCATCAATCGTTCCCGCGCCGACATCATCATCGGCCCGGAAATATCCTCCGGGGGGGCTTGCCCGAGGCAAGCGGGGGGCAGACAGCCCCCCTCCCCAGCCCCCCTTCCACACCCGCCCACTGGCATCCGCCCGCTCCCCCGCCTATCTTGCCACCCACGGCAGAAGGGCAGGCACGTGATCCTCGGAGACATCGCAGACGGGCTGACGCGAGGCGTCGAAGGGGCGGTCTCCACCGTCTCGGAGGCGTTCTTCGAGCCGGTGATCCGCCTCGGGGTCACCGGGCTGTCGCGGTCGGGCAAGACCATCTTCATCACCTCGCTCGTCGCCAACCTCGTCGGTCGCGCGCGCATGCCGGGCCTCGTCGCGGGCGCCGAGGGGCGCATCGAGGCGGCCTATCTCCAGCCCCAGCCCGACGACACGCTGCCCCGGTTCGACTACGAGACCCATCTCGGCGCGCTCACCGCCGCCGAGCCCCGCTGGCCCGAAAACACCCGCTCGGTCTCCGAGTTGCGGCTGTCGCTCAGGGTGCGGCCCCGGGGGCTGCTGGCGGGGTTGCAGGGGCCGCGCACGGTTCATCTCGACATCGTCGACTACCCCGGCGAGTGGCTTCTCGACCTCGCCCTTCTCGACAAGTCCTACGACCAGTGGTCGCGCGAGACGCTGGCGCGGGTCGAGGCGCGCGACACCGGCTCGGGCTTTCGCGCGGCGCTTGCGGAAGCAGACGGCGCGGCACCCCTCGACGAGCCCGCCGCGGCGGCCCTCGCCCGCGCCTTCACGGGCTATCTCACCGCGGCACGCGCGGCGGGCTACTCCGACTGCACGCCGGGGCGCTTCCTGTTGCCGGGCGACCTCGCCGGCTCGCCGGCGCTCACCTTCGCGCCGCTGCCGCCGGGGCCCGCGCCGCGCGGCTCGCTCGCCCGCGAGTTCGCGCGCCGCTACGAGGCCTACAAGTCCCGCGTGGTGAAGCCCTTCTTCCGCGACCACTTCGCCCGGATCGACCGCCAGATCGTGCTCGTCGACGTGCTCGGTGCGATCCACGCCGGCCCTCGCGCGCTCGACGACCTGCGCACCGCGATGGCCGATATCCTCACCGCCTTCCGTCCCGGTCAGAACGCCTTTCTCTCACAGATCTTCCGGGGCCGGCGCGTCGAGCGCATCCTCTTCGCCGCCACCAAGGCCGATCACGTCCACCAGTCCCAGCACGCCCGCCTCACCGCCATCGCCGAGGCGCTGCTCGCCGAAGCCAAGTCGCGCGCCGACTTCGCGGGGGCGCGGACGAAGGCGATGTCGATCGCGGCCCTCCGCGCGACGACCGAGGACCGCGTCACCCACGAGGGCCAACCCCTCGACGTCGTGCGCGGCCGGCTCCTCGACACCGCGAAATCCGCCGCCTTCCACCCCGGCGACCTCCCCGAGGACCCGGCCCGGCTTCTCGGACCCGCCCGCGAGGGGGCCGACCGCTGGCTCGACGGCGACTACGGCGTGATGCGCTTCGCCCCCCAGCCGCTCAGCCTGAGGCCCGGCGAGGGACCGCCCCACATCCGGCTCGACCGGGCGGCGGAGTTTCTCATCGGAGACAGGCTTTGACCGACAAACGCTCCGCCCCCGTGCTCATTCCCCTCGACGAGACCGGCCCCAGTCCCGCCGCCGCGCCCCCGGTGGAGGACGCGCCGAAGGGCGAGGCGATGACTGCTGCCGCGGCGCTGGCCACCCGCCGGCCCTCGCGCCTCGCGCGCTGGTTCTGGGGCTCGCTGGCGGCGCTTCTGACCTTCGCCCTCTCGCTGGCGGCGTGGGATTTCGTCACCGGCCTCGTCGCCCGCAACCCCGTCCTCGGCGCCGTGGCATTGGGGCTTCTCGGCCTCTTCGTCCTGATCTGCCTCATCATCGTGATCCGCGAATGGGCGCCGATGATGCAGACTTGATCTTTTTCATGGCGTAAGACGGGGAGGCGGGCGAAGGTCGGGCATGGACGCGGATCACGGCCATTCCGAAGAAGAGATCGCCGCCCGGATTTCCGGACCCGGCCGGGAATCCTACGTCAAGGATACCGTCTACGGCGCCATCGACGGCACCGTGACGACCTTCGCCATCGTCGCCGGGGTCGCCGGGGCGGGGCTCTCCCCGGCGGTGATCATCGCCCTTGGCCTCGCCAACGTGCTCGCGGACGGGTTTTCCATGGCCGCCGGCAACTACTCCGGGACCAAGGCCGAGCGCGACGACATCCGCCGCCTGCGCGACCAGGAGACGCGCCACATCGAACGCAACCCCGACGGGGAACGGGCGGAACTGCGCGCCATCCTCTCCGGCAAGGGCCTCTCGGGCGACGTGCTCGAAGCGGCGACCGACGCGATCGCCGCCAACCGCAAGGCCTGGATCGACACGATGATGGAAGGCGAATACGGGCTTTCCTCGAGCGACCCTCACCCGATGCGCGCCGCCCTGGCCACGTTCCTCGCGTTCCTCGCCGCGGGCATCGTGCCGCTCCTGCCGTTTCTCTTCGGGGCCGAGAACGCCTTCGGCGTCTCGGCGGGGTCCACGGCGGTGGTGTTCTTCGCCATCGGCGCCCTCAAGGCCCGCTGGTCGCTCACCCCCTGGTGGCGCTCGGGGGCCGAGACACTTGTGATCGGCGGGGTCGCGGCCGGCATCGCCTACGGCGTGGGGAGCCTGTTTCACTTCTGAGCCGCCGCGAGGGCCTCAGCAGTCGTAACGGACGATCTTCCCGTCGGGCCCTGTGTACTCCACTTGCGACAGGTCGCAATAATCGTCCTCCGGCATGTAGGGGATGTCGCGCACGGGCCAGAAGACGGCGGCCGCAACGGCGGCGGCGCCGATCAGGGCGTAAAGGGGTTTCGGCACGCGCGCCGCGCGCGCTTTCAGCCGCAGGGTCCGGTCCTTCAGGATTTGTCGCATCGCTCATTCTCCATTCCCGGACCCCGCCGGGCCCGATGCCAGGTTGGCACACGGCGCGCGCGGAGCCGCGCCTGTCGTATGAGGTGCGCGATGTGCCTGCCAACGGGGGGCGGGGCTGCGCTTTACCCTCCCGTTGCCGCCTCCTATAAGCGGCCCATGATGGCCTGCTTCATCATCCGAATTACGGGCCCGGCGCTCTTGACATGAGCCGCCGGGACAAGGCGCATGGCACCCAGCGCCGCCCCCTTCGCCCGATAGCCAGACCCGACCCGAAAGACGCCCCATGTCTGCCGATACGCCCGACTACAAAGATACGCTCACCCTTCCCGTCACCGACTTTCCCATGCGCGCCGGCCTGCCCCAGCGCGAGCCCGACTGGCTGACACGCTGGGAGAAGATCGGCGTCTACGACCGGCTGCGCGAGAAGGCCCTCGCCGGGACGGGCGAAAGGGAACCCTTCACCCTCCACGACGGGCCGCCCTACGCCAACGGCCATCTCCACATCGGGCACGCGCTCAACAAGGTGCTGAAGGACATGGTGGTGCGCTCCCAGCAGATGATGGGGCGCGACGCGCGCTACGTGCCGGGATGGGATTGTCACGGCCTGCCGATCGAATGGAAGATCGAGGAGGAGTACCGCAAGCGCGGCCGCAACAAGGACGAGGTCGACATCGTCGACTTCCGCCAGGAATGCCGCCGCTTCGCGGAAGGCTGGATCGACATCCAGCGCGAGGAGTTCAAGCGTCTCGGGGTCACCGGCAACTGGGCCGACCCCTACCTCACGATGGATTTCCACGCCGAGCGCGTGATCGCGGAGGAATTCCAGACCTTCCTGATGAACGGCACGCTCTACCGCGGCTCGAAACCGGTGATGTGGTCGCCCGTCGAGAAGACGGCACTCGCCGAGGCCGAGGTCGAATACCACGACAAGGAGAGCTTCACGATCTGGGTGAAGTTCCGGGTCACCGATTTTTCGCTCCCCGACATCGTGCTCGCCGGAGAGGAGGACACGCCCGAGGCGCGCGAGGCGGTGATCGCGAGCGAAGCCGACGCCGCGGGGGACTTCGTCGGCGCCCATGTCGTGATCTGGACGACGACGCCCTGGACGATTCCGTCGAACAAGGCGGTCGTGTTCGGCAGGGACTTCTCCTACGGGCTCTACGAGGTGACGGATGCGCCGGAGGAATGCTGGGCGAAGGCGGGTGACCGCTACATCCTCGCCGACAAGCTCGCCGGCGACGTCTTGAGCCGCGCCCGGCTCGACCCCTCGATGTACCGCCGCCTGCGCAACGTCACACCGGCGCAGCTTGACGGCATGACCCTTGCCCATCCGCTCGCCGGCGCCGAGGGCGCCAAGGGGGAATGGGACGACCCCCGAGATTTCCGCGCCGCCGGTTTCGTGACCGACGAGGAGGGCACGGGCTTCGTCCATTGCGCCCCGTCCCACGGGATGGAGGAATACGAGCTTTACCGCGACCTCGGGATGCTGGCCGACGTCATCACCTACAATGTCGAGGACGACGGGAAATTCCGCGACGACCTGCCGTTCTTCGGCGGCGCCTACATTCTGAACCGCAAGGGCGGGGAGGGCGACGCGAACAAGGCCGTCATCGACAAGCTCGTCGAGGTGGGCGGCCTTCTCGCACGCGGCAAGATCAGACACAGCTACCCGCACTCGTGGCGCTCGAAGGCCCCGGTGATCTACCGCAATACCCCGCAATGGTTCGCCGCCATCGACCGGCCCGTGGGCGACGGGCGGGACACTTACGGCACCACGATCCGAGAACGCGCTCTGCGGTCCATCGACGAGCTTGTCACCTGGACCCCGAAGACCGGCCGCAACCGCCTCCACTCGATGATCGAGGCGCGGCCCGACTGGGTGCTCTCGCGCCAGCGCGCCTGGGGCGTGCCGCTCACCTGCTTCGTGAAGACGGGGGCGAAACCGACCGATCCCGACTTCCTTCTGCGCAACGAGGCGGTGAACGCCCGCATTCTCGACGCCTTCGAAGCGGAAGGGGCCGACGCCTGGTACAGGCCCGGCGCCAAGGAGCGCTTTCTCGGGAACGATGCCGACCCGAACGAATACGAGCAGGTTTTCGACATTCTCGACGTCTGGTTCGACAGCGGCTCGACCCACGCCTTCGTCCTGCGCGACCGCCCGGACGGCTCCGAAGACGGCATCGCCGACCTCTATCTCGAAGGCACCGACCAGCACCGGGGGTGGTTCCACTCCTCGCTCCTGCAGGCCTGCGGAACGCTTGGCCGTGCGCCCTACCGGGGTGTCCTGACCCACGGCTTCACGCTCGACGAGCACGGGCGCAAGATGTCGAAGTCGCTCGGCAACACCGTGGCCCCGCAGAAGGTCATCGACCAGTACGGCGCCGACATCCTGCGGCTCTGGGTCGCCCAGTCGGACTACACCGCGGACTTGCGCATCGGCGAGGAGATCCTGAAGGGCACCGCCGACAGCTACCGCCGCCTGCGCAACGCCTTCCGGTTCCTCCTCGGCAATCTCGCCGATTTCGACCCGTCGACGGCGGTCGACCCCGCCGACATGCCCGAACTCGAGGCTTGGGTGCTGCATCGTCTGGCCGAGCTCGACACGACGGTGCGCGAGGGCTACGCGAGATACGACTTCCAGGGCGTCTTCCGCGCGCTCTTCGAATTCGCCACGGGCGACCTCTCGTCGTTCTACTTCGACATCC
>Ga0076930_101183_pt1 | contig 15516 bp, 16 predicted proteins | sample HotLakConsoUCCRE_FD_71149 | JGI IMG/M metagenome (GOLD analysis project Ga0076930, IMG submission 71149) | Hypersaline microbial mat communities from Hot Lake, Washington, USA - Hot Lake Consortium UCC-RE (version 3) (version 3) ...
CGGCCGCCGCGTCTTCGCGATGGAGATCAGCCCGGCCTATGTCGATGTCGCCGTGTAGGGCTGGCAGACGGAGACCCGGCGCGAGGCGATCCTCGACGCCGACGGCCGGAGCTTCGCTGCGATCCGAGGAGCGACATCAGGCTGCTGACATTGAAGCGGACAGTGCCGCCTGATCAGGTGTGGAAGCGAACGCCCCCGATCGCGATGTCGGCATGGAATGCGCGACCGATCGCGACGATGCCGATGCGGCGAAGCGTGGATGTGTCGAGCGGGGTGTCGATCCGATGCGCCTCGAACTCGGCAAAGGGCAGCCGAAGTGTCTGCCATTCCGTCGCTGCGACAAAGCTGTGACGGTAGGATTGCCAGGGGCGGACCACGTCGGGCGTACGCAGATGCAGATTGTAGCTCTCATCGTTACCGATGACGTCGATCTCGAGACCTGCCCATCGGCTTGCATCGATGGAGGCGCCATTGGTCGCAAGGTCCAAAGCGATCTGGAGGAACCCGCCGTTGTTCTCGAGGCGCACATCTCCTTGCAAGTGGATCGCCTCTCGGCCGCGGACGGTCTCTCGGCGCATGGAGCCGTTCGAGACCCCGCCCATGACGCGGTCGGCGACCAGCTCCCAGTCGGCGCCGTTGCTCGCACGCGGAGGTGGCTGGCTGAGGTCATCGATCACATTGGTTGTCGCGGCCAAGCTTCGGCTCCATCCCATTCCCGCAACGATCATCGCGGCGGGCAAGATCATGGCTGTGCGTCGGTTGATCATCATTCGGGTTCGATCTGTAACGCTTTCGGTTCCGACAGCCAACTGACCAGGGAACTGCTGTGAACCAATCACGCGCCATGTCGATGGTCGAGGCCGCGACGAATGTCACCGTGGGCTACGTTCTGGCCATCGCCACGCAGATCGTCGTGCTCCCGTGGTTCGGGATCGAGACGGGTCTCGCGGAGCATCTGACCATCGGCCTCGCGTTCGTCGGCGTCTCGCTGGCGCGTGGCTACCTGCTGCGGTGGCTGTTCGAGGCGATCCGGCTTCGGAAGATGTCGCCGCCGCCACAGATCACGGGCGGCGGTTCGGGTCGCCGCACGCTTCCCTACAGCAGGGACTTCGGCCCTCCGAAACGCCGAGATCGGGCACCAATGCCCTAGATGCGTCCGCGACATCTTTCTTCTCAGGGATGAAGGTCAGGCAGCCGAATGGAGATGGAGCCGGGCGTCAGTCCTGTTACGGTCACCAGATGTTTCGTTTCTTCAGCATGTTCGGCCGATCGGCGGCGCTCAATGCGCTCGATGAAGCGCTGCGGGACTATGGCGTGCATCCGCTTTTGGTACCCGACGCCGTGAAGCTCACGGTGGTGCGCCTCTGCAAGCGGGAAGCGGAACCACATGGACAATCACGAACTGTCACCTCTGGCGAAGCGGCTCAACTGTTCACATACTGCATGCTGGGACGCGAGACGTTCATCGAGAGCAACGGCGTCCGGGTCGCGTACCGGGCCGAAGACCGGATGGATGCGGCAATCGCTGCGGGCGACACGTTCGACGCCAAGCTCATCCTTCTGGCCTTGCACGCGGGCCTGATCGCGCAGGAGTTTGCCGAGCGGATCGACGTCGACGATCATTGATCCCGCAGTTGCGCTGCCGGCGCGAAGTTACGTGTTGCTGCTGCGGCCGTTCGGAAGCCTGCGCTCAAGCGGCCGTTTCTTGCCCCCATCCTGACCCGATGATCCACGCCTGACCCCATAGGAAGGGAGGGGCAGACGGGATGCGGGACGACGGCGACATCCGGTAGCGGCTGGCCAAGCTCTGTTCTCCCGCGGGACAACTGCAGGGAGCGTGCGGCGGCCGACGTAGGTATGGTAAAGAAAAGCGTGGAATTCGGCACAGGAGAGAGGCCGGGCGACAAGAACACCTTGAAGCATGCCGAGGTCGAACCGTGCAGCACCGCTCATGACCGGAATAGACGAGTCCATCGGTGGAACTACCTTCACCGGCCGGGCGGAACCAAATGGCAGGGCCGATGCACGAGTTCTATTCTGACACACAAACCCGACCGACGCGTGCAATGCGTGAGGCCGCCCTTGAAATCCCGCTGGGAGATGAGCGGCATGACGCAGACCCATCGACGTCAGAGCTCTGTGCGCGGGTCGCCGAGATGCTGGGTATGGAGGCCGCGCTCTTCCTGCCTTCGGGCACCATGTGCAACGAGATCGCAATCGCCGTACACACCCGCCCGGGCGACGAGGTGATCTGCACGCGCGAAAGCCACATCATTTTCGCGGAGAGTGGCGGCCCGGCGGCACTTTCGGGCGTCATGATGCATCCGATCGACAGCGAGCGGGGACAGCTGACACCCGAGCAACTGGCCGCGGCTATTCGACCGCGTTCTGCCCATGCGCCGAGGTCGCGCCTGCTGGTCGCCGAGCAGACTGCAAACCTGGCCGGCGGCGCGATCTGGCCGCTGGACAAGTTGAATGCCGTCGCCTTTGCCGCGCAGGAGGCGGGACTTGCGACGCACCTGGACGGGGCACGCCTCCTGAATGCTCAGGTCGCAACCGGGATCCCCGCGGCCGAGTACGCGCGCGGCTTCGACAGCGCGTGGATCGCCTTCACCAAGGGACTCGGCTGCCCGGTCGGCGCTGTGCTGGCAGGCTCGCGCGCCTTCGTGGCAGACGCATGGCTTCTGAAGCGGCGCTGGGGAGGTGCGATGCGACAGACCGGGGTGCTGACCTCGATGTGTCTCTATGCGCTCGATCACCATGTCGCACGTCTGGCTGAGGATCACGCGCTCGCGATGTCGATTGGCGAGCGCCTCGCAGCTTTGCCTGTGATCAGGGGCGTGATCCCGGTGGAAACCAACATTGTGATCGCCGACCTATCGGAAATCGCGCCGGACGCTCGGGAGACTGCCCGGCTGTTGCGACAGAAGAATGTAACGGTGACCGTCGTCGGCTCGAGGCGCTTGCGTATCGTGACACATCTTGATGTTGGTCCTGCGGATGCCGATGCCCTGATCGCAGCCCTGAGCGAGGTTGCTTGAGGACCTCGGAGAATACTCACGGACACCAGCATGCGACACCCGGCGGCGTTTCCATGAGCAACCCTGAATGATCGCCCACCTTTAACGGCCTGACCAGCCGCCGTCCTGCAGGACGGCGGCGTGATCTGTTCCTTTGGCCCGCCCCCTCAGCCCTCGGCGATCATGTAGCAGCGCCCGCGCCCCTCGATCCTCTCGGAGGTGATGGTGAGGCAGAGCTTCTTCGTATCCCTCCGGCGAGGGCCGTCTGACGGATTTTTGGCGGCGATGATACGTCCGTTCTTATGGCCGACCTTACATTCAGACCCGAGATCGAAGTTCTTTCCGCTGCGGATGGCGTTCGGCGTCGGCACTGGAGCGATGCGGACAAGCTGCGGATTGTCGAGGAGAGCTTCGTCGGGCATCGGCAGGCCAGCGCCACGGCGCGTCGCCACGGGATTTCTCGGTCCTTGTTGACGACATGGCGGCGGCAATTCCGGAGTGCTGAACTCGGGGCAATGCGCACGCCGATGTTCACGCCGGTTGCGGTTGCTGCGGCGCCACCGGCATCGGCGGTCGAGGCGTCCCGGGCGTCGAGCCCGCAGGACAGGCTGGAGATCGTTCTGGGGAACGGGCGGCGCCTCGTGGTGCCGGCCGGTGTTGACCCGCAGACGCTGGCGCGACTGCTTCCGGTGATCGACGGTCGATGATTGCCTTCCCGGCGGGGGTGCGCGTGTGGATGGCGGGTGGGGTCACTGATATGCGGCGCGGCATGAACACCCTGGCGCTCCAGGTTCAGCAGGGCCTCGGGCGTGATCCGCACGCGGGGGAGGTCTTCTGCTTTCGCGGGCACAAGGGCGACCTGGCCAAGCTGCTCTGGCACGACGGGGTCGGCATGTCGCTCTACACCAAGCGGCTGGAGGCCGGGAAGTTCATCTGGCCGACAAGCGGAAGTGGTGAAGCAGTTCAGATCTCCGCAGCCCAGCTCGGGTATCTTCTGGAAGGGATAGACTGGCGCAATCCGCGCTGGACGCAACGCCCTGCAAAGGCGGGATAAATCGGCCTCATCGACCCTATTTGCATGGGCTTTCCGACGCTGTCGTGGTAGGTTTCGGCCATGTCAGACGCCGCTTCCGAGATCGCCAGGTTGCGGGCCGCGCTCGCGGCCTCGGAGGCCCGCGCCGAGGCCGCCGAGAGCGACCTGGCGCAGGCCCGGGCGGTGGTCTCGACCTCCGAGGCGATGATCAAGCACCTCCGGCTCGAGATCGCCAAGCTCCGGCGCGAGCAATACGGTCACAGCTCCGAGCGCCGTGCGCGCCTGATCGACCAGATGGAGCTGCAGCTCGAGGAACTCGAGGCCGCGGCCACCGAGGACGAGATCGCGGCAACCAGGCTGGCGAAGACCACGACCGTTGCGGGGTTCGAGCGTCACCGCCCGGCCCGCAAGCCGTTCCCCGACCATCTGCCGCGCGAGCGGGTGGTAGTCGAAGCCCCGACCGCCTGCTCGTGGCTCACGGCTCGGATCGCATCGTGAAGATGGGCGAGGACATCACCGAGACGCTCGAGGTCATCCCCCCGACAGTGGAAGGTGATCCAGACCGTCCGCGAGAAGTTCACGTGTCGCCACTGCGAGAAGATCAGCCAGCCGCCGGCCCCGTTCCACCCCACGCCCCGTGGTTGGGCGGGCCCGAACCTGCTGGCGACGATCCTGTTCGAGAAGTTCGGCCAGCACCAGCCGCTCAATCGGCAGGCCGAGCGCTATGCCCGGGAAGGCGTCGAGCTCAGCCTGTCGACCCTGGCCGATCAGGTCGGCGCCTGTGCCGCCGCGCTTGAGCCGATCCACGCGTTGATCAGGGCCCATGTCCTTGAGGCGGAGCGGCTGCACGGCGATGACACCACGGTGCCGCTTCTGGCAAAGGGTGGAACACGCACGGCCCGGCTCTGGACATACGTCCGAGACGACCGGCCCTTCGCCGGCGGCGCGCCGCCCGTAGCGCTGTTTTACTTCTCGCGTGACCGGGAGATGGCCCACCCCAACCGGCATCTCGCAGGCTGGCAGGGTACTTTGCAAGCCGATGCCTACGGCGGTTACAACGACCTCTATCGCGGCGACCGTGATCCGGGGCCCGTCACCAGCGCCCTGTGCTGGAGCCATGCCCGACGGAAGTTCTTCGAGCTTGCGGACATCAAGGAGAATGCCCGCCAGAAGAAGCCCGCGCACGACATATCGCCTGTCGCACTGGAAGCCGTGAAGAAGATCGACGCCATCTTCGACATCGAGCGCCAGATCAACGGGCTGGACATCGCCAGTCGGCTCGACGTCCGACACCGGCTGGTCTGCCCCATGGTCGAGGAGCTGCACGATTGGATGCGGGCCGAGCAGGGCACCATGTCGAAGCACAACCCCGTCGCAAAGGCGATCGCCTACATGTTCAGGAAGGACCGCTGGGACGCCTTCACCCGTTTCTTCGAGGATGGCCGGGTCTGCCTGACGAACAACGCGGCCGAGCGGGCGCTCCGAGGCATGGCCCTCGGCCGGAAGTCATGGCTCTTCGCCGGCTCCGAGCGCGGCGGCGATCGCGCCGCCTTCATGTACTCCTTGATAGTCACCGCGAAGATGAACGACATCGACCCTCAGGCCTGGCTCCCCGATGTCCTTGCCAGGTTGCCCTACATGACCGCCTCACAGGTGCCAGACCTGCTTCCCTGGAACTGGAAGTCCCCGGACATCCGCCAAGCCGCCTGATCGCGGCCTTCCCCGGATGCTTACGCTTCTTCTTCAGCGTGCCGGACATGGGCCTCTCGCGGTATGCGCTTGCCAGCCGGTGGCGGCGACGATCTCGTCGATGGTCGCACCGCCCTTGGCGCGAAGCATCTCGACCAGCTTCGCCTGTTTCGTGCCCGCGCGCGGTGCGCGCGCCTTGGGCTCTGCGGCGCCGTCTGCGGGGGCTCCGCGCTCGGGCGCCGCGCCGGAGCCCGTGGGCGCGCTGTCGCTGCCCTCCGGCTCGATGCCGATGGCGGCGAGGCCCGGTCACACCGCCATAGATGGCGTGACCGCGACACTGCACTGGGAAAGGCCCCGGTCGCACGAGTTGTGAGGAAGGCAGGGAACCGTACGGGCAAACCGATCGAGAAGATCGGGATCGGAACAACCAGAAAGAAGGCGAGAGCGCAGCGCTCGTATCTCAGATTTGGGTCCGATCCGCAGATCACCATACCGGCCAGCGGCGCTTGGCAAGCCGCACAGAGAAGGCCTGCCACAAGCACGCACTCGATCACACGCGCGAAGGTTCATTGTTTTCCTTGCAAAGCGGGCGGCATCCACACAGGCCTTTTTGACCCAGTCGTTCAGCGTGTTCGCCGAGCAGCCGATCTTTGCGGAAATCGACGTGATCGCCTGCCAGCGAGAGCCGTGTTGGCCTTCGCCGTCCAAAACCATGCGCACCGCGCGTTCGCGCACTTCGGCGGAAAACTTGTTCGTGGTCTTGCTCCTGATGCTCCATCCTACTTAGGAGTTGGAACCTCCGGCAAACCCGGCTCGGTTCAGAGCGCAGCCTCGCATGTCAGGGATTCGAGGATCACTCCTGCGCAAGGGAAGTATGCGGCAAATCGCCTGCTGCGGATAGCATCTTGGCTGCGAGTGCCGATTCTGCTCGTGATCTCTTCCCGATCGGGAAGGTGCCGTTGCTCTTGCCGACCGGCGCGGCCGTGGTGTCGTCGCTCCAAGGTCCGTCGCCGTGACTGGGACGCGCCTGATTGGAATGTGTCGGTGCGCGTGGTCCCGCGGCATTCGGCGCATTCGCAGACGGCGCGTCGGTGTCGACTGCGCGCCGCGCGTGGATCGGGCGGGATGACGCATGACGGCGTCAGTCGAGCCGGATGTCCGGTGCGGTCTCGGTAGCCACGACCACGGGCGCGTCGCGGTGCAGCGGCGCTCGCATCAGGAACACGTTGTAGAGCGGTTTCCAGCGGGACATCGTGAAGCGGATCTCGGTGTCGAGCGCGTCGCCGGGCACGATGTAGGGGGCGTAAAGGCCCGGATAGTCGCCGGCGTGGGCCACAGTCTGCGCCGCGCTCCAGGGACCCACGAGGTCGGGTGCGGTGCGCAGGACGATCGCGGCCTTCATCTCATCGAGATACATCATCAGCCAGCGGCCGTGCGTCTCACTCCATGCGACCGACAGTTCGCCCGCCGGCGCCGGCACGACCGTCGCGGCGGCGCGGTGATCGGCCGCCCAGCCACGGCCATCCCAATACCGGTAGGCCGCGGGATCGAACAGGGCGTCGTGTGCGACGCGCCGCAGTCGAACGCCGCCGAAGCGGCCTTCGGGGATGCCGAAGCTGTAGATCAGCGCGCCCTGATCGACGAAGGCCACCTGTTCGAACCCGGAGCCGTTCGGCCAGACGGCCGACCGCGAGCGGTGCCAGGTCTGTCCGTCGTCGTCGGACCAGGCGAGGCCGGACTTCCTGACCAACCAGCGGCCGTCCGTTGTCCACATCCGAACCGACATGTAGTGCAGCACCATTCGCTCGCCGAGCGATATGCCATTCGTGGGAATCACGGTCCACTCGATCCCGGGGACCTTGGCGGAAGGGATCAGCTCCTTCGCATTGCCATCCGAGCCGGTGATCATCTGTGCGATGTCGAAGGCGCCGCGCGGATCCTCGATGCGCGCCATCGTGCTGCTGCGCCATGCGCCGGCATTGGGTCCGTAGGTGTCCCCGAACACCATGTGGAGCACGCCCTTGTGGCGCATCATGTGGCCGAGGTCTGTGCCGTGGACGTTCCAGCGGTCGGTTGCGTTGGGCGAGTCCGCGCCGGTCAGCTTCCGCACCACTTCGGCTGGGCCGACCATGAGGGTCGCAGCGGAAGACATGTCCTCCGCAACCGGTGCCGCGGACACCGCGATGTTCTGCGCGGCAGGCAGTTCTGCGGCAGCGCTGCCTTCCTCCAGCGCATGAGACTGCATCTGGAACAGCGTCATGCCGACGGCGACGCATGTCGCGAGTGTTGCAAGGCGGAAGTTAACCTGGAGTCTCCCAATGAAGGGGATCTGCCGCAAGCGATGGTCGTCCGTCAGATCCGTTGTAGACGATCCATATAGGCAAGAACTCGCCGAAATAGCGAGGACAAAAAAGAGCTCTTGCCTTCACGATGTTGTGGTTTGGGCGGCTGGATGGGTCGTCGCTAGCCGTCGTCGGCCCGCGCGGGGTCGGTACCAGTGGCGCCGGGGCGCGCGCAGGAAAAGGCGTAGGCGGGCCAAGGCGTACCCTCCGTCTGGTCGAGCGCCCATGACCGACAGGCGAGATCGGGATGACGATGCTCGATCCAGCGCAGGAGCTGCTCGCCGTCGGTTGGCACGACGATGCCGCCGATCTCCGCCCGCGCGACAGCGGCTTCCTCGGCCCGCCACGGCACCCGGTAGCGGGCCTGCGGCGCCTCGCCGCGCAGTTCATGGTAGAGCGTCGCCATCCTGAGACCGTAGGTCATGGAGACCAGCGGATCCTCGATCGGGGCTTGGGCGACGAGCGCCTCCAGCGTCTCGGGCAGCTCGGTGAAGACCGGCTGCCGCGCAGTCAGGCCCTCTGCCATGACCGCGGCCCGCCAGGCGCCGAGCGCGATCAGCAGAACCGCCGTGCCCTGTTGCAGCGCCCGCCAGCGCCTTAACCACCAGCCGATCGCGGCCACGGCCCCGATGAGGAGCGGCCCAAGCACCGGCAGGTGGAAGGCCTGAATATCGTAGGCGCCGTACCAGATCACGAAGGGGACGAAGGACAGCGCCACCGCGAAAACGGTCGCCACACCGATCCAGTCCGCGTCGCGGCGACGCCCACCTGCCGCGAAGAGGGCGACTCCGGCGAGGATCAGCGGCGTCGAGATCCACGGATGCGCCGCGCGCAGCGTGACCAGCAGCGTCTCGGAACTGTAGCTCGAGCGCAGCCCGGAGCCGTAGAGGCCGCTGAAATAGGTGCCCGTGATGTACCGGAGGAATTCCGTAACGGTGGGCGGCAGCGGCAGGTATTCCGAATATGCCGTGTCGGGATGGTGCGTCATGTAGGCGAGGTAGAGATACTGGCTGGCGCCGAGCGCGACGAGGGCGAGAACGGAGGCAACGATCCGCGGACGCAACAGACGCCGCCGGTGCACCGCTGTCACCAGCAGGAACAGCGGCATCAGCATGATCATCATCAGATGATTGCCGAAGGACAGCGCGTAGACGGCGCAGGCGGCGACGAAATAGCCCTCGCGTTTCGTCTCGATGAACAGGATCAACAGGAAGGTCGTCGACAGCACGAAGGCCAGCGCTAGCGGGTAGACTTCTGCCTCGGTCGACTGGACGGCCATCAGGCCGGCGCTGCCCAGCAGCAGCGATCCCGCGATGCCGAACGGTAGGCTGCGGGTCACGCGCGCAACAATCAGGAATGCCATCATGTTGGCGACCGCGCCGGGGAGCGCAGCCATGGCGAAGGTCATCGCGCGCCACGGTTCGACCGGCAGGTCGAGCGCACGCAGCACCGCGCCGAGGAACAGCACGAGCGGGTAGCCGGGCCCGTGTACGAGGATCTGGGTGTGCGCGAGCGTCTGGAACTTGGCCGTGTCGCCGGCATTCATGACGCCGCCCAGCCCGGGAAACATGCACCAAGCATAATACGCCGCCCAGAACGCGAATAGGCCAAACGCGATACAGATCCGGACCAGTCCCGACTGCGCCCAGTCCCCCTGCCTGCCCGGCACGTTCTGCGGTGTGTTCTCGGTCACAGTCATGGCGCACCGCGACGGGTGGTCGGCCCGAAGCGCGCCGGAGCCCGGTCCTGCCATCGCGCTGCGCCCGGTCTCATTCGACCTCCCCCTCGGCGGCCGCCCCGGACGTCAGATCGTCGCCGCGGCGCGGCACGCCCGCCGCAACGACCGGCGCGGCGAGCGTCCCGCCCAATCCGAAGGGCAGGTCGACGATCGGGGACGGCTCGCTGTCGTCGGCGAGGAGCCTTGCCTGCCCATCCGCGCGCATCGCCCCGATCCCAAGATCGGCCTCGCCGCGCATGTCGATGTCGTAGCGCGCGCCGCGGATGTGAAACATCGAAATGCGCGCGACGCCCAGCACGAAATCGATCCGGCCTTCCGCCGTGTCGAACTCGGTGCGACCGGCGGAGGGAATCAACGGCCCGTCCTGCTCGGTCATGATTTCGCGCCCGTCCGCCAGCCCCTCCAGCGTCAGGGTCAGATCGGTCCCTGCGATTCTGCCGTCGCGGGCTTCGGCGTCGATCATGCCGTCGAGGGCCGTGGCCATCGCGCCCAGCGTGTCGCCCCGGGTCGCAAGGTCGATGTGCACGTCGAGCGTACCTTCGGGCAGCTCCGGCGGAGCGACGAGCGGGGGCGGCGCGAGCGACAGCAGGCCGCGGCCGGTTGCACCCATGTCGACGCCCTCCAGCCGGCCTTCGACGGAAACCCGCGGTGAGCCACCCGATGACAGGGCGTCGAGCGCGATCTCGCCCCGCATCCGCCCCAGATCGCTGGCTGCGGCAACGTCGAGCCGGGCGCGGCCGTCCGCGGCCTCCAGCCGGATCCGCCGTGCCTCGACGCTCTGTCCGGCGAGCCGGCTGTCGCGGAGCCGCGCGGCGAGCGTGATCTCGAGTGGCGCGAGCCAGTCGAGCGCCACGGGCGCGTCGCGCCATGCGCCCCCCTCGATGGCCGTGGCCGCGTCGCGCCATGCGGCCGACGCTCCGCGGGCGACCCGACCGAGTTGATCAAACGGCGACGCCTCTCCGGCGAGCGCGACGGTCAGGTCGCCTTCTGCGAGCAGGCCGCCGAACGACACGCTCGCATCGGCGATGCCGAGGGTCCGCGGTGTTGCTGTGATCCGCCCCTCGATCGCGACTGGGCCCATGCCGGTCAGTCCGACGGCCGCCGCGATCCGCCGAACCCCGGAGATCACCTGTCCCTCCCTCGCGGCAGCGGGAACGTCGGGCCGGGGCTGCGGCGGCGGCGTGCCGGCACCCTGCGTCGCGGCCGCGCGCCGCAGGACAAGCCGGGCGGCGCTGCCGTGGCCTGACAGGACGGCGGCCGGATCATCGAGCCGGCCTTGCACATCCAGCCGGCCCATCCCGGTACGAAGCCCGCCTGTCAGCAGCACGCCCGTCGAGTCGGGGTCCGCCGCCATGCGCAGATCCACGCCATCGAAGCCGACCCGCCGCCCGCTCGGCCCCTCGTAGACGAACCGTGCATCTGTGACGATCACCTCACCCTCGGGGCGGGCGAGGTCCGTATTCTCTACCGGGAGGTCGCCGAGCGCGGCCATCGCCGACGCGTCGTGCTCCACAAGGCGGAACTGCGGCGCCTTCAGCGTCAGCGTTTCGATCTCCACCTCGCCGCGCAGGAGGGGAAACAGCCTCACCTTGGCCTCGATCGAATCCACGTCGATCTGCCACTCGGCCCCGCCGAAAATGCCGCCGAATGTCACGTCCACGAGAGTGATCACGCGACCCTGGTGCGATGAAACCGCGGCGTGCTCGGGCAGGCGGATCTCGCCACCACTCCATGTCGCGGCATGGGCCGTGACAGCCGTGCGCAGCCAGTCGTCGGACACGAGGCTCGGCAGCGACCGATAGGTCGCCGCCGCGCCGCCCGCGAGAACGAACGCGGCTACTGCCACGATCAGGAGGTGACGCCGTGTCGGGATGATCTGTCTAATCCATGTCACCGTTGCGTGACCTTCCGTTGCTCGGAGCGGACGTCACCTGCAGGACGGGCCGCCCGTCGCGGCGGTCCTTGCCCGGCAGGGTCTCCCTGACCCGCTGCGGCAACCGGCGTTCCGCACCCCGCTGTCAGGCAAATTATCGGCACTTCGGACATCGCACAAGAGCGGGTCCGGCTCGGTGGGCCGGCCTGCGCCACGCAGGCGCACGCCGATGCCCGTTGCCCGGCCCTGTCGCGACTGTGGCCCCCGCCGCTCGGGGCCGCCGCCCGGAACCGTGGAAGCAATGAAGACCCGCGCGCATCTCAATCGGCATCGCTGCCGGACGCGTCCGCATCCCGCGGGGCGCAGTCCGGCAGCCTGTCGTCGAAGAAGGTCTCTGGCACATGACGCGCCTCGGTGACGACCAGGTTGCGGTTGTCGTCCCAGGGAACCTCCCGCTCCCAGACCAGCCGGCCCTCGGCGTCGACTTCCAGAACGCGACCCCGCTCCGACTCCGTGAGCAGGATGTTGCCGCCGGGAAGAACCTGATGCTTGCCGCGCCGCCACGAGTAGAAGGGAACGTCGTCTCCGCCCTCGAACACCACCGAGAGACTGTCGTCGACGGGATCGATCCGCCGAATCAGTGACCGGCCCGTCGCGGTCCCGTTGTCGTAGATGGTGATCGTCCCGTCGGGCTGGAAGTCCGGGTCGTGCTGCCGGATCCAGGGGCCGTGGTGCCACCATTTCAGTCGGCCGGTCGCGGGATCGGCCACTGCGATCAGGTTGATTTCGCGCAGGCTGAAGAGGATGTCGCCCGGCGCGAACATCGGGAAGGCCGCCGCCATCTCCGCCAAGAGCGGCTCGGCATCGTTCGGGTGGAACGGGTCCTCGACATAGTCCATGCGATCGCCGACCTCCTCGAGCGAGACTGTGCGCAGCTCGAGATAGCCGCGCTGTTCGCCGCTGGCCGCGGGGATGACGTCGCCCCGAATGTCCAGTGCCGACAGCGCCTCGCCGGTGTCCTCGTCGAGGTGCACGATAGTTTCGCCGCGCCACGTCACCAGCGCGCCCTCGCCATCGCGCTCTATGGAATGGTGGAAGTTGCCGTTCACGACCCAGATCGGCGTGCCGCAGGGATCGATGCGCGCGATGGCGTTGCCGACGTCGAAAGTGACCGCCAGCGACCCGTCCTCGAAGACCTCCATGCCGTGCAGGACGACGTTGCGGGGGCTCATCTCGTCGTCGAAACGGTCGTATCGGATCGGCCAGCGATGCACCTCCCGGCCCGCGCGGTCGAACATCTGCACGACGTGGCTCGCCTCCGCCCCGCCGTCGCCCAGCGAGGTGACCAGCACGAAGCCAGGCGTCGGCTCGGCCTCCGGCGCGCGCCGGTATCCGCGATCGGGGCCGCCATCGGGCGCGGGTACGAGATGCCGGGTGGGCGCAAGACCCAGGTCGTTGCGCCAGAACAGCGCCAGATCGACGACGGTATCATGCGCCAGCGTGATCTGTGGTGCCGGGAACCAGCCCCGCACCGAGGCGACAGCCCCGTAGACGACGGACAGCACCACGATCGACATCAGGAAGGCCGCGGCGGCCACGCGGTCGGAGAGCGGGGTCTTCATGCCGACATTGGCGCGGTTTCGGAGGCCAGTGCGCGGTGGCGGAGCTCGGCGTGCAACTCGCGCGCCTGCCGCATCAGGTCGGGCTGCGCACCGGCGAGCGTCGGGGTGGGCGGGGGCGGGCGCAGCGTGCTGGCCTGATCGGTCAGCGCCCCGGGCGCGTCGAGATCCAGCGCCGTCGCGAGCGCGTCAAGGCGGGGCACCGGATCGCGGCATAGCGCGTCGTGGTCGACGAGGATCACCCGCCCCCCGGCCTTGGACAGAATGTGATCGTAGGCGCGGATCCAATAGCGCAGCCAGAAATCCACGTCGTCGGCCCCGGCGGGGTCGGGCGCCGACCCGTCGAAGGCGATGGGCCGCAGCGCGGCGCCGAACTCGAAATGGCCGAGACCCTCCATGTAACGGCGGGCGAAGGGCTCACGTGCGTGCAGTGCCAGGAAGCGCCGGTGCTGACGCATCAGCGAGGCGACCTGTGCGACCGGATCGCGCAGCGGAACCACGATGCGCGCGTCCGGGTGCATCGCCTCCAGAAGCCCCAGCCGCGCGATATTGGCGTTGTTCTTCGACAGGTAGCGCCGCCCCGCGGGCTCGGTCGCGACGACCTTGGCGATGTGGGTGCGGAAGAAGGTCTCGAACTCCGCATCGCGCACGTCTTCGCGCCATGGGCGGATATGATCGCGCCGGTAATGGTCCGGCCAGAATGCCAGCCAGACCATCTCCTCGAAGGCCTCGGGGCTGTCCACGCCGATGTCGATACCATCGCCATGGGTGCGTTCGGCCATCTCCGGCGACGTCCGGAAGGCGGAGGAGAAACCGCCCCAGAGCAGCGGCGCGAAGGTGAAGGGCATTTGCCGATAGGTGGCCGAAACAAGTTCGGGACAGCGCGCCAGCATCTGCAGCAGGATCGTCGTGCCCGCCCGCGGCAGCGAGGTGACGAAGATGGGCCGTTCCGCCCGCGACGGATCGATTCGGCGCCGGTAGAGCCGCGTCTCCAGCGCGGCCAGCCGCCGCTGCCGCCCGGGCGCGGCGAACGCCAGATCGTGCAACGCCTTGTCGAGCGGTCCGTAGGGCACCTCCGCCTCGCCGTCACCGCCCGTATCGTCGCTGCCCGACGCCCTTGCGCGGCGATCGAGGGCGATCCATGCCGCCACGGCCCCAGCGCTCGAGAGCAGGATGAACGGCCAGCCCGTGCCGACGCGCAGCGCCTCATCCACAGCGTAAAGGCCACTCGCCGCCCCCGACCACACCACCACCCCGGCCACCGCGATCGCCGCGACCCCGATGCCGGTGATCGCGAAGAAATGACCGATGAGGCGGATCGAAGCGCGCCGCACGGCCGTTTCCTTCGCGTCGTCGGACAAATCCGGGTTCGTCATGACCGCGAGCGCGTCCTGCGCGGTCCTGACGACCTCCTGCCCGACTGTGGCCGCGCGCATCAGCCTGATCGCGGCGATAAAGGCCGCCAGCCCAGCGATAAGAAATGCGGTTGTCATTCGGGCTCGCGGTCGGCCTTCTTGCCGTCGGCCGCGCCCTTGCGTTCGCGCCGAAGGCGCTTGAGCGGGTACCAGACGAAGCCGACGATCGCGAGTACGAGCGCGAGCACGAGCGCGAGGACGGTGCCGAGCGCCGTCAGCCCGGCCCCCGGACCGATGTAGGCCTGCGCGGCCTGCGGAAGTGTCGCGCCCACGGAGAAGGTTGCCCCGGCCGCGACGGACCGCGACCAGAACGTGTGTGGCCGGCGGGGCGGTTTATGTGTCTCGGGCGTCATCGGATTGGAAAAGATCAGAAAAGGCGGCGGATGGCCATAGCCGCACGAGTGGACTGGGCTCCTGCGCATGTCCTCGCCGACCGTCATGAACGGGACCGGAACCCCGATTGATCAGGCGCATTGCCGCTCGGCCGGATGCCACGTGGCGCACCGTCGGTGATCTGCGCCCCGCAAACTGGACCATTTGAAGATGGAGTTTTCCGCTACGGTTTCCCGGCTGGGGGACGAGCGGAATCACATCAAGGCACCGAAGCTTTCGGACGCGCAGAAGGCGTTCATCATCAAGCTGGGCAAAGAGGGCACGCCGGTGGTCGAGATCTGCCGGAAGGCAGGGATCAGCCAGGCCACCTACTTCAACTGGAAGAAGAAGCCTACGATGGGCCTTGTCAGAGAAACCTAGCTTGAGGCGCGACATGGCGCTGGCTAGCGTCTGG
>Ga0076930_100867_pt1 | contig 15511 bp, 5 predicted proteins | sample HotLakConsoUCCRE_FD_71149 | JGI IMG/M metagenome (GOLD analysis project Ga0076930, IMG submission 71149) | Hypersaline microbial mat communities from Hot Lake, Washington, USA - Hot Lake Consortium UCC-RE (version 3) (version 3) ...
AGTGGCGGGCGGGATATCCGGGGGTCCCGGAGGCGTCAAGGCGATTTTGGCCCGCGAAAGGCGGCGCGGTTGCGCCCGCCCGTCCCGCAGCGCAAGAGGGGGCGACGGAGGATGCCATGGCGAAAAAACCGGTCTGGGTGGTGGACAAGGAGCGCGCGAAACGCGCCTCGGCGCGCGAGACGCTGTGGCTGTTCGGGCTGCACGCGGTGCGCGACGCGCTGATGAACCCGCGGCGCGAGGTGCTGCGGCTCGTGGCCACGAAGAACGCGCTCGACCGGATCGGGGATGCGGTCGCGGCATCGGGCCTCGAACCCGAGATCAGCGACCCGCGGACCTTCGCGGCCCCGCTCGATCCGGGATCGGTGCACCAGGGCGTGGCCCTCGAGGTGCGGCCGCTCGACTGGGGGCCGCTCGAGGAGGTCTGCGCAGCGGGGCCCGAGGCCCGCGTCGTGCTGCTCGACCGGGTGAGCGATCCGCACAACGTCGGCGCGGTGCTGCGTTCGGCCGAGGTCTTCGGCGCGGCAGCGGTCATCGGCGTGCAGCGCCATGCGGCCCCCGAGACGGGCGCGCTGGCGAAGGCCGCCTCGGGCGCGCTCGAGCGGCAGCCCTACCTGCGCGTGGCGAACCTCGCCTCGGCGATGGAGAGCCTGCGGGACATGGGCTTTCTGCTCGTGGGCCTCGCAGGCGAGGCGGAGACGGAGATCGGCGCGGTCATGGCGGGGCAGCGGGACCGTCCGGTGGCGCTGGTGCTGGGCGCCGAGGGGCCGGGGCTGCGGGAGAAGACGCGCGAGACCTGCGACCATCTGGTGCGCATCGGCGCTGCGGGCGGGTTCGGCTCGCTCAACGTCTCAAATGCCGCCGCGATCGCCCTATATGCCTCCCGGAACGGATAGGAGAGGCGGATGCCGGCACGCAAGATCGCGACCTGCTGCTATTGCGGCACCCGCGCGGCGCTGGTTCTGACGGGCGAACTGCGGCACGAACTGGCCTGTTCGAGCTGCGGCGCGCCCTTGCATGATCTCAAGCGTCTGAAGGCCGATGTCGCCCCTGCCAGAGCGGCCGTCCCGGCGCGGCCCACGGGTCGGCCGATACAGGACCGGCATCATGGCGGCGAGACCGCCCGACGCGGCGCGCTGCGCGGCCGCAAGGGATCGAAGGTCAAGAGCCTCAAGCGGCGCGCCCTCAGCGAGCTCTGGGACGCGATCGAGGATATCTTCGACTGACGGCCGGGCTGGCGCCTGCGTCGCCCGGGGGGCGACGGCACCCGCCCGCCCGGCCACGCCCCCGGATCTGCTGAAACACGGCTCACCTTCGTGTCGGCGGTCTTGTCGCCCGGGCGGGGAGGTCCGACCTTCGCGACATCGTCCTTGTTCAGGAGACAGGTCATGATCCCCCGACGCAGACTTGTCGCCCTTCTCGCCGCCCTGCCTGCGGGCCTCGTGGCGGGTCCGGCGCTCGCCCGCGAGCCCGAGATATTCGTGGCGGGCGGGCGCGCCATCCACGGCGTCGACCCGGTCGCCTATTTCGATCTCGCGGGGCCGGTCGACGGCGGTCCGTACAGCCTCTCCTGGCGGGGCGCCGAGTGGGCCTTTGCCAGTGCCGGCAGCCGCGCGGCCTTCGAAGCCGATCCCGAACGCTGGGCGCCGGCCTTCGGCGGATACTGCGCCTGGGCCGCCTCGCGCGGCTATCTGGCGCCCACCGTGCCCGAGGCGTGGACGGTCCACGAGGGGCGGCTCTATCTCAACGCGACGCTGCGCATCCGGGATCGCTGGCTGCGCGAGATCGACGCGAACATCGCGCGGGGCGAGGCGAACTGGCCCGGCATCCTCGGCTGATCACGAAGTGCTGAGGCGGGCTTGGCGCGCGCCGCGCCGATTGCCATCTGAAGGGCAGACGCGCGGTCGGGAACAGCCGCGTGTCGGTTCACTGTCCCTCGTTCCGACCTTGCGCCCTTGGCTTCTCGCCTCGGGCGCTTTTTTATGGGCGCCATGACAGACCCCGACACGGCGGCCCTGCGGCGCATCCTGCTCGAGACCCGGACCATCGCACTGGTGGGGGCGTCGGCCAATCCGGCGCGGCCCTCCCACGGCGTGGGCGTCTATCTGGCACGGGCGGGCTACCGGGTGATCGGGGTGAACCCGGGGCTCGAGGGCAAGACGCTTTTCGGTCGGCCGGTGGTGGCCCGTCTGGCGGACGTGCCGGACGAGGTGGAGATGGTCGATGTCTTCCGGCGCTCCGAGGCGGTTCCGCAAATCGCCCGCGAGGCGCTGGCCCGCTGGCCCGGCCTGCCCGTTCTGTGGCTGCAACTCGGGATCTTCAGCGCCGAGGCGCGGGCGCTGGCCGAGGCGGCGGGGACGGAGGTCGTCGAGAACCGCTGCACGAAGATCGAGCACGCGCGGCTGCTGGGGCCGGGTGCCTAGGCGCAGCGTGATGCGCCGGACCGGGGTCCGGAGGAGACGGGTCCGTCAGGCGACACAAATGCTTACGTCGCGTAGCATTCACTATTGACAGCCTCGCCGGTCGCCGGGGAAGGTGTGGTAATTGAGATTTTAACGATTTCGACCAGTGTAATCCATGTGCCGCTTTATTTCCGTCTTTTGCACCCCTGTCCGGACACGGACGGTGGACGGGCCGGAGCTGTTCCGTTCCCGGGTGAGGACGCCCCTCCGGTCCGGCCGAGGCGCAGGCAAGGGCGACATGCACCGCTCTCTTGATGGGCGGGACCACGCCGGATGATGGACGACCGAACCCTGATCGAGGGTACGGAGGAGGCTGACACCCTCTCCGGCACGTCCGGCGATGATCTGATCCGCGGTTTCGGCGGCAATGACACGATCATACCGGGACCCGGTGCGGACAACATCGAGGCGGGCGCCGGCGACGACAGGATCGTGCTCGAGGACGGGTTCGGCGCGGATGTCATCGACGGCGGGCCGGGGACCGACACCCTGGACCTCGGGGCTGTTTCCGGCGGGGTTCATCTGCGTCTGTCGCCGTTCCTCTCCGGGGCGGGCGAGGTCGAGGCGGGAGCCTCCACCGCCGAGTTCAGGGGCATCGAGCGCGTCGTCCTGAGCCCCGGCAACGATCTGATCTCCGTCTCCTCGGTGCCCGGCGTGGTGGAACTCGTGAATTTCCAGCCACCCATCGTCAACCCGGACGGCTCCATCACCGTGCGCGACCGGTTCGACGTGTCCTTCCTCGCGCCCGAGGACAGCGGGCAGTTGCAGCTTTTCGGGGCGGAGATCAGCGACACGGCGGGCGACGGGACCGGCGACACGGTCATCACCTTCGCGGGCGGGGCGAGGGTGATCCTTGTCGGGGTCCGCCTGCCGGACCTGCCCGATCCGGCGTTGATCGGCCTGCCGCAGCCGAATTTCGTGGTCGAGGGCACGCCTTCGGGCGACCTGATCGATCTTTTCTACATCGGTGATCCCCAGGGCGACATGATCGACGGCGGGATCGGATCCGGCGATCTGGTGCTCGGGTTCGGAGGGAACGACACGGTCTTCGCCAGTGTCGGCGACGACATCGTGTCCGGTGGCGACGGTGACGACACGCTGTTCGGGGAGTCCGGGTCGGACATCCTCCTCGGCGATGACGGCGACGACGTGATCCACGGGGACGAGGACGACGACGCGCTCTTTGGTGGCGCGGGCGACGATGTCCTGTTCGGCGGCGACGGAGCCGACACACTCGACGGTGGCGAGGATCACGACGACGTTTTCGGCGGCGCGGGCGACGATGTCGCAGCGGGCGGTGCGGGCAACGACCGTCTCGAGGGCGGCGACGGCAATGACATCCTGTTCGGCGGTGACGGGGAGGACAGCCTGAGCGGCGCAGAGGGTGCCGACACGCTCGAGGGGGGCGCGGGCGACGACGAGCTTTCCGGCGGTGCGGGCGATGATCTGCTGACGGGCGACGAGGGCGACGACACGCTCCATGGCGGTGCGGACGACGACACGCTGGAGGGCGGCGACGGGGCCGACCTGCTGGAGGGCGGAGACGGCGACGACAGCCTCGACGGCGGCGCAGGCAACGACAGTCTCTCGGGCGGCGAGGGCAACGACACTCTGGCGGGCGGCGAGGACGACGACACGCTCCACGGCGACGCGGGCGACGACCTGCTGCAGGGCGACGCGGGCGACGACAGCCTGTATGGCGGGACGGGGAACGACACGCTGGAGGGCGGCGAGGACGAGGACCTGCTCTACGGCGGCGAGGATGACGACCTGCTGCAAGGCGGAGACGGGGACGACAGCCTTTATGGCGGGGCGGGGAACGACACGCTCGAGGGCGACGCGGGCAACGATCTGCTGGAGGGCGGTGAGGGCGACGATGTCCTGCGCGGCGGCGACGGCGACGACACGCTCTCGGGCGAGGATGGCGACGACACGCTGGAAGGGGATTCGGGCGAGGACAGCCTCGACGGCGGCGAAGGCGACGACAGTCTCGACGGCGGCTGTGGCGATGACACGCTCGACGGCGGCCTCGGCGAGGACACGCTGGAGGGCGGTGCGGGCGATGACATGCTCACCGGCGGCGACGGGAACGACACCCTGCGCGGCGATGCGGGCAACGATACGCTGGAGGGCGGCCTTGGAGATGACCTGCTCGAGGGCGGGGCGGACAACGATCTGCTGCAGGGTGACGAGGGGGAGGACAGCCTCTTCGGCGGCGAGGGCGACGATCAGCTTCATGGCGGAGACGAAGAGGACCTGCTCGACGGCGGCGACGGCAACGACACGCTTTTCGGGGAGGCGGGCGACGACCGGCTGGAGGGCGGCGAGGGCGACGACAGGCTGCTGGGCGACATCGGGCAGGACCTGCTGTTCGGGGATGCGGGCAACGACGAGCTGTTCGCCGGTGATGGCGACGACGACCTCCATGGCGGTGAGGGCGATGACACGCTTTACGCCGGCGCGGGGCTGGACCTGCTTTTCGGGGGTACCGGGAACGACACGCTTTTCGCGGGCGAGGACCCGGACGCGCTGGAGGGCGGGGAGGGCGACGACGACCTTTATGGCGAGGGCGGCGACGACATCCTCGACGGGGGCGACGGCCGGGACAGCATGTTCGGCGGCGAGGGCAACGATGAGCTTTTCGGCGGCGCCGGGAACGACGAACTCGGCGGCGGCGCGGGCACTGACACGCTCTTCGGTGGCACGGGGAACGACGCGCTTGACGGTGGCGAGGGCGACGACAGGCTGGAGGGGCAGTCGGGCGACGACCGGCTCTTTGGCGGCGGCGGCGAGGACCTGCTCGAGGGCGGCGACGGCAACGACCTGCTGGACGGCGGCGACGCGAACGACCTGCTTTATGGCGGCGAGGGCCGCGACACGCTCTTCGGCGGCGAAGGCGACGACACCCTCGAGGGCGGCGCCGCGGACGACCGGTTGGCGGGCGGGGGCGGGAACGACCTGCTCCTCGGCCAGATCGGCGCCGATACGCTGCTCGGCGACGGGGGCGACGACAGCCTTGTCGGCGGTGACGGCAACGACCTCCTGGAGGGCGGCAGCGGCAATGACGTCCTCGCGGGCGGCGAGGGCCGGGACCGGCTTTACGGCGATGCCGGGGAGGACGTCCTCGACGGGGGCGCGGGCAACGACGACCTTTATGGCGGGACCGACAACGACATCCTGACCGGCGGCGAGGGCGAGGACCTGCTCGAGGGGGGCGACGGCGACGACCTGCTCTTCGGCGGCGTCGACGACGACACGCTCGCGGGCGGCGGGGAGATCGACAGCCTTTTCGGGGGTGAGGGCAACGACCGGCTTTATGGCGACTGGGACAACGATGTCCTCTTCGGCGAGGCGGGCGACGACTACCTCGAGGGCGGGGACGACGACGACCTGCTCTACGGGGGCGAGGGCAACGACGTCGCCTTCGGCGATGGCGGCGCGGACATCATCTTCGGCGAAGAGGGCAACGACATGCTCTCGGGCAATGCCGGGGAAGATTCGCTCTACGGCGAGGACGGCGACGATACGCTCGAGGGCGGCGCGGGCGGCGACATCGTCTATGGCGGCGACGGGCGCGACATGACGAGCTATCGCCATTCGGACGCGGCGGTCACCGTCTTTCTCGAGGAACAGCTGTCCTTCGGCGGCCATGCCGAGGGCGACGATCTCGACAGCATCGAGGATGCCGAGGGATCGGCCTTCAACGACGTCCTGCTGGGCAGCAGCGAGGGGAACCTGCTGTCGGGGCTGGGCGGAAACGACACGCTGACCGGGCTGGGGGGCGACGACACCCTGCTGGGCGGCAGCGGCGACGACCGGCTGGTCGTGACCGGCGGGACCGCGCTGATGGCGGGCGGCACGGGGGAGGACACGATCCTTCTTGCCGGGCTCGACGATGCCGTGCCGCTGGTCATCACCTTCGCGCCCCAGGTGTCGGACGGGCAGTTCGATTTCGACAGGCTCGAGGGGATCGACGCCGACGACATCCAGCTCCGCATCCAGGGCGCGCTGGCCGGAGAGCCCGGTGAGGGGGATGCGCCCCCGACGCCCGGGCCGGTCTTCGACGTCTATGTGACGGGGTCGGAGATCGTCGACGTCATCGGCTTTGGCGGCGAGGTCCAGTTCCGGGCCGCGGAAGGGCCGCTCGACATCGATCCGATCCTGATCGACCTCGGCGGCTCGACCGAGCGGGTGACCTTCTCGGGCGGCGAGGGCAACCAGTTCGACGTGCAGGGCGCGTTCTTCCGCAACGGGCAGCTCGACACCGCGGTGCCGGGCACCTCGGAGGCCTATCTGGCGTCGCTTCTGGCGCTGGTCGAGGCGCCGCGGCTGGTCAACGTGCGGCTCTCCACCGAGGACCGGGGCGATCCGGTGCAGACGCCGGGCGCCACCGGGCTCAGCGAGGTGACGCTGACCGATGGCGACGACCGCGTGCTGCTGAACAGGAGCGACAGCCTCGACGGCGGGGCGGAGATCCGCGCGGGCGCGGGCACCGACGTGATCCTCGTCACCTCCGTGCCCGAGGGCGGCCTGCTGCTGGACGCAGGGGCGGACAACGACATCATCATCGCGTCCGGTGGCCAAGCCGTCACCACCATGGGCGGCACCGGGCGCGACTTCATCATCAACTTCACGCCGGGCGGGGTGCTGATCGGCGACACGGTGGACGGCACGCAGCCCGGGCCGGACGGGCGTCCGGTGCCGGTGGGCGACGATTCCTCGAACGCGGACCAGTTCTGGTATGCGCCCGACACCATCATCATGGATGCGCAGAAGAACGACATCCTGACCTTCTACGGCCTGCCGCTGGTGGGCGGGGATGCGGCGGCGTCCTCGCTGCTGTGGCAGCTTGGGGCGGCGGCCTTTCCGATCGCCTCGTCGGTCGCCTCGGCCATGATCTCCGCGGCCGCGTTCAATTCGACCATGGCCCTTGGCGTCACGGCCTTCTTCGATCCGTTCCTGCCCAACATCGTCTACGTGGCGAGCGGCGGCGACATGCGCGTCGTGAACATGACGGACATCCTGTTCAACATCGCCTATGGCGGGAGCGCGCCCTCGACTGTCGATCTGGGCGACGGCACGTCGGTCACGCTTCGCGGCACGCAGGTGGTGCGCGACTACCAGTCCCCGGTCTCCATGTTCGACGGCTTCCCGTTCAGCCCGGTTTCCGAGATCGGCGGACTGAAGAGCCTTGAAGACAGCCTGGCCGACAATGTCGGCGACCTGGGGATGCTCTTTCAGACCCCCAGCGTCTTCTCCGTCATCATGGGGACCCTTGGCGCGCTGAAACCCTTCATCGGCCCGCTCCCCGGGGGGGTCGGCCCGCTAGTGGAGGTCTACGGCCAACTCGACAAGGTGAACGGTGCGGCCTGGCTTGCAGGATCGGCGGTGCGGCTCGCGAAGGGGCTGACCTGGGCCTTGGGGAACGATCCGCTGATCATCGACCTCGACGGGGACGGGATCGAGACCGTGGCCCGCGAGCGCGGCCAGATATATTTCGACATCGACAACGACCTCTTCGCCGAAAGGACGGGCTGGGTTGCCGCCGACGACGGGTTCCTTGTCCGCGACCGCAACGACAACGGCCGCATCGACAACCGCGGCGAGATGTTCGGCGGCGAGACCGGCAGCGGCTACGGCGATCTCGCGCGGTATGACCTGGCCGAAAACGGCGGCGACGGCGACGGGCGGATCACCGCGGCGGATGCGATCTGGGCGGAGCTGCGGGTCTGGCGCGATCTGGATCAGGACGGCGTGACCGACGCGGGCGAGCTCTTCACGCTGGACGCGCTCGGGATCGCGGCCTTCGATCTCGAGGCGCGGGAGCTGGGCGCGACCACGCCGCAGGGCGTCGAGCTTCTGGCCTCGGGCGTTGTGGAGATGGCCAACGGCTCGACCCGCAACATGTTCGATTCAATCCTGCCGTCGTCGAACACCGACACGCGCTATGCCGGAGAGGCGGGGCGGGCGCCCTGGCAGCAGGACCTGACGGTGGACAGCCGCGGCATCGGCTCGATGACCACGCTGTCGGTCGCCATGGCGAACGATCCGATGATGGCCGAGATCGTCGCGGATGTCGCGGCGGCGATGACCGTGCCGCGGATCGAGGCCCTTCTGGAAGCGGTGAGCCCGCTGCTGTCCTACTGGGGCCAGACCATGCCCACCACGCGCGAGCTGACGCCGGTGCTTTTGCGCACCGACGGCGAGGGCCGCGTGACGCTGGCGGATCGCGGCATCTATGTGGAGGACGCCGCGGGCGGCTGGTGGACGCTCGAAAGCGGCGATCCGGTGCTGGACGGCACGGGCGCGGTGATCGACCGGCCCACGCTCGCGGACGTGCTGGCCCAGGCCGCCGCCGCGGGCGACATCTGGCAGCTCGAACAGACCTGGTCGCCCGCCACCCGCGGCGAGCCCGTGCAGTTCCGCGAGGAAGCGCCCTACCTCATGCGGCTGATCGACGGCCGCGCGGTCATCGACGACTACGGCATCGAGCAGCCGGACGGATCCTGGCAACTTGCCAGCGGTCGGCCGATCCTTGGTGGGGATGGCCTGCTGATCGCCGCGCCCACGGTGGCCGATATCCTCGCGCTCCCGAAGGAGACCGGGCAGGAATGGCGCACCGAGGAGATCGGTTTCAATCCCGTCGCCGCGGTCGAGGTCCAGGAGATCGGCGTCCGGTTCACCGACGGCATCCCCATCGACTACACCGTCGAGGTCACCGACGCGGACGGCACCTTCTTCGTCTGGGCGCGCAATCTCGACAGGGCGCTGGAGCTGCAGTTCAAGACCGGGGATTCCCGTGAATTCGCCCTGCGCAACTTCGAGGTGGATTTCGACACGCTGGACGAGGTGGGCGCCACGCTCGACAGCGCCACGCGGGTGCAGATCCTGACGCCGGGCGAATTCCAGTTCGCCACCGCGCTGGGCGGCATCGATTTCCGCCCCGAGATGCTGAGTGCGACGCTCGATCCCCTGACGGGGCTCATTGACTACAAGGTCGTGGAGGGCGGCAGCTACAGTCTGTCCGAGACGGAGTACCAGTCCGTCGTGAAGCCGATGATCGAGCTGATCGGCCTCTCGCTGCAGCAATTCGTGCTGACCGGCGCCCGGATCGCGATGCAGCTCGCCATTCAGGGCGGGCTGTCGGACTTCGCGCGCGACATCGTCTACGACATCGAAAGCGACAGAATCCGGCCCACGACGGACCGCGACCTCGTGCCGATGTTCGAGGCGATCTTCGAGGCGGCGCCGGCCAGCAACGCGGACGACGCCGTCTTCGACTACATGCTGGAGTGGGGCGCACTGCTGCAGCAGATCTACCCGGAGTACCAGCCCGCCGACCCGAAATTCTTCTTCGAGAGCCCGCGCGGGGTCAATCCGGCCTTCATCATCCAGACCGCGCTTGCGGCCTACGAGAACGTGCCGATCGACCTCGACCTTCCGGCGCTGTTCAACTCCCTCGGCCTGAACGAGCGCCAGCTGGTGCAGCACGGGCCCGACGTCACCGAGCTGCGCGGCATCCCGGGGCTGAACTATTTCTACCTCACCGCGGGCGATACCGAGGTGATCGGCAGCTTCGAACCCGATGCCGAGGCCTTCGACACGCGGGCCATCGAGAGCGACGTCTACTACATCGGGCGCAACAGCGGCCATGACGTGATCTACGACCGCGACCTCGGGGATACCGACCAGCTGCGGTTCCTGCATGTCCGGTCGGACGAGGTGACGGCCACGCGGATCGGGCAGGACATGATCCTGACCTGGGACGAGGGCGCGAGCTCTGTCCGGCTGACCGACCAGTTCCTCGGCGAGCTCAACATCATCCTCGGCAACGGAACCCGGCTGCAGACCGGGGTGGACGAGATCCTCTTCGCCGACGGCGTGGTCTGGAACCGCTTCCGCATGTCCTTCTCGGTGGTGGATTTCGTCCGCGCCGAGCTCGACGAGGCGGATGCCCTTATCGGGTCCGGCGAGGCCGATGTCATGTTCGGCGGCAGGGGCAACGACTATCTCAGCGGCGGGCTGGGGGGCGACACCTACATCTTCCGGCGCGGCGACGGGCAGGACGTCATCGACGATCTCGGCGGCTTCTCCTTCGGTCCGATAGAGGCGGGCATCGACTTCCTGCTGTTCCAGGGGGACATCACCGAGGACACGATCCGCCTGACCCGGGACGGCGAGAGCCCGAACCTCCTGATCACGATCCTCGACCAGGAGGGGCTGCCCACCGGCGACAGCGTGGAAATCGTGGGCCAGTTCGGGGGCGTGCGGCTGAACCTGCAGGCCTTCGGAGAGGCGATCGGCGCCTCGGCCGGGCTGGACTTCGTCTCGCCGCAGATGATCGAGCGGATCATCTTCGAGCAGGGTGGATCGCTCGATTTCACCGACATCGTGCAGCGGGTGCTGGAGAATGCCCGCACCGACGGCGACGATGCGATCTACGGCGTGCTGAACGACAACACGCTCGACGGCGGGGCGGGGGACGATTTCCTGAGCGGTCGGTCGGGCTTCGATACCTACATCTTCGGCCGCGGCTACGGCCAGGACGTGGTGCTGGACCAGGATTTCGCCTCGCCGCTCTTCGGCCCGAAGGACGATCTGCTGCGGTTCAAGGACGACCTGCTCTGGACCGACATCGACTTCCTGCGCGACGGCAGCAGCGACACCCTGCGGCTGCGCATCTCGGGCACCGACGACGAGGTGGTGCTGACCGACTACCTCTACGAGATCTTCCTTGCCGGCTACATCAACCTGATCGAGGAGATCGAGTGGGGCGACGGCTCGACCTGGTCCTACCTGAAACTGCTCCAGCACTACGTCGATCTTGCCCGCACCGACGGCGACGACACGATCTGGGGCTTCGAGACCATCGACGACCGCATCGACGGCGGGCCGGGCAACGACCGGCTCGAAGGGTTCACGGGCAACGACACCTACGTTTTCGCCCCGGGGTATGGCGTTGACACGGTGTTCGACACCGGCGGGTTCGACAAGATCGAGTTCGTCGGGGTCAACGCCGACGACATAGAATTCAGCCGCACCGCGCTGGACCTGATCCTGACGATCCGCGGCACCGGCGACAGCATCATCCTCGAAAACCAGTATGTCCGCGACAACCGGCAGCAATTCGCGGTCGAGGTGTTCCAGTTCGCGGACCGGTCTCTGATCTACACCGATTTCAACCCCGAGGACATCGACCTCGTCGGCACCAATGCCTCCGAAACGATCATCGGCTCGAACTTCTCCGAGGTGCTGGACGGGCGCGGTGGCGACGACACGCTGATCGGCGGCGACGGGGGCGACATCTACCTCTTCGATGCGGGCTACGGGCATGACCTGATCATCGACGTCCAGGTGCGCGCCGCGTGGTTCGACCGGCCCGGGACCGTGGTGCCGGTGGACGACATCGTGCGCTTCGGCGGCGGCATCGCCCGCGGCGACGTGGTCTTCGCCCAGGACGGCATGGACCTTGTCATCACGATCGCCGGCCGGCCCGACGACAGCCTGCGCATCCGCGACCAGTTCCTCGACCTCGATCACGGGGTCGAGCGGTTCGAGTTCTTCGACGGCTCGTTCCTGCTGATCTCGGATGTCGAGGAGCTGCTCGACATCGTGGGCGGCAACCGCGGCGACAACGTCATCCAGGGCAACCCGACCGCGCCAAACGTTCTGGACGGACGCGAAGGCGACGACACGCTGATCGGCGGGTCGGCTGCGGACGTCTACGCCTTCGGCGCGGGCTACGATTTCGACACGATCATCGAGCGGCCCGACGCGCCCGGCGTGATCGACGCCGTGCAGTTCGGCGCCACGGTCACCCGCGACGCGCTGCGCATCAGCCGCGACGGCGAGGACCTCGTGATCGACCTCGGCAACGGGTCGGACGTGCTGACCATCGTCGGCGGTCTCGGCACCACGCGGGTGGAGGAGTTCCGCTTCGGCGACGGCTCGGTCATGACGATCGAGGAGATCATCGACCGGATGCTGACCGGCACCGATGCCGACGAGCGCCTCGTCGGTCTCGACAGCCGCGACGACACGCTCTCGGGCGGCGCCGGCGCCGACCTGCTCGAAGGCGGGGCGGGCAACGACACCTATCTCTTCGGCTATGGCGACGGCAGCGCCGCGATCCGCGACGCGGCGGGCATCGACCGGCTGATCTTCGGCGCGGAGATCACCCGCGACCGCGTGACCTTCGAGCGGATCGGCGAGGACCTCCTGATCCGCCTGCAGCCCTCGGACGAGCGGGTGGCGATCCTCGGCGGCTATGGTCCGACCCCGGTCGAATACTTCGAATTCGCCGACGGCGAGACGCTGACCATCGAGGAGGTGCGGCTTCAGCTCCTCGAGGCGTCACCGAACGCGTCGCAGGACATCCTGCGCTCGGCCGACGTGGCGCCGGGTGTCCGGCTGGAGCCGGGGCCGGGCAACGACCTCGTCCTCCTCGACGACGGCGGTGTCGTGGTGCTCCGACGGGGCGACGGCATCAACCGGATCGAGATGGCGCCGGGGGCAACCTCCGCGCGGATCGAGCTCGACGACATCGGACCGCGTCAGGTGGTCGTCACCATGGCCGACGGGCGGAGCGGCGACCTTGAGCTGAGAACCGACGACGGGTTCCTGACGGTGATCCTCGCGGGTGGGCTGGGGCAGGGCGCGCTGCCCGTGATCGCCTTCGCCAGCGGCGACGTCTGGGATGCGGCGGACATCGTGCAGGCCTCCATCGCGGGCCAGGCCAGCGAGCGCGACGAGGTGCTGCGCGGCAGCGACCGGTCCGATACCCTGACGGGCGGGCGCGGCGACGACGTGATGCGCGGCGGGCGGGGCGACGACCTCTATCTCTTCACGCGGGGCGACGGTCAGGACGTCATCGAGGACAGCGGCGGCCGCGACCGGCTGGAGCTGACGGGCTACAGCCCGGCGGACGTCCGGGTGGAGCGGCTGGCCGAGGGACGCGACGACCTCTTGCTGACCTTCGAGCTGAGCGACGATTCCATCGTGATCCGCGACGCGGCGATCGAGGAACTGGTCTTCGGCGACGGCACGGTCTGGACGCGCGACGTGCTGCTCGACCTCGTCAATGCCGTGGGCACGCCCGGCGCGGACGTGCTGCGCGGGACCCCGGGCGCGGAGGTGTTCCGCCCGGGCCGGGGCGACGACGTGATCATCGACGGCCAGGGCGCCGACGTGATCGAGTTCAACCGCGGCGACGGGCAGGAGCGCATCCGGGCGGAAGGCTCCGTCGACGGGCAGGCGGTGATCCGCTTCGGCCCCGGCATCGCGCCGGGCGATGTGACCGCCAAGCGCGACGCCCAGGGCAACATCATCCTGATGCTCGCGGGCGGCGACGACCGGTTGACGCTGGTCGATCCGCCGAACGACCCCGACGCCCTCGTGGGGCGGCTGGAGTTCCGCGACGGCTCCGTCCGCAGCCTCGCCGAGATCGCCCTGTCGATCCCGCCGACCAGCGGCGACGACGCGATCATCGTCCCTTCCGGGGCACCGGCCACGGGCGCGGAACCGGCGGCGGCGCTCTTCGGGCTCGAGGGCAACGACACGCTGGAGGCCGGGCGCGGGGCGGACGTGCTCGACGGCGGGCGCGGCAACGACGTTCTGCGCGGGCACAGCGGCGGTGACACCTATGTCTTCGGGCGCGGCGACGGTCAGGACATCATCGAGGACATCGAACGTGTCGATGCCGCCGCGATCGACCGCATCCGGTTCGAGGCGGGCATCGCACCCTCCGATATCCGGTTCCTGTCGGTGGGGCCGTCCGATCTCGTCATCGGCATCGCGGGCGGCGAGGACCGCATCACGATCCGCGGCATGTTCGAGGGTCTGGGGCTGAACTCCACCATCGAGCGGTTCGACTTCGCCAATGGCGAGACATGGGACCTGACCGAGATCCTGTCGCGCGCCCTGACCGGCGGCCCCGGAGACGACCGGATCGACCTCGGCACGCGGGTCGCCTTCGACGCCGTCCTCTCGGGGGGCGCGGGGGATGACATCCTGGCCGGCGGGCAAGGGAACACGACCTACCGGTTCGACCTCGGATCGGGGCGCGACGAGATCGTCGAGGCGGGTCCATGGGCCTTCTCCAACGACACCGTCCTGTTCGGGCCGGGGCTGGAGCTTGCCGACATGGTCGCCGTGCGCGAGGGCGGCAACCTCGTGCTTCGGTTCGTGGGCGCCGAGGATGTGCTGACGGTCCGCAACCAGTTCACCCAGTCCCGGACGCCGGTCGAGGTCTTCCGCTTCGATGACGACACGGTGCTGAGCGCGGCCGATGTCGCGGCGCTGGTTGTGCCGGAAGCCGAGGCGCAGCGGCTGCTGTTCCCGAGCGTGCCGGACACCGATCCCTTCGGTGACGCGCTCTTCTCCATGGCCCATGGCGGGGACCCGTCGGACCCGGGCGGCAGCACGGGACCGGGGCCTGCGGCGCGGCCGGACCTGCCGCGCACGCTCACCGCCACGCCGGGCGTGGTCGACACCTTCGAGGTCTTCGTCCCCGAAATCGACGACGGCGCGGGGCTGATCACCATCGCGGGCTTCGAAACCGGGGACCTCGGCGACCGGCTTGACATCCGGCTGGCGGCGGACCTCGCCGGAGAGGTCGTGGCGCGCCAGCAGGGGGCCGATACCTACATCCATTTCGCCGACGCGGGCGTGCGCGATCTGGACGACGCGCGGCTTCTGGTGCGCCTGACGGGCGTGGACGTCACCGCGCTGACGGGCGGCAATTTCAGCGGCGCGCCATGGGAGAGTGCCGCGCCGCGGACCGTCGACGGCACGGACGGCGCCGACAGCCTAGAGGGCGGCTGGGGCGATGACACGATCAACGGCGGCTGGGGCGACGACACGATCGTGGGCGGGCGCGGCGCCGACCTGCTGCGCGGGGGGAGCGGCAGCGACACCTATCTCTTCGAGGCGGGCTTCGGGCGGCATGTCATCAGCGACAACGGCATCAATTCCAGCTTCTCGCCGAACGACGAGATCGTCTTCGGCGCGGGCTTCGACATCGCGGCGCTGCGGGTCGAGGCCGATGGCGGCGA
>Ga0076930_101189_pt1 | contig 15385 bp, 11 predicted proteins | sample HotLakConsoUCCRE_FD_71149 | JGI IMG/M metagenome (GOLD analysis project Ga0076930, IMG submission 71149) | Hypersaline microbial mat communities from Hot Lake, Washington, USA - Hot Lake Consortium UCC-RE (version 3) (version 3) ...
AGCGGTTCGACTACGTGGTGGTTCCACAAAAGTCCGGGCGCCTCGAACTGCCCCCGGTCCGCTTCGCCTACTTCGATCCCGCAAGCGGACGCTACGTCGAGCGCAGCGGACCCGCCATCCCCGTCGAGGTCGCCCCGTCCGCCTCTCCGACCTCCGCCCCGTCCATCGTCCCGGATTCCGGGCAGACCGAACCCGCCGCCGACTCCGAACTCCGCCGCTCCCTGACCACGGAAGAAGCCCTCCTGCTGCCGGACCACCGGCCCCGGCCCGGCCGCCGGATCGACTCGAACCTCCTGAGCTCGCCCTGGTTCGCCGCCGCCAATGCGCTCGCGCTCGCGGCGCTCGCCGCCGCCGCGTTCCTGCTCCGCCGGCAGCGCCGCCTCCGCGCCGACGCGGACTTCGCCCTCATGCGCCGGGCCGGCCGGGAGCTGCGGGCCGCCCGCGCCGAAGCCAAAGCGGCCGCGGAGACCGGTGACGCCGACCGGTTCTACCGGGAGGCCCAGCGGGCGCTGCGCCTCTGGGCCACGCGCGAGAGCGGCCGCGACCTCAGGAATGCGGACCTCTCCGAAATCGAACCGGTTCTACGCGGACGCGGGCGCGACGAGTCCGTCCGGGAAAAGGCCGCCGCGCTTTTCGAAGCCGGAGACGCCTGCCGCTTCTCCGGCCGGAAAGCCGGGGGCGACCTCTCCGCCTCCCATCGACAACTCGAATCCATCCTCTCCGCGCGATGAAACTTCTCTCCTACCTGTTCTGCGTCTTTCTCGCGACCGGGCTTCACGCCGACTCCTTCGAAGCCGGGCTCGAAGCCTACCAAAGGGGGGAGTACGCGACGGCGGCCGACGCCTTCGCCCAAGCCCTGGAGGAAGAAGCCTCGGCGGCCGCCCACCACAACCTCGCTCTCGCGCTCTTCCGCCAGGGCGAGGCGGCCCGGGCGGTCTGGCAGCTCGAGCGCGCGGTGCAGATGGCGCCCTTCGATCCGGACACCCAGTTCAAGCTCGCCGCCCTCCGCCAACGCCTGGGCCTGCCCTCCGGGGAACCGCGCTGGCAGGACTTCTACGCCCTCGCCCTGAGCCTGAACGGATGGCTGCTCCTCGCCGCCGCCAGCCTCTGGCTGGGCCTGGGCGCCTGGCTGCTCCCCGCCGCCGCCGGTCTGCGTCCGAACCTCGGCCTTAAGGCCCTCCGCGCCCTCGCCCTCCTCACGCTGCTCCTCTCCTTGCCCGCCATCGCCCTCCAGCTCCAGCTTCGTGCGCGGGCCATCGTGGTGGCCGGAGAAAACACCCGGCTGAGCGCCGCCCCCGCCGACGCCGCCCCCCAGACCGGGAGCGCCCGCCCCGGCGAGCGCGTCCGCCTGATCGAGAGGCACAACGCCTTCGCCAAAGTCGAAACCGAGGCCGGCGCGGAAGGCTGGATCCCCCAAGACGCGGTCAAGCCGGTCTTCGCGCCCGAGCGCACCGCGCCTCCGGACGGGTTCTTGATTTTTCTCCGAGCCTTTCTAGATTGAACGGTTTTTCCCCGGACCCGCAGGTCCGCCAATCCACCATCCTTAAACGTAATCCCCTCCAAACGAAAACCTTATGAGCACAAAAGCACCCGAACGCCACGAATTCCAAGCGGAGGTCAAGCAGGTCCTCGATATCGTCGTCCACTCGCTCTACACCGACAAGGAAATCTTTGTCCGCGAACTGGTCTCGAACGCCTCCGATGCGACGGAAAAGTTCCGCCACACCCAGATCACGGAAAAGGAGGTCTACGACGCCGACCTCGAGCTCGAAATCCAGGTCGGCTGCGACGAGGAAAAGGGCGAGATCACGATCCGCGACTTCGGCATCGGCATGACCCGCGAGGAGCTGATCGAAAACCTGGGCACCATCGCCCACTCGGGCTCGAAGGCCTTCCTCAACGCGCTGAAAGAAGGCGGCCAAAAGAACGAGAACCTGATCGGCCAGTTCGGTGTCGGCTTCTACTCGGTCTTCATGGTGGCCGATTCGGTGGACGTCTACACCCGGACCTGGAAGCCGGAGGGCGAGTGCCTGCGTTGGTCGAGCGACGGCTCCGGCTCCTACGAGATCGAGCCCGTCGAGGGCGAGCGCCGCGGCACCCGCATCGTCGTCCACCTGAAGGACGAGTTCAAGGAGTTCGCGCAGAAGAGCCGGCTGGAAACCGTCATCAAGAACTACTCCGCCTTCGTCCAGTTCCCCATCAAGGTCGAGGGCGACACCCTCAACACGGTGGGCGCGCTCTGGCTGAAGAACAAAAACGAGATCTCCGAAGAGGAATACAAGGAGTTCTATAAATTCCAGGCCAAGGCCTTCGACGAGCCGCGCTTCTGGCTGCATTTCTCGGCCGACGCGCCGCTCGAAATCAACGCCCTGCTTTACGCGCCGACCGAGAATATCGAAGGCTTCGGCTTCGGAAGGATGGAGCCCGGGGTGTCGCTCTACTGCCGCAAGGTGCTGATCGACGGCGATCCCAAGAACCTCCTCCCGGACTGGCTGCGCTTCGTCCGCGGCGTGGTCGACAGCGCCGACCTGCCGCTGAATATCTCCCGCGAGTCGATGCAGGACAGCAGCCTGCTCCAAAAGCTCAACAAGGTCCTGACCAAGCGCTTCCTCAAGCTGCTGGAGGAGAAGGCGAAAAACGAGCCGGAGGTTTACGACGATTTCTGGAAGTCTTTCGGACTCTTCCTGAAAGAAGGCGTGACGACCGATTATACGCACCGGGACCAACTGCTCGGGCTCCTCCGCTACGAGTCCTCCTACACCGAATCGGGCAAGACCACCAGCCTGTCCGACTACCTCTCGCGCGCCCCCGAAGGCCAAAAAGAGATCTACTACCTCTCCGGCCCGAGCCGCAAAGCGATCGAGAGCGGCCCCTACCTCGAAGCCTTCAAAGCCCGGAAGATCGAAGTGCTCTACATGTACGAACCGGTCGACGAGTTCGTCATGAACCACGCCCGCCAGTTCGAGGAGAAAAACTTCGTCTCGGCCGACAGCGACGACATCGACCTCGACGCGATCGCTCCCGAGACGGAGAGCGAAAAGTCCGAGGCGCTCGACAAGGAAGCCCTGGACGGCCTCTGCGGCTTCATTAAAGAGCAACTCGGCGAGCAGGTCAGCGAAGTCTCCGCCAGCGAGCGCCTGGTCGGCAGTCCGGCCATGATCGTCAACGCCGACCGGATGATGACCGCCCAGATGCGGAAGATGATGAAGGCCCTGCAACAGGGCCAGGGCATGCCCGACCGCGAGCCGCCGGTGAAGCTGCAAGTCAACGCCCGCCACCCGCTAGTCAAAAACCTCGCCACCCTGCGCGAAAAGGACGGCGAACTGGCCGGCCTGATCAGCCACCAACTGCTCGACAACGCCCGCGCCGCCGCCGGCCTGCTGGAAGACCCCACCGCCATGGTCCGGCGCAACTACGAGCTGATGGAAAAGCTGAGCGCGATGCCCGGCTGAACGGAACGCGCCCTCCCCGATGGAAATAAAGCGGAGAAAGCCGAGCGGCTCTCAGTCTTGATAACCTTCGATCTCGCCGGTCTTGTAGCGCTCCATCAGAAGGCGCGGCCCGGTGGAACCTTCGTAAGCCGTCCGGGTGCCGGTCGTAGACCGTTCCTCGGCGGGTTCTTCGGCAGCTTCCTCGCCGTTCGAAGCGGTCGAAGCACCCGCGCCACCGTTGGACGCGCAGCCGGAAAAGAGGGCCAGAACAAGAAAGGCAGAGAAGATAGAGAGGAGTTTCATAAGTGTGGATGATTGAGTTTGGTAAAGTTTTGTCGGATTTGGCTGACAATGCAATCTTTCTAGCTCTATTTTTCGGAACTCGGCTAACGCGGGCCCCCTTCGATTTGCGAGTTCAGGCGCAATTCGGACCGGTCGCTCTTGATTTCCTCAAACGCCTACCTCACGTTCAAGGAGTTCCCAGAACCCTCGTTTTGTCCAAGAATCATCAGAATTCGCACCGCTTTCCCTATTTCAACCGGGAGCTGAGCTGGCTCGCCTTTAACCGGCGGGTGCTCGAACAGGCGGAGACGGAGGACTACCCGCTGCTCGAGCGGATGAAGTTTCTCGCCTTCGTCAGCTCGAACTTGGACGAGTTTTTCGAGATCCGGGTGGCCGGACTCATGCAGCAGGTCAAGTCGGGCCTGATCGAACGGGGCCCCGACGGGCTGGGCCCGAAAGAACAGCTGCGCCGTATCCAGAGTATCGCGAAGCGGCTCGTAGCGGACCAGAACGAGTGCTGGAAGAAGCAGATCGTGCCCGGCTTGGAAAAAGCCAACATCCTCTTCCGCAAGTACGACGAGCTCACCCGCAACGAGAAAAAATGGGTCGCGCGCTACTTCGACGAGCAGGTCTTCCCGGTCCTCACCCCGCTGGCCATCGACCCCGCCCACCCCTTTCCCCAAGTCGTCCACAAGGCCCTCTACGTCCTCGCTTCGATCGACGACCCGAAGACCCGGATGATCGAGCGGATGATGGCGATCATCCCGGTTCCGCGCATCCTTCCGCGCATCGTCAAGGTCGGCGCCCCCCGCCATGGGAACCCGGAGGTCTACATCTTCCTCAGCGACATCGTCGAGCGCTTCGTCAACCGCCTCTTTCCCGGCCTGCGGGTCCGCTCGGCCGTGCCCTTCCGCATCACCCGCAACAGCGACCTCTACTTCGACGAGGAAGAAGTGGAAAACCTGCTCCGGAAAATCGAGGAGGAATTGATGAAGCGGGAAAAAGGCGCCGCCGTCCGTCTGGAAATCGGCAAGGGCGTGGACGAGGTCCTGCTCCAGGAATTGCTCGAGGCCATCGACCTCCAGTCCGAGAACGTCTATTCGACCGACGGCCCGATCAACCCCCTGCGCCTGATGGGCGTCTACGACCTGATCGACCGGCCCTTCCTCAAATTCCCCCCGCAGGTCCCCTACCTCCCTCCAGAAGTCGACGCGCCGGACAAGATCTTCGACAGTATCGCGCGCAAGGACATCCTGCTCCACCAGCCCTACGACAGCTTCCAGCCCTTCATCGACTTCATCAAGTGCGCCGCGCGGGACCCCCAGGTCTTCGCCATCAAGCAGACCCTCTACCGCACATCCGGCGACTCGCCGGTGGTCGAGGCGCTCTCCGAGGCCTCGCGCAACGGCAAGCAAGTCACCGTCCTGGTCGAAATCAAGGCCCGCTTCGACGAGGCCAACAACATCCAGTGGGCGCGGCAGCTCGAGGAGGTCGGCGTCCACGTGGTCTACGGGCTGGTCGGGCTGAAGACCCATTGCAAGACCTGCATGATCGTGCGGCGGGAGGGCGAGCAACTGCGGCGCTACGTCCATCTGGGCACCGGGAACTACAACCCGAAAACGGCCAAACTCTACACCGACCTGAGCTTCTTCACCGCCCGCGACGATATCGGGGAAGAGGTGGCCGGCCTCTTCAACACCCTCACCGGCTACGCCCACTCGCCCAACTTCCGGAAGCTTCTCGTCGCGCCCTTCAACCTGCACCGGAGGATACAGGAATACATCCTCGAAGAGGCTAAGAATGCCAAGGCGGGCAAGGAGAGCCGCATCATCGTCCAGACCAACAGCCTGGTCGACCAGGAGACGATCGATCACCTCTACGAGGCCTCCCAAGCGGGCGTGAAGATCGACCTGATCGTGCGCGGCATCTGCAATCTGGTGCCGGGCGTCAAGGGCGTCAGCGAAAATATCCGCGTCCGCAGCATCCTCGGCCGCTACCTCGAGCACAGCCGGATTTTTTACTTCCGCAATGCCTCCGGTGCGCAGCCCCGCATTCTGGCGGGCAGCGCGGACTGGATGCCGCGCAATTTCTTCCGGCGGATCGAGTGCGTCTTCCCCCTCGAGGACGAGGAGATCCGCGCCCGCGTGGTCGGCATCTTAGAGACCTACCTCGCCGACACCAAAGACGCCCGCATCCTCCGCTCGAACGGCGCCTACCACCGCGTCCCCCGCGCCAAAGAAACCATCTCCGCTCAAGAGACCTTCGCCGAAGCGGCCCGCGCCAAGCGCCTGAAGCTCGAAAGCGATAAGCCGGAAGACCTGGTCACCCACCCCGGCGGCATCCAGAACTTCCCGCAAGCCCCGCAGCCGAAACGGTGACGCTTTGGATGCCGATACTCGCTCCCTCGGCCCGAGGCCGAAGGCCGGAGCACTTCGTTCTCTTCCGGCGCGCTCCGCGCATAAAGAAACCCGCTCGGTCGAGCGGGTTTATGTGGTGGTGGGAGCCGGATTCGAACCAGCGAACTCTGACGAGAACAGATTTACAGTCTGCGTGCTTTGGCCGCTTGCATATCCCACCATTTGAGGGGAAGGGGAGCAACTTAGGCGGGTCGGGATGTATGCCAAGATATTTTTCCGGAATTTCTACCGTGCATTGGAGCGGCGGATTTCTCCCCGCTTTCAGAGGTGCGGGTCGTGGGTGCCGGTCAGCTTGAAAAACCCGCCCGACCGGAGCTGCGTCCGGTTCGGCGGTGAGCCCGCCCCTAAAAGAAGAAGCGGGCGAAGTCCGCGAAGTAGGCGTCCACGAAGCCGTCGAAGCCCACGAAGTAGATGACCGCCGCGGCCGCGAGCATCGGACCGAACGGTACCTGCGCGCCCATTTGCACCGACTCGTGCTCGGTCTCCTCGGGCTCCCCGCCCTCGCTGGCGGTCTCGGCCGCGGGCGCTTGCTCGCCGCGCATGAGACGCCCGATCAGGAGGACGGGAAGCAGGACCACGGAGCCGACGAAGGCCCCGCCGAACATGGCGAAGACCGCGCCCTGCCAGCCGCAGAAAGCCCCGATAAAGCCGACGAACTTCACATCCCCTTCTCCCATCGCGGGCTTCCGGAATACAATTTCGCCCAGCACCGCGATCCAGTAAACCAGACCCGCGCCGATCAGGGCGCCGATGATCGAGGTGATGCCGGAGCGGATGTTGGCCAGCGGCCCCATTCCCTCGATGCCGTGCAGCTGCGGGAAAACAAAAGAAAGCGCCACCCCGAGGATCATCCCGCCGATGGAGAAGCGATCCGGGATGATCATGTGGTCGAGATCGATGAAGGTCGCGCAAATGAGGAAGGCGATAAAGAGCATCCCGATCATCGCCGCCACCGGCGGATGCGCCACCCAGGCCGCCCAGAAGAGAATCGCCGTGAGCAGCTCGACCAGCGGGTAGCGGATGCTGAATTCCGCCCCGCAGCAGGCGGCCCGCCCGCGCAGAATGATCCACGAGAAAATCGGGATGTTGTGGTACCACGGAATCGCTCGCCCGCAGGCGCAGCGCGAGCCGGGGAAAATCACCGATTTACCCTCCGGGATCCGGTAGATGCAGACGTTCAGGAAGCTGCCCCAGATCGCGCCGAAGACGAAAGCCATGGTGCCAAAAAGCCAAGGGAAGTCCTCGTGAATGATTTCGAAGGTTTCGAGCATGAGCCGTGATGCCCGCCAGCAGACAGAACGCCCGCCCCCCTTTCAACAAAATAGGACCGACTGGCAGCCATGGACCGGACGGAGTAAAAGCGCCTTGCAAAGCCAACCTTCACAACGGCTCCCGCCGTCGTGCTACGGCCTGTCCTGCCTAGCTCCTCCGTGCCACGACGCTTGGTGCTTCCCGCAGCCGTCGCTCGCGGGCTCAGCGTCCCATGCGGGGCGGGAGCCCGAGCGCGTGGGTGGCCGCGGACATCATGCTGCGAGCGTCGACCTTTTCGTGCGACCAGATTTCCAGCGAGCGCAGCCCTTGGTAGACGAGCATGGAGAGCCCGTTGGCCGCGTCCATTCCGCGTCCGGCGGCGGCCTTCAAGAGCGCCGTTCGGGCGGGGTTGTAGATCATGTCGTAGACCTTCCAGCCCCGCGGCAGGGCCGCGAGGTCGACCGGCGCGGGGTCTCCTTCCTTGAGCCCGAGCGAGGTCGCGTTGATCAGAATTCCCTCACCGGGCAGTCCGTCCGGCAGGCGGTCGAGGGCGAAGGACTCGACCCGGTCCCCGCCTTCCATGCCTTCGAGAATCTCCAATAGCCCGGCCAGCCGCTCCGGACTCCGATTGCCGATGTAAAGCCGCGCGCAAGCCTCCAAGAGGCACTGCACCGCAGCCGCCCGGGCCGCGCCTCCGGAACCGAGCAGAAGGACCGTCGCCCCCTTCAGACTCAGGCCGAGGTCCTCCGCGAGCCCGCGCTTGAGACCAAAGCCGTCGGTGTTGAAGCCGTCGTAGCCCATCTCGTCCCAGACCAAGGTATTGACCGCTCCCATCCGCTCCGCATCCGGAGACAGCCCTTCGATTCCGGCCATCGCAATGACCTTGTGCGGGACGGTCAGGTTGAGCCCGAGGAAGCTTTTCCGGTGAAAGCGCGGCAGGGCCTCGAGCAAACGGTCCGCCGGCACCTCGAAGCGGTAGTAGGCCCAGTCCTTGAAGCGCGAATCCGTCTTCCGCAGGCGGGCGATGGCCGCGTTGTGCATCGCCGGGCTGATCGAGTGCCGCACCGGATCGCCCAGCACCGCCAGCGGGGTGCCGGGAAAGTCCAGCCGCTCCAAGTCGTCGAGGGTGTAAGTCGTATCCGTGTCCACCTTGCCGGAAGATTTATGCCGCGCTCCGCCGCCAAGACCACCCAAAACGAATCGAGCTCAAAAGTCCGACTCAGCGCTCGCCGAAGAGGGCCGTGCCCACACGGATCTGAGTGGCGCCCGCCGCGATCGCCTCTTCGAGGTCGCCGGTCATGCCCATCGACAGCTCGGGAAGCAGGACCCCATGGGAATCCGCCAGTCGATCGCGCAATTCGCGCAAGGCGTCGAAGGCCCGGCGGGCGACCTCGCGGTCGTCGTCCAGCGGAGCGATCGTCATCAGCCCCTCGACCCGGAGATTCGGGAGTGCGAGCGCCTCTTCCAGAGCCGGGTCCATCCCGGCGATCGGGAAGCCATACTTGTTCGGATCCTCCCCGGTGTTGCACTGCAGCAGCACCGGCAGGCGCTTGCCCGCCTCGCCGGCCAGGCGGTCGAGCCGCTTGAGCAGTTTCGACGAGTCGACCGACTGGATGCGGTCGAAGGTCGCGACCGCCTCCTTCGCCTTGTTCGACTGCAAATGGCCGATCAATTCCCAGCGCAGGGCGGACTCGCAGGCCGCCCGCTTCGCCGCCGCCTCCTGCACCCGGTTCTCCCCCACCGCAGCCAGACCGCAAAGCGCCGCGTAGCGCGGGGCCTCCACCGGGTGATTCTTCGTTACCGGCAACAGCGCGACCGATCCCGGTGCCCGGCCGGCCGCCTCGCAGGCCTCGGCCATCCGGCGCCGCAGCCCGTCCAAACGCTCCTTGAATGCTTCGAGAGAAACCATCGCGCTATTAGTTTAAATTGAAATCGGCCGACAAGAAATAAGCTATCCTTTTAAAAAGATTGATTTCCGGATTCGCGCCGCTATAAGTTTTCTTCATGCACCTTGAAAATCTGAAAATCTTCTCCGACCTCGTCGAGAGCGAAAGCTTTTCGAGGGCCGCCAAGTTGAACGGGATCACCCAGTCCGCCGTCAGCCAGCAGCTGCGGGCGATGGAAAAGCACTTCAACATCCTGATCGTCGACCGTAGCCAAAAGCAATTCCGCCTGACCCGCGAGGGCCAAAAGCTCTACAAGTCCTCCAAAGAAATTCTCTATCTCTACGACAAGCTCAACAGCGAGCTGCAGGAAATGAAGAAGGTGATCAGCGGCACGATCCACATTTCCACCGTCTACAGTATCGGACTGCACGAGTTGCCGCCTTACGTGAAGGCCTTCATGGCGAAGTATCCCGAGGTCAACATCCGCGTCGAGTACCGCCGCGCCAATATGGTCTACGAGGACATCCTCTCGAACTCCATCGATCTCGGCCTGATCGCCTATCCGCAAAAGCACAAACAGATCGAGATCCTGCCTTTCCACGACGACATTCTCGTCCTCGTCGTCAGCCCGGAACACCCCTTGGCCAAGCGCAAGACCATCGACATCACCGAGGTCGCCGGGCAGAAGATGATCGGCTTCGAGCCGGACATCCCCACGCGGAAAGCGACCGACCAGATTTTCAAGGAAGCCAATATCGAGACCGAACCGGTGATGGAGTTCGACAACGTCGAGACCGTCAAACGCGCCGTCGAGATCAACGCCGGCATCGCGATCCTCCCCCAGACCACCGTGGTTCGGGAAGAAGCGCAGGGCCTGCTCAAGGTGATCAAGTTCAAGAACAAGGTTTACAAGCGGCCGCTCGCACTCATCCACCGCAAGGGCCGCGTCCTCACGCCGGCGATGAAGAAGCTGATCGACCTGCTGACCTCCAAGAACCTGATCCGCACCGACGAGACCGCCGCCTGAGCGCCCGACCGCTCCCGCCGGACGCGCCGGAGCTCCGGCCGCGCCAGCCCTCCGACCGAGCCGACACCGAACGCCTCGGCTCTTGCACCCGGGCGCGGCGGAACATTTAGTGCTGCCGTTTGACCTCAAACGGCACGCTATGAAAAAACTTCTCTGCCTCCTTCACCTCGTTCTCTTTTCCGCCCTGTCCGCCGCGGAAACCCTTCCCGAGGGCATCGAGCGGGTCCGCAGCCTCGGCGGGATCGACGAATACCGCCTCAAGTCGAACGGGCTGCGCATCCTGGTCCACCGCACGGAGGGCCTGCCGGTGGCCACGGTCATGGTGACCTACGAGGTCGGATCACGGAACGAAACGGTCGGGACCACCGGTGCGACCCACATTTTAGAGCATATGATGTTCATGGGCACCGACGCCCACCCCACGGAAGACGGCAGCGACTATTCCAGCCAGATGGAACGCATCGGCGCCCGTGCGAACGCCACGACCTACTACGACCGGACGAACTACTACGCGACCCTCCCGAGCGAGTACGTGCCCCTCGCGATCGCGCTGGAGGCCGACCGCATGCGCAACCTCCGGCTGCGGGACGAAGACCTTGCGGCCGAGATGACGGTCGTGCGCAACGAGTTCGAGCGGGGCGAGAACAATCCGGTGCGCACCTTGGTGAAGGAAATCTTCGCGGCGGCTTTCGTCGCCCACCCCTACGGCCACCCCGTGATCGGCTGGCGCTCGGACATCGAGGGGACCTCGACCGAAAAGCTGCGGGAGTTCTACGACACCTTCTACTGGCCGGAAAACGCGGTTCTCAGCCTGATCGGCGGCTTCGACTTGAAGGAGGCGCTCGGGGCGGTGGTCGAGCACTACGGCCCGGTCCCCGCCGCGCCCGAGGCCGTGCCGGCCGTGATTACCGAGGAGCCGCGTCAGCTCGGGCCGCGCCGCGTGGAGATCGAGCGGGCCGGGCAGGTCGGCGTCGTCATGATCGGCAACAAGGTCCCTTCCGGCACCCACCCGGACTGGGCCGCCCTCTACCTGCTCCAGCAAATCCTCACGGCGGATAAAAACGGCCGCTTTTACCGCGCCCTCGAAGATACCGGCAAGGCGAACGCGACCTTCGCTTTCGGGCCCCAGCTCCGGGACCCGGGACTTTTCCTGCTCGGCGCCTACCTTACCCCGGAGGCCGCCCACGCCGAGGTCGAAGCGATCATGCTCGAGGAAATCGAGGAGCTGGCCGAAAACGGGGTGACCGCCGAGGAAGTCGAGCGGGCGAAGTCGGTCATCCGCGCCAGCCAAATCTACGGCCGCGACGGGCCCTTCGCCATTGCCGACCAGCTCAACGACGCCATCGCGATCGGCGATTGGACGCTCTACCTGACCCTTCCGGAAGCGATCGAGGCGGCCACGGCGGAGGACGTCCAACGGGTCGCCCGCGAGTACTTCATCCCCCGCACCCGCACGACCGGCTGGTTCCTGCCAAGCAAAAGCGGAGCAGAGGGCTCCGGAACCGGCGGCGCTCTCCCCGGCCCGGCCTACTTCCGCGACCCCGCGGCGGCCACGGACGCCGGTGAGGGCGACGAAGCGGCCGTCGATTTCTCCTCCAATCTGCAGACCGCACAGGTCCACGGCATCGAAGTCGTCGCGATCGATATGCCGGTCGAGGGCCTGGTCTCCTTCGTCGGCAGCTTCGCCGCGGGCGAGGTGCTCAGCCCCGCGGATTCCCCCACCCTGGCCGCCCTGACCGCCGCCATGCTGGACAAGGGCACCGCCCGGCGCGACCGCTTCGAGATGGCCGCCCGGCTCGATTCCCTCGGCGCCTCGATCGGTTTCGACGCGGGAGCCCACAGTCTCGGCTTTTCCGGAAAGTTCATCGCCCCCGACGCCGGCTCCGTCCTCGCCTTGCTGGCCGAGCAGCTCCGGGAGCCGGCCTTCGATCCCGACGTCCTGGAAAGCGTCAAGGCCCGCTCCAGGGCCGGTCTGCTCCAGGCGGTCGACGATCCCGAATACCGTGCCGGCGCGGGCCTTTCCCGCTTACTCTATCCGCAGGGCCACCCGAACCACACGGCCCCGATCGAGCGCATGATCGAAGATCTCGAGACCACCTCGGTCGACGACCTGAAAGCCTTCCACGCCAAACATTACGGCCCCAAGTCCATGCGCCTGGTATTCGCCGGCGACATCGATTTCGAGCAACTGACCGCCGCCGTCGAAAGCGCCTTTTCCGGATGGGAAGGCGGGGTCGATTACCCGGAAACGGAAGACGGGGATGCGCCCGCCGAGGCGCGCACCGAACTCATCGAGATCGCCGACAAGACCAGCGTCTCCGTCCGCTTCGGCCAGCGCACCGGTCTGCAGCGAACCGACCCGGACTACCTGCCCTTCATGGTCGGCAACTACATCCTTGGCGGCAGCTTCAACGCTCGCCTCATGACCGAGATCCGGAGGAAGCGGGGACTCACCTACAACATCCGCAGCTACCACACGGGCGATATCCTGACAGCGGGGCACTGGGAGATGACCGCCAGCTTCGCGCCCGAACTGCTCGATACCGGCCTGGCCGCGTCCCAGTCGGTGATCGAGACCTGGCACCGCGAGGGCGTCAGCCCGGATGAAGTCGCCGAGGCGCTGGAGACCCTCGCGGGCTCCTACCTCGTCGGCCTTTCGACCACCGGAACGGTCGCCGGACAAGTCCTCAGCTTCATGCAGCGCGGCTTTCCGGCCGACTACATCGACCGCTACCCGGAGGAATTGGAGCGGGTCGACGCGGAGGCCGTCAACGCCGCCATCCGCAAGTACTTCGATCCCGAAGGCAGCAGCCGGGCAATCGCCGGGTCGCTGGATCGAGCCCCGGTGCCGGACGCAGAGACCCGCAAGGTGACCGTCCGCCTCGACGCCCCCGACGCGGGTTGGTCGATCGGAATCGAGCGCATCTACCGGACCGAGCAAAGCCTGATCGTCATCTCGCGTCTCGAGCGCGCCGAAGGCATGGCCGCGCAAATGATCACGACCGTCGCCGATACGGTCCGCATCCGGGCGCCGGAATCGCTGGAGATCAAGCACTACATTCTGGGAAAAACCTGGGACTGGGGCGAAGCGACCTCCGGCAAAGATTTCATCGAATCCACCGAGGAATTCGGCAACGCCCTCGATCGCGCCGAGCTCATCTACGAAGCGGATTGATCACTCCGCCAGCGGTGAAACCGGAGGGGCGGCCTTGCGGATTGGCCGCCATCAGCGTAGTTTAAACATCATCGCGGCGATTCGCATCGCCCGATCGACCATCGTCTCCCCTCCCTCACGCAAGACGCCGAATTACCATGGAAGCCAGCTACGCGATCTACCCCGAGGCACGGCTCGTCGTCTACAAGGTGATCGGCCAGGCCTCTTGGCCTAAGCTGCGCGAGCTCTGGCAGCGCGTGTCCGTTGATCCGGCTTTCGATCCGAGCTTCGACGGCCTCGGGGACTGGCGCTCCGCCCGACACGGTCTGGCCCGCGCGGAAATCTACGAAATGGCCGAGTTCGTGCGGGATAACGAGATCACCAACGGGACCTGGGTCGTTCTGGTGGAGGAGCCGATGATCACCGCCTTCGCCATGATCTACCGGGAACGGATCGGGAACCTGCACGGGCAGGAAGTCTGCTGCACGGTGGAAGGTGCCTCCCGGCTGCTCGACCGGGATGTCGAGCCCTACCTGCTTTAGGAGAGTTTCAATTGGTTTCGTTCAGGTCATTTTTAGCTCCGGGGCAGCCGATCCGATGCTCGGCCGGCAACCCGCACTTCTAAGAATTCGTAGGGCCGGCGCTCCTCGCCGCGCCGCGCTCAAGCCCGTCGCCCCAGCCGGCCCGCCGGCCGGACGGAAAGCGCTTGCGGCCGGTCCGCTGCGTTTCTTCGTTGCACCTCGCCAAATTTCCAAAACGCTCCTCGCCTACTATGCCAAAAATCGACGTCGAATCGGTCCGGACCATCCTCGCGCGCAACGAGCCCGATATCCGCAAGGTCAACGAGATCATGCAGGATATCCAAATGCAGATCCAAGCGGAGGAGGAGGAACGGGCCAACCGGCCCCCGCCGGTTAAAAAGCAGTTTTCGATCGTCCTCTCGGACCCGGAGGGCGAATTGGCCGACAAGGACATCGTCGGCTGGGTGGTCCAGATTCCCGAGGAAGACAGCCCGACGGCCGCGCCGGAGCGCATTATCCGCGCGGCCTACGAGTTCAACACCACGCCCAAAGGCCGCCGCCTTCCGGTCCAGACCATCGGCGAGGCCTGCGAAATCGTCACCGCGAAGCTGTTCAAAGAGCAGAACGTCTGGGTAAAAACCAAGGTCCCCGTCCTCGCGCTCGGCGTGCCCAACCAGATCCCTACCGAGAAGGTGGAATAGCCGCTTTCGCCCTCAGCCTTGCTGCTCCCGTACGTAAATCTTCGAAGCGGCGCCCAGGCCGAGGGTCAGTTCGCCGCCTTCGGCGAGGCGCAGACGAACCGACTGCGCGGCGGCATTCCGCTCGAGCAGGTGTAGTTCGGCGCCGGGGTTCAATCCGGCCCGCGCGACGTAGAGGAGAAAGTCGGTATCCTGGTCGCTGATCCGCGCCACCCGCAGGGGTTTGTTCAGGGCGCAGCTTTCCAGAGTTTCCAGCACATGGTCGCTCAACTCCCCGGCCGCGTTGGGGATGGGGTCGCCGTGGGGGTCCTCGGTGGGATGCCCCAGGAAGCGGTCGATGCGCTCCAGCAGCCGGTCGGAAACGACGTGTTCCATCCGCTCCGCCTCTTCGTGCACCTCCGACCAATCGAAGCCCAGCACTTCGACCAAGAACTGCTCGAGCAGGCGGTGCCGGCGGAGGACGTGCAAGGCGAGCGCGCGGCCCCGGTCCGTCAGCCGCACTCCCACCCGCCGCTCGTAGTCGACCAGCCCGGCTTCGGCCAGGGTCTTGACCATCGTCGTAGCGGTCCCCGGCACCACGCCGAGCGCCTCGGCCACGCGCCCCATCAAGACCGATTCCCCCGGGGCCTTCTCCGCCACCAGGTAAATTTGCTTGATGTAGTCTTCGACCGTGGAACTCGGCATGCCCGAAAGAATCGAATCCCCCGGCGGACAGGCC
>Ga0076930_101190_pt1 | contig 15371 bp, 16 predicted proteins | sample HotLakConsoUCCRE_FD_71149 | JGI IMG/M metagenome (GOLD analysis project Ga0076930, IMG submission 71149) | Hypersaline microbial mat communities from Hot Lake, Washington, USA - Hot Lake Consortium UCC-RE (version 3) (version 3) ...
GCACTGCTCGATAGGTTTCTTGCCTGTATGAAACCTGCCTCAATAACTCAACGCCCGCCTTGTGCGGGCGTTTTTTTTGCGTCGGGCGCGGGCCGGATGGGACAATGGTCCATCCTGTGGGTGAGCCAGGCACCGCGGCCGGCCGCGCGACCCGGTGGAGATCGTCGCGCATCGGAGCCGACCGTCGCCACGTCCGGGTCTTCATTTCGCGGCCGCAGCATCTATGCTGCGCGGCAACCAGAGACCAAAGGACACGCGACATGACCCTTGCAGGCAAAACAGCCGTCATCACCGGATCGAACTCGGGCATCGGCCTCGGCATCGCGCGGGCGCTGGCGGGGGCAGGGGCGGACATCGTTCTCAACTCCTTCACCGACCGCGAGGAGGACCACGACCTGGCCAGAGGGCTGGGCGCGGAGTTCGGTGTGACCGCGCGCTACATCAGGGCGGATCTCTCGAAGGGCGCCGAGGCGCGGGGGCTGATCGAACAGGCGGGTGTCTGCGACATCCTCGTGAACAACGCGGGCATCCAGCAGGTGGCGCCGATCCCCGACTTTCCGGTGGAGAAGTGGGACGCGATCCTCGCGATCATGCTCAGCTCGGTCTTTCACACGACAGCCGTGGCCCTGCCGTTGATGCGCGCGGCGGGCTGGGGGCGGATCATCAATGTCTCCTCGGCCCACGGGCTCCGGGCCTCGCCCTACAAGTCCGCCTATGTCGCGGCCAAGCACGGCGTGGTGGGGTTCACCAAGGTCACGGCGCTGGAGACGGCGGAGGAGCCAATCACCTGCAACGCGCTCTGCCCCGGCTACGTGCTGACGCCGCTGGTGGAGGCGCAGATCCCCGACACGATGACGCAATACGGTATGGACCGGGAGACGGCGATCCGCGAGGTGATCCTCGAGCGGCAGCCGTCGAAGGAATTCGCCACGCTGGAGCAGCTCGGCGGCACGGCGGTGTTCCTGTGTTCGGACCATGCCGCGCAGATCACCGGCACGACGCTGTCCATGGACGGCGGCTGGACCGCGAAGTGACATGACGGACGCGGGCACGGGCAGCAAGCGGATCAGCCTCGCCCTTCAGGGCGGGGGCGCCCACGGCGCCTTCACCTGGGGCGTGCTCGACCGGCTTCTCGAAGAGGCGTGGCTGGAGATCGCGGCCATTTCGGGCACCTCGGCGGGCGCGCTCAACGCGGCGGCGCTCAAGGCGGGGATGATCCACGGCGGGCGCGAGGGGGCGAAGGCGGAGCTCGACTGGCTCTGGTCGCAGGTGGGTGCGGTCAATGATCCGGCGTTCTCGGACTGGCTGGCGGCGCTGGGGCCCTCGGCGCCGGCCATGGCCAAGGTGCTTGAATACAGCCCCGGCTGGCAGATCGCGGACGGGATGATGCGGATGATGTCGCCCTATGCCTACGGGCCGCTGGTGCGGAACCCGCTGGAGCGGATCGTGGAGCGGTTCGATTACGACGCCGTCTGTGGCACCGGCGGGCCGGAGCTGCATGTCTGCGCCACCAACGTGCGCTCGGGCAAGGTGCGGGTCTTCACCGGGGCCGAGATCTCCACCCCCGCGATCCTTGCCTCGGCCTGCCTGCCGACGCTGTTTCAGGCGGTGGAGATCGACGGTGAAGCCTACTGGGACGGCGGCTACACCGGCAATCCCGCGCTCTTTCCGCTCTATGCGCCGCATCTGCCGGACGACCTGCTGGTGGTGAACATCAACCCGCTCTACCGCGAGGCGCTGCCGCGCGATCCCCAGGCGATCCAGAACCGGATCAACGAGATCAGCTTCAATTCCTCGCTGCTGCGGGACCTGCGGGCGATCGATTTCGTCAAGCGGCTGATCGCCGGGGGCCGGATGCCCGAGGGTGCGATGAAGGACGTGCTGGTGCACATGATCGCTGATGACGGGCTGATGAACCGGCTCAGCGTGGCGACGAAGGTCATGCCGAACCCGGTGGTTCTGGCCCGGCTCAAGGCGGCGGGGCGCGCGGCGGCGGCGGGGTTTCTCGAGGCGCACCGGGACGATATCGGCGTGCGGGGCACGGTCGATCTCGAGGTGATGTTCGGCTGAGGCGACGGAGCGTCCCGGAACCGGCCGGTCTCCCGAAGGGAGTATTTCGGGCCAGATGAGTGAGGAGGGGGCGCGCGCGGGGTCAGACGGGTGCTCGGAGCGTCAGCAGCAGGCCCGCTGCGAGGGCCAGCATGGTGACCCCGATCACGCTGTCGAGGGCCTGCCAGGCCCGGGGCGAGGTCATCACCGGCGCCAGGAGCCGCGCCCCGTAGCCCGTGCCGAAGAAAAACAGCGCCGAGGCGAGCGCCGCACCGGTGCCGAAGGCGGCGCGGTCGGCGCCGTTGTCGAAGGTGGTGGCCAGTGCCCCGATCAGCCCCATCGTGTCGAGGTAGACATGGGGGTTGAGCCAGGTCAGCGCCGCCGCCGTCGCGAGCACGCTGCCGAGGCTGCCCGAGGCCGTGACGGCGCCCCCCGCATAGGTCCCGCGGCGGGCGGCGTTCAGGCGGAGCAGGCCATAGGCCGCGAGGAAGGCCGCGCCCCCGAGGGTGAGGATCGCGGGCAGGCCGGGCAGGGCCGCGGCCAGTGCGCCGAAGCCCGCGACCCCCGCGGCGATCAGCAGCGCGTCGGATAGGGTGCAGAAGAGGCAGAGCTGCCAGACATGGACGCCCGTCATCCCCTGACGCAGCAGAAAGGCGTTCTGCGGCCCGAAGGCGAGGATGAGGGAGAGACCGGTCAGGACCCCGGCGAGGCCCGCGGCGGCCATCCGGGTCAGGCGTCCTCGTTCTCGCGGCGGCGGGTCTCGCGGGCCTTGTGGGCCAGCCGCTCGGCCTCGTGTTCGAGCACCTCGGGCAGGGTATCCTTCTCTCCCGGGTGAACAAGACCTGCGGAGATGATCAGCTTGGCCGCATCCTCGATCGACATGTCGAGTTCGATCACGTCTTCCTTCGGGAAGAACAGCAGGAACCCCGAGGTCGGGTTCGGCGTCGTCGGCAGGAAGACCGACAGCATCTCCGGCTTGTCGGCCTTGGCAGGAACCTCGCCGCGGGTCTGGGTCGAGATGAAGCCCACGGCCCAGATGCCCTTGCGCGGATATTGCACGAGGCAGGCCTTCTCGAAGCTCGTTTCGGTCTGGGCGAAGATCGTCTCGGCGATCTGCTTCACGCCGTTGTAGACCGAACGGACCACCGGCAGGCGGCCCACGAGGTTCTCGCCCACCGCGATGAAGCTGCGGCCGATGATGCCCTTGGCGATCCAGCCCACGAGGATGGTGAACACCAGAAAGACCACCACGCCGAGGCCGCGCACATTGACCTCGATCCGGTCCGCGCCCTCGAGCCCCAGACTGCGGTTCAGCAGGTTGTTGGGCAGGTAGGCCTCGGGAATGAAGGGCCAGACGAAGCCGTCGATCCAGCCCACGACGGTCCAGATCAGCCAGACCGTGAGGCCAACGGGCGCAATCACGACGATGCCCGTCAGGAACGAGTTGCGCAGCCCCGCGAGCAGGCGCGCGAAAAGACGCAGCCGCGTGCGGCCCTGGGGGAGTTCGGGAAGAGGCGTGGTCAAGGCCGGGGCATCACATGAAGCTTCTTTGGGGGGTATCTATGACGGGGCCGGGGCCTGCACAACGGCGCTGGCTCCCATTATGCATCCGCAGCGGAGAGCGCGCCCAATTCCCGGGCGATCGCCGCGGCGAGGCGCGCATTGTTCAGCACCAGCGCGATATTGGCGGTGAGGGACCGGCCGTCGGTCAGGTGGAAGATGCGGTCGAGCAGGAAGGGGGTCACGGCCTTGGCGGCGATGCCCCGCGCCTCGGCCTCGGCGAGAGCCATGGTGATGGCGGGCGCGAGATCCCCGGCCGCGATCTCGTCGGCTTCGGGGATCGGGTTCGTCACGAGCTGCCCGCCGGGCAGGCCGAGGGCGGCGCGCATGGCGTGGGCGCGGGCGATCTCTCCGGGCGCGTCCATCCGGAGCGGGGCGGCAAGGCCGCTGTCGCGGGACCAGAAGGCGGGCAGGCGGTCGGAGCGGTAGGCGATCACCGGCACGCCCAGGGTCTCGAGCACCTCGTAGGTCTTGGGCAGGTCGAGGATCGCCTTCGCGCCCGCGGCCACCACCGTGACGGGGGTCTGCGCCAGCTCCTGAAGGTCGGCGGAGATGTCGAAGCTGGTCTCGGCACCCCGGTGCACCCCGCCGATACCCCCCGTGGCGAAGACGGAGATGCCCGCCGCGCGCGCCGCGATCATCGTGGCCGACACGGTGGTGGCGCCGCTGCCGCCGCGGGCGAGGCAGGCCGCGATGTCGGCGCGGCTCAGCTTTGCCACATCGGTCGCCCGGGCGAAGGCCTCGAGCGTCGCCGCCTCGAGCCCGACCCGGATCCGGCCGTCGATCACCGCCATGGTGGCGGGCACCGCGCCCGCGGCGCGCACCGCGTCCTCGGCGGCGCGGGCCGTCTCGAGGTTCTGCGGCCAGGGCATGCCGTGGGTGATGATCGTGCTTTCGAGCGCCACGAGGGGCGCGCCCTCCGCCCGGGCGCGGGCGACCTCGGGGCTTGGCGAGAGGGGGAGCGGCAGGCTCATGGGTCGCGATCTCCGGAGACATGGGCGGCGGCGGCGAGGAGCGCCGCCTCGAGGGCGGAGGCGGGGTCCGCACCCGCGAGGTCGGCGACGATATGGGCGGCCATGAAGGTGTCGCCCGCACCGGTGACGCGCGCCACCAGCACCTCGGGCGGGGTCCGGGTGAGGCAGCGGTCGGCAGTGGCCTCGGCGGCGGGCTGTCCGCCGTCGGTCACGAGGACCCGCGCCACGCCCCGCGCCACGAGGGCGCGCGCCGCCTCGGCGGCGGTCCCGAAGCGGGTCAGGGCCAGCGATCCCGCCTCCTCGAGGTTGACGTAGAGCGTGGCCGAGGGATGGCCCATGAGGGCCTGCAGCCGCGTGGCCTTGCCCGGAGAGGCGGGGGCCACGCGCAGGTCGGCGCGCGCGAAGAGCGGCGAGGTGGCGATCTCGCGCAGCAGCGCCTCGGTGAGGTTGCCGTCGAGGGCCACGGGCCCGGCCCATGGCGCCTCCGGCCGGCCCAGCCCGCCGTCCCCGAGGGGCGCGAGGATCCGGGCGCCCGCGCGTTCGAGGGAATGGGCGTCGGCGATGGCGGCCACGAGGCCGCCCGCGCCCTCGATCGCCATGTAGGCGTCGGTCGGCAGGTCCTCGGAGCGGTAGATCCAGCCGGTCTCGATGCCCATGTCCGTGGTGCGCCGGACAAGCTCGTCGCCGGCCTCGTCGCGGCCCAGGACCGACAGGAGGGCAGGCCGCATCCCGAGCCGGGCCAGCGTCATCGCCACGTTGAGCGCGACGCCGCCCGGCAGGCGGACGATGCGCCCGGGCACGTCGGAGCCGATCCGCATGGAGGCGGGGGAGCGGCCGATCACGTCCCAGAGCACCGAGCCGATGCAGAGGATGTCGGGGCGGTGAGAGGGGCCAGGGGTCATGGCGCCTCATGCCGCGCCGGGGACAGGGCGTCAATCGGCGGGGGTGTTCCCGTCGGGTTTCGCCGCGCTGGCGCGGGGCGACCGGGCCGGGGCGTTATTCGCGTCGTCCCCGCGTCCGGATCAGGCGGGGATCGCCGCGCCGGGGCGCTCCGCCCGTCGTCTGCCGGGCGCTCGCCCCGGGATGTTTCGGGCCGGAAGAAGCCGGGGTCCGGATCGCTGCCCGGTCGGGGCTGACGTTACGGGTGCGACGGTCAGGGAACGGCGAAGGTCAGGGAGGCCCAGAGGGTCTCCCAGACCACGTCGCGCGCCTCGGCGAGGTCGGGGGCGGGGTCGCGCAGCAGGACCGCATCGACGAGGTAGCTGTGGCCGGCGCGGACGGGCAGGACGGCCACGCCTTCGGCATCGGTGCGGTGGAGCGTGACTTCGACCGAGCCGTCGGGCGCCTTCTCGAAGAGCTCGACCTGGGCCATGGCGCGGGGGGCGTCGGCGTAGAAGACCTGCACCGGCAGCCCCGCCGAGACATCCTCCGTATAGGGATTGGCGAGGGCCACGATCTCGGTTTCGAGGCCGAGGCGGAGATCGGAGCCCGCCCCCGTCCCCACGGCCACCAGGGTCTTGGCGAAGCGCGAGTAGGCCTCTCCGAAGCCGGTTTCGGGATGGCCCGCGGCGCGGTGGCGGCTCTCCATGTCGCCGAGGTCCTTGTGCGCGGCGAACCGCAGGAAGGCGGCGAACTCGGTGTAGCGCACCACCTCGACCTCGGAGGCATAGGCGACGACGGCGACACCCTCCGCCGGAGCCGCCACGTTCAGGGCGGGCTTGTCCCCGAGCCGTCCCTCCACCGGAGCGATCCCGCCGCCGATCGCCAGATCGAAGCGGGTGAACCGCCGGGGCAGATAGGAATAGGTGACCCCTTCGAAGGTCTCACCGTTGACGAGGTGGCCCGCGACGTTACCGTCCGCGTCGACCTGGTAGGCGAGCGGCTCGATCCAGAATTCGTGCGCCGCGGCGGGTACGGTGGCTGCCGCGAGCCCCAGACAGAAGGCGAGGATGCGCATGACGATCTCCCTGTGGTTCGCCCGCAAGCTGCGACCTTCGGCCCTCGTGTCAATGGTTGCCGTGACGGTGATGGCGGTCGTCTGCGCGCCGCGGGCGGCCGTGGCGCACGAGGTCAGTCCCGCGATCGCCGACATGGAGCGGCAGGGCGGGACGCTGGTCTTCACCGTGGCGGCCAATCTGGAGGCCTTCCTCGCGGGCATCGACCTCGAGGGGCTGACCGACACCTCCGAGGCCGAGAGCGACGGGGCCTATGATGCGTTGCGCGCCCTGCCGCCGGAGGAGCTGGCGGCCGCGTTCCGTGTCTTCTGGCCCGAGATGGCCGAAGGCATCGTGGTGCGGGGGGACGGCGTCCCGCTCGAGCTGGGCCTCCTGTCGGTGGAGCCCGGGGAGGTGGGAGATCCCGATCTCGTGCGGCCCTCGATCTTTCGCTTCGAGGCGGTGCTGCCCGCGGGCACGCGGGCGGTCGAGGTGGGCTGGGCGCCGCGGTACGGCGATCTGGTGCTGCGCCAGCAGGGGGTGGAGGCGCCCTACACGGGCTATCTCGAGCCGGGGCTGATCTCGGAGCCCATCGAGCTGGGCGGCGGCGCGGGTGCCGGGCTGGAGCGGATCGGAGCGGCGGTCGTGGCGGGTATCGACCGGATCCTGCCTCTGGGCCCCGTCCATGCGGCGCTGATCGCGGCGCTGGCGCTGCTCGCGCCCGGTATGGCGGGTGTGATGCGGCTGGGGGCGGTCTGGGCTGCTGCTGCGGCGCTGGGGCTCGTCGCGGCGGCGGGGTCCGGGCCTGTGCCCGGGGCCGCGCTCGGAACGGGGCTCGTCGGCGCCGGGCTGATCCTCGTCGGCGCGGATGCGCTGGTGCGGGGGGCGGAGGCGCCGGGGCGGCCGTATCTCGTGGCGGGTCTGGGCCTCTTGCAGGGTGTCGTCCTCGTGCGCGACCCGACGGAGCTGCGCGCGCTCGATCTTCTCGCCGATCCGCTGACCGTCGCGGGGACCGTCGCGGGCGTGCTCGTGGCGGGGCTGGCGATGGGGGCCGCGCTCCATGTGCTGACGTCGGGCCTGCGCGGCGACAGGGCGGGGGGCCGCGGGTTCTGGCTCGGGCTGGCGCTGATGCCGGCGCTCGCCCTCGTGCTGACCTCCGGGGCGGGCGCCGAGGCGGCGCGCGCGCTGCTGCCGCTGGCGGCGCTCGCGGCGGTGGTGCTGGCGCTGCCGGCGCTGGCGGGGACGCGCGAACCGCGGGACCTGCAGCGGAGCGGCGGCGCTCTGGCGGCCCTTGCGGGCGCGTTCTGGCTGGCGCAGGCGCTGACCATGCCGGGCTGAGAGGCCGGGCAGGGGGCTGGCCCTTGCGTCCGGGGGCCGACTGGTCTAAGGGCGCGTCACTTATATCCCGCAGGCGGGGGCGGGCGGTTCGGGGAGACATCCCGGACGCGTCCACCGGTTGGGGCCATGACGGCCCTGATCCCTCGCCGAGGCTGAAACCGGAAAAGGATACGACCATGGCTCTTCCAGAGTTTTCCATGCGTCAGCTGCTCGAAGCTGGCGTGCACTTCGGCCACCAGACCCAGCGCTGGAATCCGAAGATGGGCCCCTACATCTACGGCGCCCGCAACGGCATTCACATTCTCGACCTCACGCAGACGGTTCCGATGCTGGACCGCGCGCTTCAGGTCGTGCACGACACCGTCGCCAAGGGCGGCCGCATCCTCTTCGTCGGCACCAAGCGCCAGGCCCAGCGGCCGATCGCGGATGCCGCCGAACGCTGCGCGCAGTACTACATGAACTACCGCTGGCTCGGCGGCACCCTGACCAACTGGCAGACCGTGTCGAAGTCCATCGGCCGGCTCAAGGCGATCGACGAGGCGGCGGGCATCGGCTTCGACGGCCTGACCAAGAAGGAACGCCTCGGCATGGAGCGCGAGCAGCAGAAGCTGACCTCCTCGCTGGGCGGCATCCGGGAGATGGGCGGCGTGCCGGACCTGCTCTTCGTGATCGACGTCAACAAGGAAGACCTCGCCATCGCCGAGGCGAAGAAGCTGGGTATTCCGGTCGTGGCCGTGGTCGACAGCAACTGCTCGCCCGAAGGCGTGGACTACATGATCCCCGGAAATGACGACGCCGCCCGCGCGATCTCGCTTTACTGCGATCTCGTGAGCCGCGCCGCACTCGAGGGCATGTCGGCCCAGCTTGGTGCCGCGGGCGTCGACATGGGCGAGATGGAGGCCTTTGCCGAGGAATATCTCGCGGAGGAAGCCGCCCAGGCCGCCGAGGACGCGCGCGTGGAGACGGGTCACGACACCCCGACCGACGCCACCGTGGCCGATGTGCCCGAGGACGCGCCCCTCGATCTCGACAACACGGAGCCGGGCGAAAAGGTCGACTGACCCCCGTCCGGGGCCGTCACCCCGTTGTCGTGGGCCGGGATTAAAGCCCAGCCTACCCAGATGCCAAAGGAGAAGAGCAATGGCCATCACCGCTCAACAGGTGAAAGAGCTCCGTGAAAGCACGGGCGCCGGCATGATGGACGCCAAGAAGGCGCTGACCGAGACCGGCGGCGACATGGACGCCGCGGTCGACTGGCTGCGCACCAAGGGCCTCGCCAAGGCCGCGAAGAAATCCGGCCGCACCGCCGCCGAAGGGCTCGTTGCCGTCGCGGTCGATGGCGGCACGGGCGTCGCCGTCGAGGTGAACTCCGAGACCGACTTCGTCGCCAAGAACGCTGATTTTCAGGAGATGGTGCGCGGGATCACCGCGAAGGCGCTCGGCACCTCCTCCCATGAGGAGCTGCTGGCGGCCGACATGGGCGGCAAGACCGTGCAGGACGTCGTTACCGACAAGATCGCGACGATCGGCGAGAACATGACCGTGCGCCGGATGGCGGCTCTGACGGGCGGCAAGGTCGTGTCCTACGTCCACAACGCCGCGACCGAGGGCATGGGCAAGATCGGTGTGCTCGTCGCCATCGACGGCGCGGACGAGGCCTTCGCCCGGCAGGTCGCCATGCATATCGCGGCGGTGAACCCCGCGGCGCTGAGCGAGGCCGATCTCGACCCCGCCGTGGTCGAGAAGGAGCGTCAGGTCCAGATCGACATCGCCCGCGAGAGCGGCAAGCCCGAGCAGGTGATCGAGAAGATGATCGACGGCCGCATGAAGAAGTTCATGGCCGAGGTCACGCTGCTGAACCAGGCCTTCGTGGTGAACCCCGACGTCACCGTCGGCCAGGCCGCCACCGAGGCGGGCGTGACCGTGACCGGTTTCGTCCGGCTCGAGGTCGGCGAGGGCATCGAGGTCCAAAAGGAAGATTTCGCCGCCGAGGTCGCGAAGGTCTCTCAGGGCTGAATTTCGACGCAGGTCAACGCATTGCGGGCGGGTCCTCACGGGCCCGCCCGTTTTCGTCGGGATATGGCGGCACTTGCGTACGTGGCGTCTTGACGCAGGCGTGAGCGATCTGTCAACGTCAAGAGACGCTGTTGTCAGTTCAACGCTCGTTTTCCGTGTTTTTGTGCAATCGTTTGCACGAGCAAAATTCATCACAAAGCGTTCGGATGGGGCGGACGGGCCCGCCGAACACCGGGAGGACCACCACATGCAGACATCGAAAACACTCACCGCTGCCGCGCTTGCCGCAGCCATCCTTCCCGTCTCGGCGGCGGCGCAGGACCTGACCACGGTCACCATGATCAACCCGCTGCCGCGCTCGACGATCTTCTATCCGCTGATCGCCGGCGAGGCTCTCGGCTATTTCGAGGAGGAAGGCATCCAGGTCGAGCTTCTTCCGTCGGAAACCTCGATCCCCTATGTCGCCTTCGTCCAGAACGGCCAGGCGGATCTCGCGATCCTCGACGCCAGTGAAACGCTCTCGGCCGTGTCCGCCGATGTCGCGGTCGAGGTGATCTACGAGGCGAACCAGAAGGCGCCCGAAGGCATCGCCGTCGCAGCGGGCAGCCCGGTGCAGAGCATCGAGGAACTGGCCGGGACCACCGTGGGTCTCGTGACCGACCGCGACCGGGCGTTCCTCGCGCAGGCGCTTTACGCCGTGGGCATGTCGCTTGACGATGTGGAGACGGTCGTGGTGGGCGAGGGGGGGCCGACGCTGGCCGCCGCGTTCCAGAACCAGACGGTATCGGCGATTTCGGGCGCTTCCTCGGACTGGCTGGCGCTGCAGGCCAACGGCATCGAGATCCGGCTGATCACGGCCGAAGCGGTGCTGCTGAGCCCCGCGGGCAATTTCGTCATCAGCACCGACCGCAAGGACGAGATGCGCGAGATCACCGAGGGCTTCCTGCGGGCCTGGTCCAAGGGTGCCTATGTCGGTGAACTCGACCGCGAGGTGCTGGCCGAGATTTCCCGCCGGGCGGTGCCCGAGGAATGGGAGAGCGAGGAGTTCGGGCAGAACTTCCTGACCGCCTCCATCGAGGTGACGCTGCCGCAGACCGAGCAGTTCGGCGGTCTTCAGCCGCAGGTCTGGGAAGGGCTGCAGGAGCGTCTCGTCGCCACCGGCGCCCTCGAGGAAGTGGTGCCCGTGGACAGTTTCCTGGACGACAGCTTCGTCGGTCCGGCCAACGACTGGTCCCGGGAAGAGGTGGCGGCAGAGGTTCAGGCCTGGGCCGACGCGAATATGTAGGTTCGGAATCGCAGAACAATTGCGAGCACTTGCGAGGGGTTCCTCACAAACTGCACTGAATTGGACCGGTCGGCGGAGGGCTGCCGACCGGTCGCGCGCTGGCCGGCACATCGCCGCCGGTCGATTTGCGCTACCCGCGGCGTGTCCATAGGTATCGGCCAGCCCCGAAGGGGTTATGACCGTTCAAATCCGAAAGGACACCACATGATGACCACCCGCATAGTCGCCGCCGCAGCCCTCGCGGGCTTCGTCTCGATGCCCGCACTGGCTCAGGACAGCGGAACCGACGCGCCGATGACCGGCGATGCGCCGATGACGGGCGACGCACCGATGGCCACGACCGAGGTGAGCGACGAGATGGTCGCATCCTTCATCGCGGCCGCGCTGAGCGTCGAAGAGGTGGCCGAGGAATTCCGGCCGCTGATCGAGACCGCCGCCGACGATGCGGCGCGCGCGATGCTGGTCGAAGAGGCCCAGGTCGCCATGACCCAAGCCGTGGAAACGACCGACGGCATCACCGTCGAGGAATACATGGCGATCAGCACGGCGGCCCAGTCCGACGCCGCCCTGAATGCGCGTCTTCAGGAGCGTCTCGAGACCGAACTCGAGGGCTGACTTTTCATCAGCGCCGTCACCGAGGCCTCCACGGCCTCGGTGGCACGCCGGACCAGTCAGATATTTAACATAATACTGATTATACGACTTACAGATGATCTGCCCCGGCCCCCTCAGTCCTTTATGACAAGGCCCCCCGGCGTTCCGGCCAGCTTTTCGTAACCGGTCTCGGTGATCAGGATCGGTTCGGTGATCTCGATCCCCCCGTCGTCGAGCCAGAGCGCGGGCATGAAGTGGAAGGTCATCCCCGGCTGCAGGATCGTGCGGTCTCCGGCGCGGAAGGACATGGTGCGCTCGCCCCAGTCCGGCGGATAGCTGAGCCCGATGGCATAGCCGCAGCGGTTGTCCTTGACGTATCCGAACCGCGCCAGCGTCGCGTTGAAGGCCCTGGCGATGTCCTCGCAGCGGTTTCCTGGCAACGCCTGCTCCAGCGCCACCTCCGTCGCCTCGCTCACCGCCTTCTCCGCCTCGATGTACTTCGTCGGCGGCGCGCCGAGGAACAGCGTGCGCGACTGCGGGCAATGATAGCGCCGGTGCGCGCCCGCGATCTCGAAGAAGGTCGCCTCGCCCGTCCTGAGCGGCGTGTCGTCCCATGTCAGGTGCGGCGCTGTGGCGTCGAGGCCCGAGGGCGCCATGGGCACGATGGCCGGATAGTCGCCCCAGTGGCCGCCGACTCCGTTGATGCCGGTGCGGTAGATCTCGGCCACGAGCTTATGCTTCGGCAGGCCCGGTTCCGCCATCTCGCGAATGCGCGCATGCATGGCCGTCACGATATCGGCGGCCCGGCGCATGTACATGATCTCCGTGTCGGACTTGATCGCGCGCTGCCAGTTCACGAGTCCCGTGGCATCGACCAGTTTCGCCTTCGGAAGATGGGTTGAGAGTGTCGCGTAAGCCTTGGCACTGAAATAGTAATTGTCCATCTCAACGCCGATGCGCTGCCCGCCGTGGCCATAGGCGTCGATCAGCTTCGCGAGGTCCTCCATGGGGTGCTTGTCGGGGTTCTGGACGTAGTCGTCGGCATAGCCGAAGATGTTGTCCTCCTCCATGAAGACGGTCCGGAGCGCGCCGGCCGCGTCGATCCCGCGGCCCCACCAGAGCGGTTCGCCGTCGTGACTGAGCAACACCGCCTGGTGCACGTAGAAGGACCAGCCGTCATAGCCCGAGAGCCAGGCGATGTTCGACGGGTCCGAGACCACGATCGCGTCGAGGCCCTCGGCCTCCATGGCGGCGCGGGTCTTCTCGATGCGGTCCCAGTATTCGGAATCGGGAAAGGATGGCGATGTGCGACTCGACGGCATGTGTGTCCCCTGGCGTTTTGCCGGAGCCTGCCGTCATTCCGATCCGGATGCCAGTCGTCCGGCCCCCGAGGCCGGTCTTGCCCGTCACCCCAGCGCGTAGCCCGCGCCGCGCACGGTGCGCACCGGGTCGCTCCCGCCGTGCTGGGTCAGAACCTTCCTCAGCCGCCCGATATGAACATCGACCGTCCGCGTGTCGACATAGATGTCGCGGCCCCAGACCCGGTCCAGAAGCTGCTCGCGCGACCAGACGCGGCCGGGCTTTTCCATGAAGGTGGACAGCAACCGGAATTCCGTCGGCCCCAGCTTCAGCGGCTTCTCGCCCCGGCTGACGCGGTAGGTCTCGCTGTCGAGCACGATATCCTCGTAGGTGAGCACCTGCCCCACCGTGGAGGGCCTGACCCGACGCAGCTGCGTGCGGACGCGCGCCATCAGTTCGGAGACCGAATAGGGTTTGACCACGTAATCGTCGGCGCCGGTCTCGAGGCCGCGGACCTTGTCCACTTCCTCTGATTTCGCCGAAAGCATGATGATCGGCACGCCCCGCGTCTCGGGGCGGGTCTTCAGCTGTCGGCAGACCTCGATCCCCGAAAGATTGGGGAGCATCCAGTCGAGCACGATCACGTCGGGCATGTCTTCCTCGACGAGAGCCAGCGCCTGTTCACCGTCCTCGGCCTTGGAGGTGCGGAACCCTTCGGCCTCGAGATTGTAGCCCAGCATCTCCCGCTGGGCCATTTCGTCCTCCACGATCAACACGTGGGGCTGTGCCGGGCTCATCCGTCGTGCCTCACTGGCTTTCGTCGTCGAGGTTCATGAACGGCGTTTCATCACCCTTCTGACGGGTGTCATCGGGAACCTTGCCGGTCACGAGATAGATCACCTGCTCGGCCATGTTGGTGACGAGATCGCCCATGCGTTCCACGTTCTTGGCGATGAAATGAAGATGCATGCAGGCGGTGATGTTCCGGGGGTCCTCCATCATGAAGGTGAGGAACTCGCGGAAGAGCGCGTTGTACATCTGGTCCACGTCGAGGTCGCGCTGGCGCACGTCCTCGGCGAGGTCGGCGTCGCGCCGGACATAGGCGTCGAGCGTGTCCTTCAGCATCAGCTGCACCTCGCGCGACATCCGGCGAAGTGCTGCATCCGATCCCTGGATCGGACGCATCTCCACCAGCACGGAGGTTCGCTTGGCCATGTTCTTGGCATAGTCGCCCACCCGCTCGAGGCTGCCCGAGAGGCGGAACACCGTCAGCAGCACCCGCAGGTCCTGGCTTACGGGCGCGCGCAGCGCGATGGTGCGGGCGCATTCCTCGTTGATGAGCTCCTCGAGCTGGTCGATCGTCCTGTCGCCCTTGCGCACCTTTTCGGCCAGTTCGAGATCGCGGGTCTCGAGCGCGCGCGCGGCGTCGAGGATCGCGGCCTCCACGAGGCCGCCCATGCGCATCACATGGGCCTGGATCGCCTCCAGGTCCCGGTCGTAGGCCGAGACGATATGCTGTTCGTCGCTGATCATTTGACTGCCCTTCGAGGCTGTTCCGGGCCGGGGCCCCTGCCCTAGCCGATCCGGCCGGAGATGTAGCTCTCCGTCCGCTTGTCTTCGGGGTTGGTGAAGATCTTGCCGGTCTCGCCGTATTCCACGAGGTTTCCGAGGTGGAAGAAGGCGGTCTTCTGGCTCACGCGCGCGGCCTGCTGCATCGAATGCGTGACGATGACCACCGAGTAATCCTGCTTCAGCTCGTCGATCAGCTCCTCCACCTGGCTGGTGGCGATGGGATCGAGCGCGGAGCACGGCTCGTCCATCAGAAGGACCTCGGGTTCGGTCGCCACGGCGCGGGCGATGCACAGACGCTGCTGCTGGCCGCCCGAGAGCCCGGTTCCGGGCGACTGGAGACGATCCTTGGCCTCCTCCCACAGCGCGGCGCGGCGCAGCGCACGTTCCACGATCACGTCGAGGTCGGCCTTGCTGCGGGCGAGGCCGTGGATCTTCGGGCCGTAGGCGACATTGTCGTAGATCGATTTCGGGAACGGGTTCGGCTTCTGGAACACCATGCCCACCTTGGCGCGGAGCTGCACCGGGTCGATCTCGCGGTCGTAGATGTCCTGCCCGTCGATATGGATGTCGCCTTCGACGCGGCAGATGTTTTCCCAGCCCACGGTGACCGGGGCCTCCGCCCCGATGATCCTGTTTCCGACGCGTGTCCCGCTCATTCGGTTTTCCCCGTTCAAATGCAAATTCGCAGCAGAGCCGTCGCCGAGAGGGCCGGTCGAACCGGTCCCTTCAACGACATCTCTCCCGCGGACG
>Ga0076930_101192_pt1 | contig 15289 bp, 13 predicted proteins | sample HotLakConsoUCCRE_FD_71149 | JGI IMG/M metagenome (GOLD analysis project Ga0076930, IMG submission 71149) | Hypersaline microbial mat communities from Hot Lake, Washington, USA - Hot Lake Consortium UCC-RE (version 3) (version 3) ...
TCGGCGGAATCCAGCACCGGAACCATCCCGGCGTGGTTCATGGATCCCTCCAGTGTCACCGTGGCGTCCGTGGCAGGGGTGTCGCGATCCCGGACCTCCACCAGCACCCGCGTGGCCCCCACAAGGGGGGGGGTGGGGGAGATCCCCAGCCGGACCTGGACGTCGGGATCCCCGGCGTCCACATCCCCCCGGCATCCCACCAGGGTGGCGGCGAGGAGGGCCAGTCCCAGAGGGCGAAGGACCGGACGACGCTTCACCGGTCCAGGAGCCGGGCCAGGTCCCGGGCCATCCCCTCCCCCTCGAGCCACGGCTGGAAGGTCAGGGCCAGTCGCCCTTCCCGGTCGAGGACGAAGGTCCGACCCGAATGATCCACCATGTACGAGGCGGCACCGTGGTCGGCGTGATCCCCCTCCATATCGGGGGCAACGGAGCCCCCTCCGGCCCCGTGGTCCCCATGATCCCCGTGTTCCCCTCCTCCCATGGCTGCGGCGTCCCCTCCCTCCTCCGGGGCGGAGGGATCCACCGGATCCCGCTTCAGGAAGAAGGCGCCGTAGGCGTCGGCCACGGTGCGGATCACCGCCTCATCCCCGGTGAGTCCCAGGAAGTCCGGGTCGAAGTTGGCCAGGTAGGTGCGGAGCCGCTCAGGGGTGTCCCGCTCCGGATCCACCGTGATGAAGAGGACCTGCAGGTCGTCCCCCGCCTCTCCCAACTGCTCCCGGGCCCGGGCCAGCGACGCCATGGTGCCGGGACAGACATCGGGGCAGTGGGTGAAGCCGAAGAAGAGGACCGTCACCCGACCGTGGAAGTCCTCCAGGGACACGGTCCGGCCATCGTGGGCCAGGAGTGAGAACCCGGGAGCGGAGTCCCCCAGGGGAAGGGGCGTGCCGCTCCACTCCACAGCTCCCCCTCCCCGAGCCTGCATCAACAGGAAGGCTCCGGCCACGATTCCCCCCAGGAGGACACCGGTGAGGATCAGAAAGAGTCGTTGCATTCAAATCATCTCCCGGCGAGCCCCGCTCCCAGCTTGACAGGGAGATGGGGGCTGCCCGAGTTTAGTTGAGCCTAAACAACATTTGTGGAGACCCTAATTCCATGCATCTTCCCGTTCGGCAAGCGATGGAATGTCTTCTTCCGGGAGCGGGAGGCGGAGGACTCCTCCCTCCACCGCTCCCTTCCGTCAGGGCCCATACCCCCCAGCATGGGGCACGATGCCAAGGAGACCCTCGCGCCTCCGGCGGACGGCGTCAACGCCTGTCACCGGCCCGGGTGGGGAGGAAGGGGAGGGAACGGTTTGCTCCCCTGCTGGTCCTCGCCCTCCTGGTGGGGGGGTGCGCCGGCCCCGGTGGGGCTCCCGGGGACTCTGGAGGACCCATCACGGTGGTGGCGACGGTGGGGATGATCACCGATGCCGCCACCCGGATCGGCGGTGAGCGGGTGGAGGTCACCGGGCTCATGGGCCCAGGGGTGGACCCCCATCTGTACCGGGCCACCGCCGGGGATGTCCGTTCCCTGGCGGCCGCCAGGCTTGTCCTCTACGGGGGGCTGCACCTGGAGGCGGCCATGGGGGACGTGCTGGAGGAGATGGGAGGCCGGACCCGCACGGTGGCCGTGGCGGAGCGGATCCCCCGGGACCGGCTCCTGGCGGCCAGCCCGGACTACCCGGGGCAGTTCGACCCCCATGTCTGGTTCGATGTGGGGCTCTGGACCGAGGCGGTCCGGGCGGTGGCGGACGCCCTGGTGGAGTTGGATCCGGAGGGGGAGTCGTACTACCGGGAGAGGGCCACCTCCTATCTCCAGGAATTGGACCAACTGGACGGCTGGGTCCGGGAGCAGATCGGGAGCATCCCGCCGGAGAGGCGGATCCTGGTGACCGCCCATGACGCCTTCCACTATTTCGGTCGCGCGTACGGGGTGGAGGTCCGGGGGCTCCAGGGGATCAGCACGGTGGTGGAGCCGGGAGCCGCCGAGGTGCAGGGGCTGGCGCGCTTCCTGGTGGAGCGGCAGGTCCCTGCCATCTTCGTGGAGAGCTCGGTCCCCCGCCGTACCCTGGAGGCGGTCACCGCCGCCGTGCGGGCCCAGGGGGTGACGGTGGAGATCGGCGGAGAGCTCTTCTCCGACGCCATGGGACCGGCGGGAACCCCCGAGGGGAGCTATGTGGGAATGGTCCGCCACAACGTGCAGACCCTGGTGGATGCCCTCTCCGGGCCCCCGGTTCTCCCATGAGTACACCCGCCCTGGAGGTGAACGACCTGACGGTGGCCTATCGGGACCGCCCGGTCCTCTGGGACATCGATCTGTCGGTCCCCCAGGGCGTGCTCATGGCCATCGTGGGGCCCAACGGAGCGGGGAAGAGCACGCTCCTGAAGGCCATCCTGGGGCTGGTCCCCGCTGCGGCGGGACAGGTGCTGGTGCATGGATCGCCCTACGACGCCCGGGGTGGGATCGTGGCCTACGTCCCCCAGCGGGAATCGGTGGACTGGGACTTCCCCACCTCCGTGCTGGACGTGGTCATGATGGGCACGTACGGAAGGCTGGGGTGGTTCCGACGCCCGGGGAGGGGGGAGCGGCAGGCGGCCCTGGAGGCGCTGGAGCGGGTGGAGATGCAGGACTTCGCCCAGCGGCAGATCCGACAGCTTTCCGGGGGCCAGCAGCAGCGGGTGTTCCTGGCCCGGGCCCTGGTGCAGGGGGCGCGTCTATACCTGATGGACGAACCCTTCCAGGGGGTGGACGCCCGGACCGAGCGGGCCATCGTGGACGTTCTCCGGGCCCTGCGGGGCGAGGGGGCCACGGTGGTGGCGGTGCACCATGCGCTACAGACCGTTCCGGAGTACTTCGACCGGGTGGCCCTCCTCAACGTCCGGCGCATCGCCGACGGGCCGGTGCGGGAGGTCTTCACCCCCGACAACCTCCGGCTCACCTACGGGGGGCTGGTGCCCTTTCCCGTCCAGGAGGAGGTATCCAGGAGCCCTGACGGTGGCCGGGCTCCGGAAACCGCCTCCACGGTTCCCCGGGACTGAAGGGGGACGCCGGATGATCCCCAACCTCCTGGGAGACTACACACTGCGCTCGGTGGCCCTGGGGGCCGGGAGTCTGGGAGCCGTGGCCGGGGCGCTGGGGACCTTCGCCGTACTCCGCCGACAGAGCCTCCTGGGGGATGCCATCTCCCACGCCGCCCTCCCGGGGTTGGTGCTGGCCTTCGTCCTCACCGGGAGCCGGGAACTCCTGGTGCTGGTGCTGGGGGCTGCGCTGGCCGGTTGGGTGGGAGCCCTCTGCGTCCAGGGGATCACCCGTTCCAGCCGGATCCCGGAGGATGGAGCGCTGGGGATCGTCCTCTCGGTCTTCTTCGGACTGGGGCTCCTCCTCCTCACCTGGGCCCAGCGTCTCCCCGGCTCGTCCCAGGCCGGGCTGGACCGCTTCCTCTTCGGCCAGGCCGCCACCATGGTGGGGCGGGACGTGGTGGTCATCGCCGCCCTGGGGAGCCTGGCGGTGCTGGGACTGCTCCTCATCTGGAAGGAGGCGAAGGTCCTCACCTTTGACCGGGCCTTCGGGGTCTCCCTGGGGCTCCCCATGGCCCGGGTGGAGGTCATCCTCACCACCCTCCTGGTCCTGGCCATCGTCACGGGGCTTCAGGCGGTAGGGGTCGTCCTCATGAGCACCCTGGTTGTGGCCCCCGCCGCAGCGGCCCGTCAGTGGACCGACCACCTTGGGCGGACCGTGGGGCTGGCGGCGCTCTTCGGCTCGGCCTCGGGGGTGACGGGGGCGGTGCTCAGCGCCCGCTTCACAGGGCTCCCCACCGGGCCGGTGATCGTCGTGGTGGCCAGCATCATCGTGGTCCTCTCCATCCTCTTCGCCCCCCGGCGGGGGATGGTGCCGGAGGCCATCCGCTCCTTCCGGAATCGCCGCCGCCTGCAGGTGGGAACCTTGCTGGCAGACCTCCAGGAGCTGGCCGACCAGCACCCCGGCCGGGATCATCCCCACCCCCTCCCGGTGCTGGTGGCCATGCGGGGCGGGGCCTCCGGTGTCCCCCGGGCGCTCCGCACCCTGGAATCCCGGGGGTGGGCGTCCCGGTCTCCCGACGGTGGTTGGCAGATCACCGAAGCAGGACGCCGCAAGGTGTCCGAGGGGAGGGAAGCCGGCACCGCCGGCACCGGAGGGAGGGCTCCCTCGTGAATGTGGCGCTGGAGATCCAGTTGGTGGCGGTGGTGGTGGCGGTGGCCTGCGCCCTGGTGGGGACCTTCCTGGTTCTCCGGCGGACGGCGCTCATGGCCGATGCCATCAGCCACTCCATCCTCCTGGGGATCGTCCTGGCCTTCTTCGTGGTGCGGGATCTCTCCTCCCCCCTCCTGGTCCTGGGGGCCGCCCTCATGGGGGTGGCCACCGTGGCGTTGGTGGAATTGCTTGAGCGGACGGGGCGGGTCCGGGAGGATGCCGCCATCGGCCTGGTCTTCCCCCTCCTCTTCAGCGTGGCGGTCATCCTGGTGACCCGTTTCGCGGCCAACGTGCACCTGGATACGGATGCGGTGCTCCTGGGGGAGCTGGCGCTGGCCCCCTTCCGGCGCCTGGAGGTCGGAGGGGTGGACCTGGGGCCCCGTAGCCTCTGGGTCATGGGGGTGATCCTCCTGGTGGTGCTGGCCTTCCTGGGCGCCCTCTACAAGGAGTTGAAGATCACCAGCTTCGACCCGGCGCTGGCCCTGGCGCTGGGGATCTCCCCGGGGCTGGTCCACTACCTCCTGATGGGGGTGGTCTCAGTGACGGCGGTGGGGGCCTTCGATGCGGTGGGGGCGGTGCTGGTGGTGGCCCTGATGATCGCCCCTCCGGCGGCGGCCTGGATCCTCTCCGACCGGCTTCCCGTGGTCCTGGCCCTCTCGGCCCTCCTGGGGGCGGTGGCGGCGGTGGCGGGCTTCCAGGTGGCCTGGGCGCTGAATGCCTCCATCGCGGGGTGCATGGCGGCCATGACGGGCCTGGTCTTCCTCCTGGTCCTCCTCTTCGCCCCGGATCGCGGGGTGGTGGCGGGGGGGCGCCGCAGGGCCCGGCAGCGGCTGGAGTTCGCCGGGTTGATGCTCACCATCCACCTCCTGAACCACGAGGGGGATCCCTCCGAGGAGGCCGAGTGCCGGGTGGACCACCTGGAGGAACATCTCCGCTGGAGTCCCGACTTCGCCCGATCGGTGATCCGACGGGCCCGTCGCTCGGAATGGGTGGTGGAGGAAGAGGATCGACTGCGGCTCACCCAGGGGGGAAGGGAGGCGGCCCGGGAGGCGATGCTCCTCTGAGCGCCCCTTTCCCCGGACCGTGGATCGTCCTCCCGGGGCTGGTGTACCGATCCCACCTGGCTCCGGGGGGGATTGAGAGGGCCGGGGGGAGATTGACATCCCACCCCCGGAGGAGCAGGTTTCCAGGCTGTCGCCACCGTCCCGTCGGGCCGGTGTGAGTCTCCGCAGGCGAACGCAGGGCCCCATGCTGAAATCGCTTCGTGGCCGTCTGATCCTCATCGCTGCTGTGGTGGGGTTCTCCCTCTGGTCCTTCTATTCCAACGGGCTCAACCTGGGTCTCGATCTGCTGGGGGGGATGCACCTCGCCCTGGAGATCGACGATCCGGACGGAACGTTGACCCCCGAAGCCCGTTCCGACGGGATCGACCGGGTGGAGCGCATCATCCGCACCCGGATCGACGAGTTCGGGGTGTCCGAACCGTTGATCCAGAAGGTGGGGACGGACCGCTTGATCGTGGAACTCGCCGGGATCAGTGATCCCGAGCGGGCCAAGGACCTGATCCGCCAGAGCGCCTTCCTGGAGTGGAAGCTGGTGGGGCGGGCCTCCGAGGTGGATGCGGCCCTCGCCCGGATCGATCGGGCCATCGTCTCCGCCCTGGGGGTGGACTCCATCGAGGCGCTGGGACGCGCCGTGGTGGCTCCCGAGGCCGGGGCCGCCGGATCCTCCATCGAGGAACTCCTCTTCCAGGGCGATACCACCGCCCAGGCCGGGGAGCCGGACACCGAGGTGGCCGCTGCCGACACGGTGGAGGAGCCCCAGGATCCCGAGGCGAATCTGCGTCCCTTCTCCGGGTTGCTGAATCGGGGAGATGAAGGGACCTACCTGGTGGCGGAGTCCGACGTCCCTGCGGCAGAGCTCTTCCTCTCGATTCCCGAGGCGGAGATCGCAATGCCCCGGGGGACCACCCTCCAGTTCGCTGCCCAGCCCATCGGTCAGGGAGCCGGCCTCTACCGGGAGTTGTATGTCCTGGAGCGGGACGCCTTCCTCACCGGGGACATGCTGGAGGGGGCCACGGCGGGGCGGGATCCCCAGTTCAACCAGCCCCAGGTGCAGTTCCAGCTCTCCCGGATCGGGGGACGCCGCTTCGGTGAACTCACCGGACAGCACATCGGAGACCGGATCGCCATCATCCTGGACGGTCAGGTGGTGAGCGCTCCCGTGGTTCGGGACCGGATCGGGGCCAGGGGTCAGATCGACCTGGCGGGCTCCACCATGGAAGAGGCGGTGGACCTGGCGCTGGTCCTCCGGGCCGGTGCCCTCCCCGCTCCCGTACGGATCCTGGAGGAGCGCACCGTCGGTCCCTCGCTGGGTCAGGACTCCATCGACCAGGGTCGACTGGCAGGCATCGTCGGGATCATCCTGGTGATCCTGGTCATGGCCCTCTACTACCGGGTGGCCGGGGTGCTGGCCGTTGTCGCGCTGGGGGTGTACGTCATCCTGGTCATGGGGGGGCTGGCGGCCATCGGGGCCACCCTCACCCTTCCGGGGATCGCCGGCCTCATCCTTTCAGTGGGGATGGCGGTGGATGCCAACGTGCTCATCTTCGAACGAATCCGGGAAGAGCTGGACAACGGCCGACCCACACGGAACGCCGTGGACGAGGGCTTCGGGCATGCCCTGTCGGCCATTGTGGACTCCAACATCACCACCCTCCTCACCGCCCTCATCCTCTTCCAGTTCGGAACGGGCCCGGTGAGGGGATTCGCCGTGACCCTGTCCATCGGGATCGTGGCCTCGTTCTTCACGGCGATCTTCGTCACCCGGGCCTTCTTCCTGATGTATGTCGGGAAGAAGAAGGCCACGGACCCCATCAGCATCTGAGCCGCGCACCATGCGATTCTTCAAGAACGCGAACTACCAGTTCATCGAGAAGCGCCGCGCCGCGTATGTGGTCTCCTCCATTGCGCTGCTGGTGGGGATTGGAGCGATGATCTTCAATATCGTCTCCATCGGGAACTGGCAGAACTACGGGGTGGACTTCACCGGGGGGGTCCTGGTCCAGGTGAGCTTCAATCAGGATGTGGAGGCCGGCCAGCTCCGCTCGGCGTTGGGGGGGGCGCAGGCGCCCGCCATCAGCCGCTTCGGCGAGGACAACGAGTACACCGTCCGGTCTCCCCTCCGGGACGGCGTCGAGGTGGAGGTCATCGCCTCGGAGTTGGAGGCCCGGATCGCAGATGCCTTCGGGGAGGGGACCTTCCAGATCGTCCGGACGGAGGTGGTGGGTCCCACCATCGGGGCCGAGCTTCAGCAGAAGGCCGCCGGGGCGATCCTCTTCTCGCTCCTGCTGACGCTGATCTACATCGCCATCCGCTTCGAATTCCGGTTCGGGGTGGCCGCCGTGGTGGCCACCCTCCACGACATCATGATCACGCTGGGGCTGCTGGCCCTCTTCCAGGTGGAGATCGCCCTCACCACCGTGGCGGCGCTGCTCACCATCGTGGGGTACTCGCTGAACGACACCATCGTGGTGTTCGATCGGATCCGGGAGAACCAGAACCGGAAGGGGGGACGGAAGGAGGATCAGGTCCTCCTCCTGGACCGCTCCATCAACGAGGTGCTCCCGAGGACCATCCTCACCTCCGGAACGACGCTGGCGGTGCTGCTGGCGCTCCTGATCCTGGGAGGTGCGGTGATCCGGGACTTCACGCTGGTGCTGATCCTGGGGGTGCTCATCGGGACCTACTCATCCATCTTCGTGGCCTCCCCGGTGCTGCTGGAGATCCGGGAGCGCTTCGCCGAGAAGGACCCGAAGGAGAAGAAGCCCCGGCGCGCTCCGGCCACCGTCTGACCGGAGTTCACCAGGCCGACCGTCGTGGAGGCCCCGGGGACACGGTGTCCCCGGGGCCTCTTCCGTAGGACCCTTCCACCCCACCCGTGCAGGGCATGCTCTTCGACACCCACTGCCATCTCACGGATCCGGCCTTCGACCCCGATCGGGAGGTCGTTCTCGCCCGGGCCCGGGAGGCCGGGGTGGTGGGGATGGTGTGCATTGCCTCCCACCCCGACGACGCGCTGGCCGCCCTGGCGCTGGCCCGGGCCCACCCGGACATCTGGGCCACCGTGGGAATCCATCCCCATGAGGCCCAGCGCTACTCCCCCGGAGCCATGGATGGGATCCGGAGGTTGGCGGAAGCGGAACCCAGGGTGGTGGCGCTGGGAGAGACCGGGCTGGACCACTTCTACGACCATGCCCCCCGGGACACCCAGAGACGCTCTTTCGAGGCCCACCTGGCGCTGGGGGTGGAGCTGGATCTTCCGGTGGTGGTCCACTGCAGGAACGCCGATCGGGAGATGGAGGCCATGCTCCGGGACTCTCCTCCGGGAAGCCGGGGGGTCCTCCACTGCTTCTCCGGTGACCGGCCCCTCCTGGATGTGGCGCTGGACCGGGGGTGGTTCGTCTCCTTCGGGGGGGTGGTCACCTTCAAGCGCTTCGATGGCGGAGATCTGCTCCGGGCGGTGCCGGCGGACCGCCTGATGCTGGAGACCGACAGCCCCTACCTGGCCCCCGTCCCCTTCCGGGGAAAGCGGAATGAGCCGGCCCACGTGAGCCGGGTGCTGGAGGTGGCTGCGGAAATCCGGGGGGAGGATCCCGGGGTCCTGGCGGAGACCACAACGGGCAACGCACGGCGGTTCTTCGGCCTGGGGGAGGCGGCGGCGTGACCCGGCGTATCTTGGTACTCCCCGACGGGGTGGCCAACCAGATTGCCGCCGGAGAGGTGGTAGAGCGCCCGGCCTCCGTGGTGAAGGAGCTGGTGGAGAATGCCCTGGACGCCCGGGCCACCCGGGTGGAGGTCCTCCTGGAGGGGGGCGGGAAGAGGAGGATCCGGGTGTCGGACAACGGCACCGGGATGAGTCGGGAGGACGCCCTCCTCTCCCTGGATCGTCACGCCACCAGCAAGATCCGGGAGGCGGGGGATCTGGCGGGAGTCCGGACCTTCGGGTTCCGGGGGGAGGCCCTTCCCTCCATCGCGGCCGTGGCCCGGATGTCGCTGGAGACCCGGGACCCGGGGGACGAAGCGGGCACCTCCATCCGGATCGAGGGGGGGCGCATCGTGGCGGTGGACGACCACCCCCGTCAGCCCGGCACCAGCGTGGATGTCCGTACCCTCTTCCACAACGCCCCGGTGAGGGCTCGTTTCCTCCGCTCCGCCGCCGCCGAGACCCGGGCGGCCAGCGAGGTGGTGATCGCCCTGGCGCTGGCCCATCCAGGGGTGGCCCTCACCCTCCGCTCCGACGACCGGGTGCTCCTGGACCTGCCCCCCACGGAGGACCTCCTGGGGCGGGTGGCGGCCATCTGGGGGGAGGACGCCGCCGGGGATCTCATCCCGGTGTCCGGGGAGGGGAATGGGTTCGGGCTCCGGGCGCTGGTGCAGCGACCGGATCGGGTCCGCCCCGGTTTCCGGAGGGCCTACCTCTTCAACCGGGGTCGCCCCTTCCGGGAGCCTGCCCTCCTCCGGGCGGCGGACCGGGCCTACCGCACCACCATCCCCGAGGGACACCGCCCCTGGGTGTTCCTCTACCTTCAGGCGCCGGATGGCACTGTGGACGTGAACGTCCACCCGGCGAAGGCGGAGGTGCGGTTCAGGGACCTGGCCGGAGTGGAGCGGCTGGTGGAGGAGGTGGTCCGGGACGGACTCCGGGGGGAAGGGAGCGCCGCCGCACTGGATCCCCAACTGGCCCGGGCCAGGCCCCGGGATCCGGTACGCCCCTTCACGGAGGGGGGGGCGGCTGCGCCCGGGACGCTCCAGACCTCCCTTTTCGTGGCCGGTGCCCCGGGGAGCACCGGGGTGGCGGGTGGCCTCGGGGAAGACGCCGGGGAAGACCCCACCCCGGCGTCCCTTCCGGAGGATGGGGGGGACGGGGATTGGAGTGCAGGAGGGAAGACCGATCCGGAGCCCGCCGCCGATAGGGGAGTCCCCCGAGGAACCGGGGGACACGCCGGTGCCGGGGTGCTCCCCGGCTCCCCATCCGCCGGCACCGATGCGGCGGTCCCCCCCGGGAGCGCATCCCGCATCTGGCAGGTCCTGGACCGGTACATCCTGGCGGAGGTGCGGGACGGCCTGCTCCTGATCGACCAGCATGCCGCCCACGAGAGGATCCTCTTCGAGCGGATCATCCGGGCGTTCGACCAGGGGGGGATCGAGGCCCAGCAGCTTCTGTTCCCCCTGACGCTCCGGCTGTCGCCGCCGGAGTACGAGATGGTGACCTCCATGACGGGGCTCTTTGCCCGGGTGGGCTTCCAGGTGGAGGGGTTCGGCGGGAACACGGTGGCCGTCCACGCCGTACCGGATCCCCACCCCCATTTCGATGCCGAGCGGGCGCTCCGGGAGATGATCGAGGAACTCACCCATGGCTCCCCCCTCCTTCGCTCCGCCCGGAACCAGGTGGAGCGCCTGGCCATGAGCTTTGCCTGCCAGGGAGCCATCAAGGCGGGACAGCCTCTGGCCCAGCGGGAGATCCAGGAACTCTTCGACTCGCTGTTCGCCACCGAACTCCCCTACCACGACGTCCACGGCCGCCCCACCACGGTGCGTCTCACCCGGGCGGAACTCGAGCGGACCTTCGGGCGATGACCTCCGCCGCCACCACCCTCCTTCTTGAGACGGGGGGGGATCCCGCCCCGGGGATCCCCGGGGTGTTGGCCATCGTGGGTCCCACCGCCTCCGGGAAGAGTGCCCTGGGACTCCGGTTGGCCCGGGAGCTGGGGGGGGAGATCGTCTCCCTGGATTCCCGGCAGATCTACCGGGGGATGGACATCGGCACTGCCAAACCCACCCTGGCGGAGCGGGGGACGGCCCGGCACCATGGCCTCGACCTGGTGGAGCCTGGAGAGAGGTACAGCGCGGGGCGCTTTGCCCGGGACGCCCGAAGCTGGATCCGGGACATCCGCTCCCGGGGGCGACACCCCATCCTTGTGGGGGGGACCGGCTTCTTCCTCCGGGCTCTCCTGGAGCCCCTCTTCCGGGAGCCGGCCCTGGATCCCCGCCGCCGGCGGCGCCTGGAGGCGGTGCTGGACGCCATGGGGGTGGAGGAGTGCGTCCGGTGGCTGGATGTGCTGGATCCCTCCCGGGCGCGTCTTGCGGAGGAGGGGGGGATGCAGCGGATCCGCCGGGCGCTGGAGGTCCCGCTCCTCAGCGGTCGCTCCCTCACCTGGTGGCACCAGCATGCCCCGGTGGAGGGGGAGCCGGTGGAGATGCAGGTGGTGTCGCTGGAAGCGGACCCGGAGTGGCTTTCCCCCCGGATCCGCTCCAGGGTGGAGTCCATGCTCCGGGAGGGGCTGGTGGACGAGGTCCTCCGGCTCCTGCAGGCGGGCTTCCACGAAGGGTCCCCGGGGATGTCCGGGACGGGATACCGGGAGGTGCTGGCGCTTCTGCGGGGGGAGACGGATCATCCCTCCGCCGTGGAGGCCATCGTCATCGCCACCCGCCAGTACGCCCGGAGGCAGCGGACCTGGTTCCGGCATCAGCTTCCGGCAGATACCATTCGACTCGACGCCGCCCGGGGACCGGAGCTCCTGGCCCGGGACATCCGGGCGGCCTGGCAGAGAAGAGGGACGGTGGCATGAAGATCGGCATCACCTGCTATCCCACCTACGGCGGATCCGGGGCCGTGGCCACCGAACTCGGGCTGAAGCTGGCCCAGCGGGGCCACGAGATCCACTTCGTCTCGTACGCGCAGCCCTTCCGGCTCGGCCACTTCCGGGAACGGGTCTTCTTCCACGAAGTGGAGATGGAGGCCTACCCCCTCTTCGAGCACCCTCCCTACTCGCTGGCCCTGGCCGTTGCGGTGCATGACGCCGTGCGGAACTTCGACCTGGACCTGGTCCACGCCCACTACGCCATCCCCCATGCGGCCTCTGCCTGGATCGCCCGGGAGATGCTGGAGGGGGAGCGGGGGCTTCCGGTGATCACCACCCTGCACGGCACGGACATCACCCTGGTGGGGGGGCACCCCTCCTTCCATGCCATCACCCGTTTCTCCATCCTCAAGTCGGACCGGGTCACCGCGGTGTCAGAGTACCTCCGGGATGAAACCGTGGGGACCTTCGACATCCCCCGGGAGCGGATCGACGTGATCCCCAACTTCATCGACACGGAGATCTACCGGCGGGACAAGCTCCCCTGTCACCGGGCCACCCTGGCGCCGGAGGGGGAGCCCATCGTGATGCATGTCTCCAACTTCCGGCCGGTGAAGCGGGCTGTGGACGTGGTGGAGATCTTCGCCCGCATCCGGAAGAAGGTGGGAGCCCGCCTGGTGCTGGTGGGGGACGGTCCAGACCGGCCGGTGGTCCTGGAGCGGACCCGGGAACTGGGGGTGTCGGAGCATGTCCTCTTCCTGGGGAAACACGCCTCGGTGGATGAGCTCCTGGCCTGTGCCGATCTGTTCCTTCTTCCCTCGGCCGGAGAGTCCTTCGGACTGGCCGCACTGGAGGCCATGGCCTGCGGGACGCCGGTGGTGGCCAGCCGGGTGGGGGGACTCCCGGAGGTGGTGGAGAACGGGGTCTCGGGTTTCCTCCTGGAGGTGGGGGATGTGGAGGGGATGGCGGAGGCGGCCATCTCCATCCTCTCGGATGCCCCCCACTGGTCGGCGTTGAGCCGGGGAGCCCGGACCACCGCAGTGGAGCGGTTCTCCTCCGACCGGGTGGTTCCGGTCTATGAAGAGCTCTACAGACAGGTGGCGGAGGGGGGGACATGAGCGCCCTTGAAGCCATCCTCCTGGGCTTCATCCAGGGCGCCACAGAGTTCCTCCCCGTCTCCAGTTCCGGCCACCTGGTCATCGGGCAGCGGCTCCTCTCCCTGGATCTCCCAGGGGTGACCTTCGAGGTAGCGGTGCATGTGGCCACCCTTCTCTCCATCGTCATGGTCTACCGGGAGCGCCTCATGGATCTCCTGCGTGGTGTGCTGCAGGGGGACCGGGACGCCTTCAAGTTCGTCCTCCTGGTGGTGGTGGCCACCATTCCCGCAGGGCTGGTGGGGGTGTTCCTGGGGGATTTCGTGGAGAGCCTGTTCGACGACCCCCGGGTCACCGGCGTGGCGCTCCTGGCCACCGGGACCTTCCTCTGGACCACGAGGTCCGCCATTGCCCGGGGAGAGGACCGATCCGTGACCTGGGCCATGGCCGTCCTCATCGGGTTGGCCCAGGCGTTTGCCATCATTCCGGGGATCTCCCGCTCCGGAGCCACCTTCACGGCGGCGGTCTGGCTGGGGGTCCGACCGGAGCGGGCCGCAGAGTTCGCCTTCATCATGGCGGTGCCGGCCATCGCCGGTGCCGGGGTGCTCCAGGCCGGGGAGCTGGGGGACGGGATGACCATGGCGGGCTCCACCCTCCTCCTGGGGGGCATCGCCGCCGCAGTCACCGGGGTGCTGGCCATCCGCCTCTTCCTGGTGCTGCTGGAACGGAAGGCCTTCCACCGCTTCGCCCTGTACTGCTGGGCCGTGGGACTCCTGTTCCTGGCCAGCCTCACCTTCGGGTCCTGATGAACGAACCCAGAAGCACACCGGGAGACTGGACGGGAGCCGGAGACGGGGAATCCGCCCTCCGCACCCTCATCGCCATGTCCCTCCGGGAGGATGTGGGAGCCGGAGACTGGACCACCCTCTGGACGGTCCCCGGGGAGCTCCGGGCCACCGCCACCGTCCGGGCCAAGGCCCCGCTGGTGGTTTCGGGGACGGAGGCGGCGGCCCGGGTCTTCCGCACGGTGGATCCGCACCTGGAGGTGGAGGTGGTGGCCGGGGACGGTGTGGCCTGTGGGCCCGGGGACCCGGTTCTCCGGATCTCCGGCTCCGTGCGGGCCATCCTCACCGCCGAGCGGACCGCCCTGAACTTCCTGGGACGCCTGTCGGGGATCGCCACCCTCACCCGGCGCTTCGTGGATGCCGTGGCGGGAACCGGGGCCACCGTAGTGGACACCCGGAAGACCACCCCGGGGTGGAGGCATCTGGAGAAGGCGGCGGTCCTGGCCGGTGGAGGAGGAAACCACCGGATGGGGCTCCACGACATGGTCCTTGTGAAGGACAACCATGTGGCTGCAGCCGGAGGGGTGACCGCTGCGCTGGAGGCTGTGGCCTCCCGGAATCGGGCCTCCCTGCCGGTGGAGCTGGAGGTGCGGACGCTGGGGGAACTCCAGGAGGCGCTCCGGGCGAAGCCCCTTCCGGACCGGATCCTCCTGGACAACATGACGGTGGCCACCATGGAGGCGGCGGTCCGGCTGGTGGGGGCGCTCCCCTCTCCTCGACCCCGCCTGGAGGCCTCCGGCAACCTGGACCTGGAGCGGGTGGCTGCGGTGGCCCGAACCGGTGTGGACCTCCTCAGTGTGGGGGCCCTTACCCACTCCGCTCCGGTGGCGGACCTGTCCCTTCTCCTGGAGGACGGGTGGGCTCAGAGTTGAGCGATCCATCAGGGGATGAGGGCGGGGCGGGGCTTCCCACCCCCCTTCCGGATGACCGGTGGGAGGGGGAGGATGTCCTGAAGTGGGGCCAGTGGTGGGGGATTCCCACCCTCCAGGTCTTCTATTCCCTCCCCTCGTCCAATGATCGGCTCAAGGAGCTTGCGCTGGAGGGGGCGGAGCCCTTCTCGGTGGTCCTGGCCGAAACCCAGACGGCGGGGCGGGGGCGGGGGGGACGGGGGTGGCACTCCCCCACCGGGATGGGGCTATGGGTCTCGGTGCTGCTGGAGTCCCCCCGGGAGCCCTCCGCCCTCCCCATCCTCCCGCTCCGGGTGGGGATGGCCCTGGCCCGGGCAGTGGAGGTGGCGGTCCCCCCCCTGAGGCCGGGGATCAAGTGGCCGAACGATCTCGTGGTGGATGGACGAAAGGCGGCGGGAATCCTCTGCGAGGTGGTGCAGGGAGCAGGGGGCGGGGCGGGGGTGGTGGTGGGGCTGGGAGTGAACCTCCGGCAGGAGGCGGGGGACTTCCCCCCGGAGCTGCGCCGGGGTGCCGTCTCCCTGACCATGGCCGCCGGTTACCCACCGGATCGGTCGTTCCTGCTGGGGTCGTTCCTGTCCATCCTCCGGAGTA
>Ga0076930_101193_pt1 | contig 15277 bp, 13 predicted proteins | sample HotLakConsoUCCRE_FD_71149 | JGI IMG/M metagenome (GOLD analysis project Ga0076930, IMG submission 71149) | Hypersaline microbial mat communities from Hot Lake, Washington, USA - Hot Lake Consortium UCC-RE (version 3) (version 3) ...
GCCGCCACCACCGCCGCCGCCTTCGCCGCCCGAAGCGCCATGCGCCGCTCCTCCGGCTCCAGCTTCACTGCCTCTGCGGTCCCCCCCCGGTGGAGGTTGGCCCTGAACTCCCCCTCCTTCGCCCGACGCATCATGGCCCCCACCACCCGGTTCCCCACCACGAAGGCCCGGAGATCGCACCCCTTGGCCTCCCGGATGAACTCCTGCACCAGGATGTTGGCCCGGAGCTGCCGGAAGGAGTCGATGACCGTCTCCGCCACCTGGTCGGTCTCCGCCAGGACGATCCCCTTTCCCTGGGTTCCCTCCAGGAGCTTGATGATGAGGGGGGCCCCCCCCACGGCCTCGATGAGTCCCCGGGTATCCCGGGTATCCCGGGCGAATCCGGTGACCGGGAGCCCCACCCCCACCCGGGAGAGGAGCTGGAGCGCCCGGAGCTTGTCCCGGGAGCGGGCGATGGCCTGGCTCTCGTTGGCCGAGAACACCCCCATCATCTCGAACTGGCGCACCACCGCGGTGCCGTAGAAGGTCACCGAGGCGCCGATCCGGGGGATGACGGCATCGAAGAGGAGCTTCTCCCCCTCCAGCAGTACCGCCGGCTTCCGGGCGGTGATGTTCATGTAGCAGCGCAGGTAGTCCACCACCCGGACCTCGTGGCCCCGCTCCTCGGCGGCGGCCACCAGTCGGCGGGTGGAATACAGACTGCTCTTCCGGGAAAGGATCCCGATCCTCATGTATGGCCTGGGTTTGTGGAAGGAGGAGTCAGGGCCGGCCCAGCAGGAAGGACCCTGCGGGGTCCAGGAGTACCCTGCTCCGGAGGGCCTGACGGCCCAGCAGCATGCGGAAGCGGAGCCTGGGGCGCCGGGCCAGGGTCAACTCCATGGGCCAGCGCTCACCGGCCATTTCCAGCGTCGTGATGATGACGGGGCGGAGCTGCGCCGCTCCCGAGGAACTCCGGACCCGCCTCCGGTCCGCCAGCGGGGCCTCAGCCTCCACCAGGGTCTCGTCGTCGTTCTGCACCGGGGCCAGGACGAAGCGGACCCGGGGGGGCTCAGACCCCTCCACCAGCTCCCAGGACACCACGTGGATGGCAGAGGACCGGGCGCCGGTGTCCAGCTTGGCCTTGATCCGTCGCACCCCCAGATCCGGTAGCGAGACCCACTCCCTCCATCCCACCTCCATCGTGGGGCGGGGACCCCGGGGGGCGGCACGCCGCCTCCTCTTCCGGGCCTCGGCAGGAGGACTCGGCTGGGGAGTCGCCTCCGGCCCCGGCGTCGGTGGGAGGGGGGGGTCGTCCTGCATCGGAGTCAGTAGGGGTAGTAGGGGACCATCATCAGATAGACCAGGACACCCGTGACCGTGACGTAGAGCCAGAGGGGGAAGGTCACCCGGGCGATCCGACGGTGCTTCCCCAGTTCCCCCCTGATGGCCCGGGAGACCGTGAAGAGCGCCAGGGGGAGGATGATGGTGGCCAGCACCACGTGGGTGATGAGGATGAAGAAGTAGACCCCCCGGATCAGCCCCTCGCCCCCGAAGCGCACCGAGGGCGCCTGGGAGTGGTAGATGACGTACGAGATCAGGAAGATGGAGGAGAGGGTGAAGGCCGCCACCATGATGTTCCGGTGGAGGTCCACCCGTCCCCGCTTGATCTGGAGTACACCCAGGACCAGGAGGAAGGCGGTGGTGCCGTTCAGCGAAGCGTGGAATCCCGGCAGCCCCGACACGTTCAGCCCCTCGAAGCGGAGGAGCTGGGGGGTGAGCATCAGGACGGCCACCAGCAGCACCACCACCAGGGAGAGGCTGTAGACCAGAACACTCAGCGCCCGCTCGCTGATCGCCAGGAACCCGCCTTCCACTGGGGTCTCTCCACCCGCTGGATCCATCATCCGGCTCCTCCCTCCCTGGTCAATGTCCTACCGAGCCCCCGTCCCGGGCCCGGGAATCCGCCGCCCCGATCCGCTCTCCGGACACCGGGTCGATGGCAATGGCGTGCACCGCCCCCTGGCGCCCCTGCACCCGCACCGTGTGCCCCATGGCCTCCAACTCCTGCTGGACGGCGGGGGTGATGGCCTCCGCCTCCAGGCTCAGCCGGTCCGGGAGCCACTGGTGGTGTGCCCGGGCCGCCTCCACCGCCTCCCCGATGGACATCCCGTGATCCACCAGGTTCAGCACCATCTGGGTCACCGTATTGATGATGGTGCGCCCCCCAGGGGATCCGATCACCGCCACCAGCTCTCCGTCCCGGGCCAGGATGGAGGGGGTCATGCTGGAGAGCATCCGCTTCCCCGGGCGGGCCAGGTTGGGCTCCGTCCCGATGAGCCCTGTCTCCGTGGTGAGCCCCGGCCGGGCGTTGAAGTCCCCCATCTCGTTGTTGAGGAGGAACCCTCCCCCGGTGACGACGATCTTGGAGCCGTACCCCGCTTCCAGCGTGTAGGTCACCGAGACCGCCATGCCGTCGGCGTCCACCACCGAGTAGTGGGTGGTCTCCATGGACTCCGCCGGCTGCATCACATCCTCGGGGGAGGATACCCCGGCGCGTTCCCCGTCGATCTGCTCCCGGAGGGTGGCGGCGTAGGAGGGGTCGGTGAGCCGGGCCACCGGGACCTCCTCGAAGTCGGGATCCGCCAGGTGGAGGGCCCGGTCCCGGAAGGCCATCCGCATGGCCTCGGTCATCCGGTGCAGGGTGGGGGTGGTCATGAAGCCCATCTCACCCAGATCCCACCCCTCCAGGATGTTCAGCATCTGGACCATGGCCACGCCGCCGCTGGAGGGGGGCGGCATGCTGATCACCTCGTAGCCCCTGTAGCTTCCCACCACCGGCTCCCGCTCCACCGCCTCGTAGGCCGCCAGGTCCTCTTCGGTGATCAGGCCGCCGTTGTTCCGCATCTCCTCGGCGATGAGGCGGGCGGTCTCTCCGAGGTAGAAGCCGTCCCGCCCCTGCTGCTCGATCCGCTCCAGGGAGGCAGCCAGCTCCGGGAGCACCAGAAGCTCCCCGGCCTCGTAGGGGGTGCCGGCCTTCGAGTAGGTGGCCACGCTGGCGGGGTAGCGCTCCATGGAGGAGAGGACGTTCGAGAGGGAGTTGGCCAGGTTCTCCGACACCACGAAGCCGTCCCGGGCCAGCGCCACGGCCGGGGACACCAGGGGGCTCCACTCGCCGGAGCCGTAGCGCTCATGGGCCAGGGCGAAGCCCGCCACGGTCCCGGGCACCCCCACCGCTATGTGGCTGTTGTGGTGGATCTCGGAGGAGTATTCCCCGTCTGGTCCGAGGAACATCTCCGGGTGGGAGGCAGCCGGGGCCTTCTCCCGGAAGTCGAAGGTGGTGGCCGTCCCGTCGGGGAAGCGGATCACCATGAAGCCGCCTCCGCCGATGTTCCCCGCCGTGGGGTGGGTCACTGCCAGCGCCAGCCCGGTGGCGATGGCTGCATCCACGGCGTTCCCCCCCTCCTGCAGCACCTGCGCCCCCACCTCGCTAGCGATCATGCTGGCCGAACTCACCATCCCCCCGGGGCTACGGACCTCCTGACCCGGGGCTCCGGTGACCAGGGTGGATGCTCCGGCGTCGGTTCCGGTGTCGGAGGGCGTGCAGGCCGGGAGGAGCAGCGCCAGCAGCAGGATCGCCCACCAGGAGCTGCTGCGGCTGGAGCGAAGCGGGAGGGAGCGTGCCGGGAAGTGGGATGACCGGGCCATGGCGCTCGCAGGGAAGTTGGGAGGACATCGACCCCGGCTGGGGGTCATCGATGGGCAAGGGGAATCTGGACCCCAGGATATGGAGGGGAAAGGGGACATTGGAACACCACTGCCGCGGTCGGTTCAGTAGATTGGTGGAGGAGGCACCCAACCGGGCGTGGGTGCCGGGGGACCCTGCACGACAGGAGGACGAGGTGGACGGAGTCGCTGCCGCAGGACTGGAAACCCGGAAGGGACCCGGGGCCGGGGCGTCCCTCTCCCCCCCGGAGCTCCTCCGCTATGGCCGGCACCTCCTCCTCCCGGAGGTGGGGATGGAGGGGCAGTTGCGGCTGAAGGCCGCCCGGGTCCTCCTGGTGGGAGCCGGGGGGCTGGGGTCCCCGGCGGCCCTCTATCTGGCGGCGGCTGGAGTGGGGACGCTGGGGATCGTGGATTTCGACCGGGTGGATGCCAGCAACCTCCACCGGCAGATCCTCCACGGCACCTCGGATGTGGGGCGGGGGAAGCTGGAATCCGCCCGGGACCGGCTCCGGGAGGTGAACCCGCTGGTGGATGTGGTGCTCCACGAGGTCCGCCTGGACAGCTCCAACGCCCTTCAGATCCTGGGGGCGTACGACCTGGTGGTGGACGGCTCCGACAACTTCCCCACCCGCTACCTGGTGAACGATGCCTGCGTCCTGCTGGGGATCCCCGACATCTACGGGGCGATCCACCGGTTCGAGGGGCAGGTATCGGTCTTCCACGGGGCGAAGGGGCCCTGCTACCGATGCCTCTTCCGGGAGCCCCCCCCGCCGGGACTGATCCCGACCTGCGCCGAGGCCGGCGTGCTGGGAGTGCTCCCGGGGATCGTGGGGTCGCTGCAGGCCATGGAGGCCATCAAGTGGATCCTGGGGATCGGGAAGCCCCTCATCGGGCGGCTGCAGATCTTCGAGGGGCTGGAGATGGAGTGGCGGGAGCTGGGTCTCCGGAAGGACCCCAACTGCCCCGTCTGCTCGGAGCACCCCACCCTCACGGAGCTCATCGACTACGAGCGCTTCTGCGGGATCGAGCCGGGGAAGGACACCGGGGCGGGGGACACCATCACCCCCGCGGAGCTGGAACAGCGCCTGGGGGGAGAGGCCCCCCCCGCCGTCCTGGATGTCCGTGAGCCCCACGAGTGGGCGCTGGCCAACCTGGCGGACCGGGGGGCCATCCACATTCCCCTGGGGGAACTCTCCGGGCGGCTGGAGGAGCTGGATCCCGCCCGGGAGTGGGTGGTCCACTGCCGGAGCGGGGCCCGGAGTGCCCGGGCCCAGGAGTTGCTCCAGGGGTCGGGGTACCCCCGCGTGCTGAACCTGGAGGGGGGGATCCTGGCCTGGCGAGACCAGGTGGATCCGTCCCTTCCGGAGAGTTGAGAGTAAGTCCATGACCCCCCTGCACCTGGCGGACCGTACATGACCCAGCCCGTTCGCACCGTTGTCCTCGTGATCCGTGATGGGTGGGGGGAGCCCGATGTGGAGAGCCCCGCCTACGATCCCGACTCCGATGCCACCGCCCTGGCCGACACCCCGGTGGACCGGCAACTCCGGGCCACCTCCCCCTCCACCCTCCTGGAGTGCTCGGGGCTGGCGGTGGGGCTCCCCGAAGGGCAGATGGGGAACTCCGAGGTGGGGCACCTCAACCTCGGAGCGGGGCGGGTGGTCCACCAGGACATCACCCGCATCGACGCCGCCATCGCCGACGGGTCCTTCCGGGAGAATCCGGCGCTGGCGGGGCTGGCGGACACCGTGGGGGACTCCGGGGGACGGGTGCACCTCATGGGGCTCTGTTCCGACGGGGGGGTGCACAGCCACGAGCGCCACCTCCACGCCCTCATCGATTGGTTTGCCGACCGGGATCTCCCGGTGGTGGTGCACTGCATTACCGATGGCCGGGATACCTCCCCCACCAGTGGGGCGGAGTCGGTGCAGAAGATCCGGGAGCACCTCGAGGATCGGTCGTGCGGCTTCGTTGCCACCGTGGTGGGGCGCTACTACGCCATGGACCGGGACCGGCGCTGGGAACGGACCCATGTGGCCTACGACGCCATCGCCCAGCGGGAAGGGCCCCGGGCCACGGACCCGGTGGAGGCCGTCTCCGCCTCGTACGCCCAGGGGGTCACCGACGAGTTCATCCGCCCGGTGGTCATCGAGACCGGAGAGGACTACGCAGGGGTGGAGCCCCGGGACGGGATCGTCTTCTTCAACTTCCGGGGGGACCGGGCCCGACAGATCACCACGGCCTTCGTGGACCCCCATTTCGATGGGTTCCCCCGGGGGGAGGCCCATGATCCGGAGCTCTACGTGGCCATGACCCAGTACGAGGACTCGGTCCCCTACCACGTGGCCTTCCCCCCCCAGGACCTCTCCAACGTGCTGGCGGATGTGGTGGCGGGGGCCGGGCTCCGACAGCTCCGGGCGGCGGAGACCGAGAAGTATGCCCATGTCACCTACTTCTTCAACGGGGGGCGGGAGGAGGCGGTGCCCCTGGAGGAGAGGTGCCTGGTCCCCTCCCCGAAGGTGGCCACCTACGACCTGGAGCCGGAGATGAGCGCGGTGCAGCTCACCGACGAGGTGCTCCGGTTGGCGTCGGAGACCGACTACGCCTTCGTCCTGGTGAACTACGCCAACGCCGACATGGTGGGGCACACGGCGGACATCGCCGCCACCATCCGGGCCGTGGAGGTGGTGGACGCGTGTGTGGGGCGGCTCGTCGAGCACTTCACCGGCGCCGGCGGGGTCCTTCTGGTCACCAGCGACCACGGCAACGCCGAGATGCTCCGGGACGGAGGGGGACACCCCTTCACCGCCCACACCACGAACCCGGTTCGTCTCTTCCTGGTGGGTGGGGGGGATGCCCCGCTTCGCCACGGGAAGCTGGCGGATGTGGCCCCCACCGTGGTACAGCTCCTGGGGCTCCTGCAGCCCCCCGAGATGACGGGAAGGAGCCTTCTGGCGGACCCCCCTCCAAGGAGGTCCTGATCCGTGTGGTCCCACTGCATGTTCTGCAACCAGTCGCTGGGGAAGAACGAGGTCATCGAGACCTTCCCCGTGGGGCGGCGCCTGGCCTTCCACCAGGACCGGGGGCGGCTCTGGGTGATCTGCAGGGGGTGCGAGCGCTGGAACCTCTCTCCCATCGAGGAGCGGTGGGAGGCCATCGAGGAGTGTGAGGGGGCCTTCCACGACACCCGGATGAAGGTCTCCACCGACAACATCGGGATGGCCCGCCTCCACGAGGGGCTGGAGCTGATCCGCATCGGCGAGCCCCAGCGCCCGGAGTTCGCCGCCTGGCGCTACGGGGACCAGTTCGGGCGGCGCCGGAAGAAGGCCATCATCGTGGGGGCGGCGGCCACCGGGGTGATCGGGGTGGTGGCGGTGGCGGGGATGGTCACCGGGGCCATCTCCGGTGTGGTGCTGGGACAGTTCGGGAACTTCTACAACCTCTACACCCAGAATCGGACGGTGGCCAGGCTCCGCACCGGGGACGGCGCGCTGCTGAAGGTGAAGGGGCACCAGTTGGAGCGGGCCTCCTTCCACCGCAGGGAGGAAGGCACCGGCTTCGACATCCAGGTGCACCATACCGGGGGGGAGACCCTCTTCACCGGACGGCAGGCCGAGCAGATGGCGGGGCGGGTCATGGCCCGGGTGAACCGGAGCGGCGGGAAGAAGGCCACCATCCAGGATGCCGTCCGGCGCATCGAGGTGGCGAAGCACCCGGAGGCCTTCCTCCGCTCCACCATCGAGAGCCACGGCACCGTCCCCTCCATCCCCCCCATCGGCTTCTTCGGGCGCCCGAAGGACCCGAAGAAGATCCCGGCCAAGGAGATTCCCGGCTCCATCGCCCGGCTGGACAACCCCACCCGGCTGGCGGTGGAGATGGCCATCCACGAGGAGCAGGAGCGGAGGGCACTGGAGGGGGAGCTCTTTCTTCTTGAGCAGGCGTGGAAGGATGCCGAGGAGATTGCCGGGATCTCGGACACGCTCCTCCTCCCGGAGGGGACCGAGGACGCCCTGGAGCGGCTGAAGCGGAGAGCGGAGCCGGGGACGGATCACTCCGGCTGACGTCCGGACCGGCATGGGGGACCGGTGCCCCGACCCGGAGGGCCTTCGGCCGGACTGGCGGGGGGGGCGCATCGACCGGCCGTGTCGTCAGCGGGCTCCGGCTGCGGCGGTGGTTCCTCCCGGCGAGACCCTGAGGTTGTGCCACACCACCGCCGCCCCCGGCCCCGTTCCCAACCCCCAGCTTCCGTCCGGCGCCAGTGTCCCGGCCCCCACCCGGAAGAGGGAGACTCCCCTGGACTCCACCTCCACCCCACCCTCGGACACCACGATCCGGAAGGGGAGGACCTCGGCCCCCCGACGCACGGTCTGCCCCGGCTCCATTCCCCCTCCGGTGGTACTGGGATGCGCCTCCGACGGGAGCCCTCCCTCCCTCTGCGGGCCCCCGCCAGGGATGAGGGTATCGGCGAGGATGGGGACCCCTACGGCTCCGGATCCACCTCCGGGAGGGAAGCGGAGGAGACGCACCCCGCCCAGGGGATCCACCCGGAGCTCGGCGCGCCCTCCTCCCTCCTCCCCCAGGACCACCCTCATCCAGTCCGTGGTCCCTCCACCGGGGAACTCCACCACTCCGTCCAGGACCAGGGGGGTGCCGGCCACGGCATCGGTCCGCCAGGCCAGCGCCCCCTGGGCCGAGCCCACCTGCACCCAACTGTTCCCCACGGTTTCCAGGGTGCGGGAGAGCTCCACCCAGAGGGGTCGTCGGGCGGCCAGGAAGGCCCGGAATGAGCGGTCGAGGCCCTGGAAGTCCGGACCCCCCAGGGCGGTTTCGATGGCCCGGGCCAGCAGGGGCGCCGCATCGGGATCCCCGGGGCGGAGGGTGGAGGCCACCTCCAGGATGGCATCCAGATCTCCCGGACGCTCCTCCCGCAGGTGGGTCACCAGGAGCATGGGGAGGGCGTAGTCGGTGCCGGGTCCGGAGTGATGGTCCTCCTCCTCCAGCAGTCTCCGGGCAGAGGGGAGGCGCCCTTCCTGGAGGAGGCGCCGGGCCGTCCACAGGTAGGTGGAGGGGATGGGGTCCTCAGAGAGGCCCCGGCTCCACCCCAGTCGTTCCGCCACCCGCTGTTCGATCCAGGTGGCGGCCCCCTCCGCCAGCCACTCCGGGAGGAGGGGGGAGGCGGGGAGCGCCAGGGTGGACACCAGGTGGAAGGCTTCGTGGGCCACGAGGCGCAGGGTGCGGGGAGTGGGCCCGAACCGGGCCAGCACCGCCGGCGGAATACCCGGATGGAGAGCCACGTGTGCGCTCCGGGTCGGCCCGTGGGCGAAACTCCGGTGGTCGGCGAATCGCCCGCCGCTGAGCTCTTCCTCCACCTGGAGCCACGCCTCCAGCGAGGCGTAGAGGTGGATCCGGAAGGGGGCTTCCAGGGGAGGGTGGGGGACGCCCAGGAGGGCAATGGTCTCGTGCCATGCCCCTTCGGCCGCCGCCGCTGCCATCGCCAGCAGCCGGGGGGGGCAGCTCTCCTCGCAGACGATCTCGAACCGGGCCGTCGGGGGGTGCGCCAGATCCCCACCGGACGCGGACCCGGGATGGATCAGGAGCCCCAGGAGGACCACGAAGCAGGGGAGGCCCACCGTTGCCGGGCGTCCGAGGCGGAGGAAAGGGTCGTTCAATGGGCCTCGCCAGAGGGCCATGGCCGGGGTGCGGTGGGGGGTTCGGTCATTCATGGATAGCGCAGCGGACGCGGCGGCGGGAGTCTCGCTTGCACGGTTCGCGGCAGGCGGCCCATGTTCCCTTCCCACCCACCTCCTCCGGAGTGCCTTCATGCCCGAGAGCATCCTCCTGCGCCCTCCCGAACCTCGGTCTGGTCGCCCCTTCCGGAAGGGGCTGGTGATCCCCATGGCCCTGACACTCCTGACGGCCTGGGGATGCGCCGGAGAGGATGGGCCGCCCCCTCCCCCGGATCCGGCCTCCGAGCGGGCCGCCTTCTGGTCCAGCCTGCAGGAGCTCTGTGACGAGGCCTTCCAGGGGACCGTCGTCCGGGACACCCCCTCCACCCCCGAAAGCCCCTTCCAGGATGCAACCCTGGTGATGCACGTCCGGGAGTGTACCCCCGACGAAATCCGGATCCCCTTCCACGTGGGAGAGGATCGGTCCAGGACCTGGGTCCTCACCCGCCTGGAGGGGGGATTCCGCCTCAAGCACCACCACCTCCACGAGGACGGCGTCCCGGACGAGGTCCATCTGTACGGCGGGGACAGCGCCGCCGACGGCACCGGGGAGTGGCAGGAGTTTCCGGCGGACCCCTTCACCGCCGACCTGCTCCCGGCGGCGGCGGGGAATGTGTGGACCGTGGAGGTGGTGCCAGGGGAGCTCTTCGCCTACGCACTGCGCCGCGAGGGGACGGAGCGGGCCTTCCGGGTGGAGTTCGACCTCACCCGTCCCGTTCCCCATCCCCCGGCTCCCTGGGGCGGTTGACCCTCAGCAGCCCTTCCCCGACTCTTCGGCTTCGGCGGGCTTCACCTCCACCCCATCCACCTTCTTGAGTCGGTCCAGCCGGATCTCGGTCCCATCCGTGAGGATCAGGAACTCGGCGCCGTCCCGGACCCTGATGTCCCGGATGCGGGAGACCGCCGAGGCGGTGCCTCCCCCCGACGACTCCCAGAGGAAGACCCCCTCACGCCCCTTTACCGCGATGGCCTCCAGGCGGTCGTGGGTGGCACAGGCGATGGGCCGATAGGGGGGGAGTTCTTCGGCCTTCCCGCCGGTGGGCGGGGAAGGGGAGTCGGGATTCCGGTCGATGGGGTCCTGGATCATGGGATGGGCCGGAAGTTGTCGGGGCGTCTGGAGGCTATGCCTACTGTAAACATAGAGAGCAGCCGGGTTCCCCTGGGCCGGGGGATCCCGGGGGCCAACCGGAGGGGGACCTGCTGGCGGGATGGCCGCCATTCCCCGATGATCCCCATTCCACCCCGGGCCCCGGCGGCCCGGGCCTTTTGTCCGAGGCCGAGGGAGGCACACATGTCGGAGCCGGAGGTGAGGCACGTTCGCTGGGAGGATCTTCCCCGGGAGAAGGTGAAGGACGGACTGGAGCGGCGGATCATCAATGGAGACCGGATGATGCTGGCCCACGTCTACCTCGAGAAGGGGTGCATCGTCCCCATGCACCACCACGAGAACGAGCAGTTCACCTACATCGTCGAAGGAGCCCTCCACTTCCGCCTGGGAGGGAAGGAGCCCCGGGAGGTGGTGGTGCGGGCCGGCGAGGTGCTCCACATCCCCTCGAATGTCCCCCACGAAGCCGTGGCGCTGGAGGACACCCTGGACGTGGATGTGTTCTCCCCCCCCAGGGCCGACTGGCTGGACGGCACCGACACCTACTTCCACCGCACCTGAGCACCGACGGCTCGGCTCCGGCATCGGGAGACCGGCCCCTGGCATGACCGGACACGCGACGAAGGAGAGAGGATGAAGCTGGGACTGGAGGGAAAGGTGGCCCTGGTGGGAGGGGCCAGTCAGGGACTGGGGTGGGCCATCGCCGAGGAGCTGGCCCAGGCCGGGGCCTCGCTGGTGATCTGCTCCCGGGGGGAGGAGCGCCTCCGGGAGGCGGCCGCCCAACTGGAGACGGCGTGGGAGGCGCCGGTGGAGGCGGTGGCCGCCGACCTCTCCTCGCCGGAGGGTGTGGAGCGGGTCCTCCAGGGGGCCTGGTCCACCTTCGGGCGGGTGGACATCCTGGTCACCAACACCGGAGGTCCCCCCTCCGGCCCCTTCGAGAGCCACACCCCCGAGGTCTGGCGGAAGGCCATGGCGGGGAACCTGGAGAGCGTGCTGAACCTCACCCGGGGCGTGCTCCCGGGGATGAAGGAGCGGGGGTGGGGACGGATCCTCCACGTCACCTCGGTGGCGGTGAAGCAGCCGGTGGACAACCTGATCCTCTCCAACAGCCTCCGGGCCGCCGTGACCGGGTTCGCCCGGACGCTGGCCAACGAGGTGGCGTCCCACGGCATCACCGTGAACTGTGTCCTTCCCGGCTACACCCGGACCAGCCGTCTGGATGAGCTGGCGGGGGCCATCGCCCAGAGGGAGGGGATCTCGGTGGAGGAGGCCTTCGCCCGCTGGGAGGAGCAGATCCCCGCCGGCCGGGTGGGGGATCCCAGGGAATTCGCAGCGCTGGTGGCCTTCCTGGCCTCCGAGCGGGCCAGCTACATCACCGGGACCTCGATTCCGGTGGATGGGGGGTGGGTGCGGGGCCTTCTCTGACCGGAAGGTGGTGGTGGGCAGGACGACCGGTGCGCACGCCGTGCCCGGTCGTGGACATCCTCAACGCAGGGAGCACGGAGCCCCATGACGACGAAGGGTACGGGGGGAGGCGGTTTCAACGCCTCTGAGTGGATCTGGAAGGATGGCGAATGGATCCGGTGGGAGGACTCCCGGGTGCACCTCCTGAGCACGGCGGTGCAGTTCGGCACCTCCATGTTCGAGGGGATCCGCTGCTACGAGACCCCGGAGGGTCCCGCCATCTTCCGGCTCCATGACCACATCCGCCGGCTCCTGGACTCCTGCCGGATCTACCGGATGCTCCCCGAGCACGATGCCTCCACCTGGGTGCAGGCCTGCGTGGACGCCGTGGCCCGGAACGGCCTGGGCTCCTGCTATGTCCGTCCCATGGTTCTCCGGGGCTACTTCGGCCCCAGCCTCATGCCCTACAACAGCCCCATCGAGAGCTATGTGGCGGCCTGGGCGTGGGGGACCTACCTGGGGGAGGAGGCGCTGGAGAAGGGGGTGGACGTCTGCGTCTCCTCCTGGAACCGGGCGGCCCCCAACACCTTCCCGGTGGCGGCGAAGGCCGCCGGGCACTACGTGAGCGCCCAGCTCATCAAGATGGAGGCCCACGAGAACGGCTATGCCGAGGGGATCGCCCTGGGGCCCGAGGGGCGGGTGAGCGAGGGGAGCGGGCAGAACCTCTTCCTGGTCCGGGACGGGGTGCTGATCTCCCCTGAGCTGGACGGCACCTCCCTGGCGGGAATCACGCGGCACAGCGTGCTGGCGCTGGCGGAGGAGCTGGGGATCCCCAGTCGGGAGCAGCCGGTCCCCCGGGAGTCGCTCTATACCGCCGACGAGCTCTTCTTCACCGGAACCGCCACCGAGGTGGTGCCCATCCGGAGCGTGGACCGGATCGCGGTGGGGGGAGGGAAGGCGGGCCCCATCACCCTGGCCATCCAGGAGCGCTTCATGGACCTGGTGCAGGGGCGCATTGCCGATCCCAGGGGGTGGAGGACGCTGGTCCCCACGGGGTGAGGGGGGGCGCCGGGGGCGTTCCTGATAGGAGCGGGGGGAGGGGAGGGTTGATTTGCCCTCCCCTCCCCCCGCTCCTATCCTTTCCTCCATTCCCACCCTACCCTGCGGCGTGCACCTGCCCGTCCGCGCACCATCCGAGTTGAGGACAGCTGCATGATGTCGAACCCTCGTCCGAGCTCCACCTCCTTGAGGCCCCTTCTGGCGCTTGCCGGGGCCCTCCTCCTGGCGGCTTCACCCGTGGTGGCCCAGGAGCCCCGGACCCACGCAGAGCGGTCGGGCTTCACCGAGTACACCCCCTACGCCTCCATGATGGAGCACCTGCAGATCCTGCAGGGGATGAGCCCCGAGGTGCGGATGGGGATCTACGGCGAGACCCGCCAGGGTCGGGAACTCCCCTACATGGTCTTCTCCCGCCCAGCGGTGAGCGAGCCCTGGGAGGCGTGGTCGCTGGGGCGGCCGGTGGTGGTGCTGAACGCCAACGTGCACGGAGGGGAGCGGACGCTCCGGGAGTCCCTGCTGATCCTCATGCGGGAGATGGCGATGCCGGGGACGGAGGCCAACGGCTACCTGGATCATGTGGTGATCGTGGTGGCGCCGCAGATCAACCCCGATGGATTCGAGGCCACCCCCAACGGAACCCGGGGGAACTCCTGGGGAATCGACATGAACCGGGACTGGGTGAAGCGGGAGCAGCCCTCCATGGCGGCCTACGCACAGAACGTCATCGGCCGCTGGATGCCCCACATGTTCGTGGACGGCCACAACGGCGGATCGTTCCCGTATGAACTGACCTACCAGTGCCCCTCCCATGCCGAGCCTGATCAGCGGATCACGCAGCTCTGCGACGAGGAGATCTTCCCCGCCATCGACCGGCGCCTGGAGGCGGTGGGGATGGATAGCTGGTACTACCAGAGGGGCACCCGGACCCGCTGGAACGGCGGAGGCTACGACGCCCGGATCGGTCGGAACTTCGGCGGTTTCGCCAACATGGTGGGGATCCTCTTCGAGTCGCCCCCCCGGCAGGACATGGATGTGGCGGTGCGGGCCGGCGTCCTGGGATACAAGGCGGTGGTGGAGTATGCCCGGGACAACCCGGAGCGGCTGATGGAGACGGTGAACCGGGCCCGGCGGGAGACCGTGGAGATGGGTCAGCGGGCCGAGGGGGAGGTGGTGGTGGAGATGGAGTACCAGCCGCAGCCCTACTCCGTGACCTACGAGATCGGGGTGCAGGAGGGGGATGAGCTCCGGCGGGTGCAGGTCACCAGCGATTCGATGATGACCCGACCGGTGGCCACGAAGACCCGCCCCCGCCCCTATGCCTACATCCTTCCTCGGGATGCGGTGGATGCCGTGGCCATGCTGCAGCGGGCCGGGGTGATGGTGGAGGAGCTGATGGAGCCCATGGAGGCCCGTGTGGAGGCGTACGTCATCAAGGGGGTGGGCTTCGAGCAGGCCTACAATCATGCCGCCGCGGTGCGACTGCAGTTGGCCGACGAGACGGTGACCCGCACCGAGACCTTCCCCACAGGGAGCTACGTGATTCGCACCGGGCAGATGATGGGGCGGCTGGCCGCCCACATGCTGGAGCCCGAGACCAACGACAACGTGTTCTACTGGAACGCCATGGATGCATGGATCCCCATGTTCCTGCTCCAGCCTCCCCCTCCCACCACGCCGGAGCGGGAGACCGGTTTCCCCGGGGCCGAGGCCGCTGAGCCGCCCCTGGCGCCGGTCTACAAGGTGATGACCCCCCGGGCCATCCCGTCGCGGATCGTGGGAAACTGAGCGGGAACCCGGACCGGAGATGACCAGGCAGGTCCGGAAGTGGACCGGAGCGGGGGGAGGGGGCGCGGGGCGGGCCGTCTCCCCCCGTGGTCCATGGGATCCTGTCCCGGTGCGCCTGTCCCGGCCGGGAGCCTGGCTGTGGGTGGGGCTGCTGGTGGCGCTGGGAGGGTGCGGTCCCAGGCTGGACCCTGCGCCCCCCATGCCGCCGGGGGAGGTGGTGCCGGGATGGACCCAGGAGGGGGTGGCCTCCTGGTACGGAAACCCCTTCCACGGCCGGCGCACCGCTTCGGGAGAGGTCTACGACATGGAGGCTCCCACCGCCGCCCACCCGGGGCTCCCCTTCGGCACCGTGATCCGGGTCCACAACCTGGACAATGGGCGGTCCACCGTGCTCCGGGTGAACGACCGGGGCCCCTTTGCCCGGGGGCGGATCCTGGATGTCTCGCGGCACGGAGCCCGGGAACTGGGGATGATCGGTCCCGGCACCGCCCGGGTCCGG
>Ga0076930_101198_pt1 | contig 15217 bp, 17 predicted proteins | sample HotLakConsoUCCRE_FD_71149 | JGI IMG/M metagenome (GOLD analysis project Ga0076930, IMG submission 71149) | Hypersaline microbial mat communities from Hot Lake, Washington, USA - Hot Lake Consortium UCC-RE (version 3) (version 3) ...
TGGGGTCTGAAATCTTCCACACCCTGAAGAAGGTGCTGCAGGAGAAGGGGAAGAGCACGGCGGTGGGGGACGAAGGGGGCTTCGCCCCGGATCTGGGGAGCAATGAGGAGGCGGTGGAGGTGGTGCTCGCCGCCATCGAGCGGGCGGGGTACCGCCCCGGAGAGGACATGGTCCTGGCCCTGGACGCCGCCGCCACCGAGTTCCACGAGAACGGGGAGTACGTCTTCCGCTGGTCCTCCGGTGAACGGCGGGATCGGGCGGGGATGATCGAGTACTGGAAGGAGTGGATCGGGAAGTACCCCATCCACTCCATCGAGGACGGACTCTCGGAGGACGACTGGGAGGGGTGGCGGGAGCTCACCGCCCAGGTGGGGGACCGGGTCCAGCTTGTGGGAGACGATCTCTTCGTCACCAACGTGCAGCGCCTGGAGCAGGGGATCCGAACCTCCACCGCCAATGCCATCCTGATCAAGGTGAACCAGATCGGCACCCTCACCGAGACGCTGGATGCCATCCGGGTGGCGGATGGGGCGGGCTACCGGTCGGTGATCTCCCACCGGTCCGGTGAGACGGAGGACACCTTCATCGCGGATCTGGCGGTGGCCACCTCGGCGGGTCAGATCAAGACCGGGAGCGCCTCCCGGACCGACCGGGTGGCGAAGTACAACCAGCTCCTCCGCATCGCCGAGGGGCTGGGCGCTTCCGCCCGATACCCCGGCCAGGGGCTCTGGCGATGATTCGCCGGGTCCTCTTCCCCGGGCTGGTGGCCGCCGCGCTCTACTTCGCCCTCTTCGGGGGGCAGTACTCGGTCTTCGAGGTCTCCCGGGTGCGGGACGACACGGTCCGGGAGACGGCGGAACTCCAGGCGCTGCGTCTGGAGGCGGACTCCCTCAGGGCCCGGGCGGACTCGCTGGAGAACCATGACGCCACCCTCGAGCGGGTGGCCCGGGAGCGGTTCGGCATGATCCGGCCCGGGGAGGTCCTCTACCGCTTCGCCGAGCCGCTGGAAGGGGAGGATGGTGGGGAGGAAGAGGGGGGGCGGCGGGGAGGCGGCTGACCCCGCCGACGACTCCCTATTCCTCCGGCCCCTCCCCCGGCGCCCTCTCCTTCTCCTCCCGGGTCGCGGAGGGGGCACCGCTCCCCATCCCCAGGGCGTTCCGGAGGATGGCCTCCGGGGAACCTGCACCCCCGGAAGCCAGTTCCGGGGCTCCGGTGGACCCCACTGGAAGGGTGGTCCGGCCACTCCCCTGCTGGGTCTGCCCCCCCCCTCCCTGGTCCCCCCCCATCCGCTCCAGGAGCGGCCGGAAGAGGTCGATGGGGATCGGGAAGAGGGTGGTGGAGTTGTTCTCCGCGGCAATCTCCACCACGGTCTGGAGGTAGCGGAGCTGGAGTGCAATGGGCTGTTCGGCCATCACCCGGGCCGCCTCGCCCAGCTTCATGGAGGCCTGGAACTCCCCTTCCGCAGCGATCACCTTCCCCCTCCGCTCCCGCTCCGCCTCCGCCTGACGGGCCATGGCCCGCTTCATCTCCTGGGGGAGGTCGATGTCCTTGACCTCCACCCCCACCACCTCGATCCCCCAGGGGTCGGTGCCCTGGTCGATGATCTGCCGGACGGTCTCGTTCACCTGGTCCCGCTCCGCCAGCACCTCGTCCAGCTCGGACTGCCCGATGACGCTCCGCAGGGTGGTCTGGGCCAACTGCGACGTGGCGAAGTAGTAGTCCTCGATCTCGTTGATGGCCTTGGTGGGATCCGCCACCCGGAAGTACACCACTGCATTCACCCGCACGGAGACATTGTCCCGGGTGATGGTGTCCTGGGGGGGGATGTCCATGGCCACGATCCGGAGATCCACCCGGTTCATCCGCTCGATGCCGAAGGGGAGGAGGAAGACCACTCCCGGCCCCCGGGCCCGGGTGAGCTTCCCCAGCCGGAAGACCACGCCCCGCTGGTACTCGTACAGGACCCGGAGGGAGGACATGATGGTGAGCACGCCGGCTCCGGCCAGCACGCCCAGGACGATGGTGGGGTCCATGGTGACGACTCCTCTGCCTTCAAGCTCTCCGGGAGTGGCCCCCGGGGTGGGGGCCCGGTCCATGGGATACGGCGCTGGCCCCGGAATGTTCAAACCGCCCCCGGAACACCCTCCGGGCTCTTGACGACCCCAACCCCCTCGGATAGGATTCTGACCCGGCGCCGGAGTAGCTCAGCCGGTTAGAGCAGCGGAATCATAATCCGCGTGTCGGGGGTTCGAGTCCCTCCTCCCCCATCCCCCCCTGGGGGATGGACATGGACGGCCTCCCGGAACCTGGTTCCGGGGGGCCGTTTCCACGTCCGGGGCGGGTGACCAGTAGGGCGTTCACTCCCAGGAGGAGTGCCGCCGCCATGAGCACCACCCCGCTGAAGTGGCACACGCCCCCCAGGAGCAGGTCCTGCTCCAGCAGCCCCACCCGCCCCAGCATCCATTCCCAGTCGTGGATGGGCTCTCCCGAGAAGGGGGAGACCAGTTGCAGGGCCCGGGCCCGGGCGTCCCCCACGTAGGCCCCCATCTCCACCAGCGCCGTTCCCAGCCAGACCAATCCGACGCTGAACCCCACCGGGTCCCCCTGTCGGTGGAGGAGGAAGGCCGCAAGGGCGGGGATGGCCAGCTGGAAGAGGGTCCCCCCCGCCACCCCGGGGAACATGCCGAGGGGCATCAGCACGATATGTCCCAGTTCGTGGAAGCCCAGGGTGATCCCGCTCCAGAGACTCCGGTACTCCCGGTCTCCCAGCGTGCCGACGAAGATGCGCACGCACCACCCCACCGCCAGGACCCGGAGAATCCACCCGACAGGGTGGTCCGGACCGAGCCTGGGATCCGCGGGCCGACCGGCGGCACCCGTGAGAGAGGGGGGAGTGGGCACGGCATGGATGTGGGGAGGAGGGGGAGGCGCTGTCAACTGCAGCCTTCCGCTGGCCCGGAAGAGGAGTACCGCTCTACCTTCTCCCGCTGCGAAAGGCAGGGCTGGACCCAACCTTCCGGAGACCCTCCATGGCCCGCTCCCCCATCACTCCGGCCGCCGTCCTCCTCCCGGGTCTCTTCCTGGCGGCGGTGGCGGGGTGGTGGATTCCGAAGGAACCGCTTCCCGTGGCCCTCCTGGGGGCCGGGGCCCTGGCCCTGGGATTCGTCCTGGGAGCCGGGGGTGGGCCAATTGGCCGGGGGAGGGGGAGGGCAAGTATGGGCGAGGCGCAGTCCGCCCCCCCCCGCCCGGAGCCATCCCCCCGCCCTGTGCGCTCAGGGAAGGTGGTCCACGACATCAACAACGTCCTGACGGCCATCAACGGCCGCACCGAGATGGTCCTGCACGCACTTCCGGAGGAGCACCCGTTGAGGGAGGATGTCCTCCACATCCAGGACGCCGGGCGGGAGGCGGCCAGGCTGGCGGAGACGCTCCGCGCCGGGGGAGGGGGCTCCGTGCCCCCCGCCGAGATCCTCTCTCCCGCCGGGGTGGTCCGGGATCTCCTTCCAGGACTCCGGGCACTCCTGGAGGAGAACCAGACTCTCTCCTTCCACGTGCAGGAGCCGCTCCCCCTGGTGGCAGCCGGTCGTTCCGGGGTGGAGCAGATGCTGGAGAACCTGGTGCGCAATGCGGTGGAGGCCATGCCGGAGGGGGGGCGGGTGACGGTGGCCCTCTCCGGGGCGGAGGACGGCGTGCTCCTCACCGTGGAGGACACCGGGTCGGGAATGACCCCGGAGGTCCGGGGCCGGGCCTTCGAACCGTTCTTCTCCGGGTGGGCCCGGTCGGGGAGCGGGCTGGGGCTCTCCACCGTGCAGTCGCTGGTCCGGCGACTGGGGGGAACGGTGGAGCTGGACAGCGCGCCGGGGGAGGGAACCCGGGTGAGGGTCTGGCTCCCGGGAATGCCCGCCGTGGTGGAGGGGGAGCATCCCGACGGTGGGCCGGAGGAGGGCGTCGCCTGGGGCACCGCCGGATCCGGTGAGACGATCCTACTGGTGGAGGACGAGGAGATGGTACGGGGGCTGGCGGAGCGGATCCTGGTGGGGCGGGGCTACCGGGTGCTGGCCGCCGCCGGCGGCGACGAGGCGCTGGCCCTGGCCGCAGCCTGGGAGGGACCCATCCATCTGGTCCTTTCGGATGTGGTGATGCCGGGGATGAGTGGCCCCGAGACCGTGGGGCGCCTCGGGGAGACCGGTCGCACCTTCAAGGTCCTCTACATTTCCGGCTACACCGCCGATCATCTCGGTCCCTACGGAGTGCTGGACGAGGGGATCGAACTCCTCTCCAAACCCTTCGGGCCCGACGCCCTCACCCATCGGGTGCGGGAGGTCCTGGCCCGCTGATGGAGTGGTCGCCCGGGGGGTCGGCTTCCCACCTCCGGCCCTGCCGCCTATGTTCTCCCCGCCCGCTCTAGAGCCCAGGACACACCCATTGGCGGATCCCCCGGGGTCCGATCTGATCATGACAGAGTCAGCCGAAGACCTTCTCCAGGGCGCCAGGGCCCGATTGGCCCGCGTCCTGGGGGCTCCCCTCCCAACTCCCCGCCCCGGTGCCGGTGCCCCCCTCACCGAAGCGGAGGCCGCGTACCTGCAGGAGGAGGGGGAGAGCCTCTACTGGAATGAGCTGGAGTGGGAGCACATCACCGACGAGGAGCAGTTGGACGGCGGTCCACTGGCGGAACTCACCTTTCCGGGTTTCCTCGCCTACGTCCGTGGGCTCCTTCTGGACGAGGTGATGCCCGATGCCCAGGCCCCGGCCGAACCCCGCCCGGAGGCGGTGGAGGGGCTCCTCCGGTTCCTGGCGGGGCAGGTCATGGATCTCCAGGAATCCGCCGGGGGCACGGGCCCGGAAGCGGAGCGGGTGGAGGTGGAGGTCGCTCTCACCCGGCGCCTCCTGGACCTGGTCCTGGCCCTCCTCCACCGGATCCCCCGGGAGGCATTGGATCGCTCCGAGGCGGACGCCCCGGGGGGCTGACCCCGGGTCGGGAGGTCGCCCATGTCCATCCTCCGTCCGAAGCCCCGCCCCGGACATCCCTACATGGCGGGGGCTCCCCTCCTGGTGGCCCACCGGGGTGGGAGTGCGCTGGCCCCCGAGAACACCATGGCCGCCTTCGAGTCCGCGGTGGATCAGTGGGGGGCCGACATGCTGGAGATGGACGTCCACCAGTCGGCGGACGGTCGGATCGTGGTGATCCACGACGCCACGGTGGACCGCACCACCGACGGGTCCGGGGCGGTGGCGGCCCTCCGGTGGGACGAACTCCGTGACCTGGACGCGGGGTACCGGTTCCGGGACCTCTCCGGGGAGACAAGTTTCCGGGGGACAGGGATCGACCTCCCCCTCTTCGACCAGGTGCTGGAGCGCTTTCCCCGGACCCGGATCAATGTGGAGGCCAAGGCGGCGGGCGCCACCGCCGGGCTCATCGAGGTGATCCGTCGGCATGGCGCCACCCACCGTGTGCTGGTGGCCGCCACCGAGGAGGAGGCCCGGGGGATCCACCACGGCTACGAGGGGCCCTCCTCGGCCTCCCGCCGCCAGTTGCGGTTGGCCCACACCCTCCTGCGGCTGGGGCTCGGTCGCTTCCACGTTCCCGACACCGATGCCCTTCAACTTCCCGATACCTGGGAGGGGCGTCGGATCGTGACACCGGCACTGGTTTCCTGGGCCCACCGTCTCAATCTCCCCCTCCATGTCTGGACCATCGACGAGGAGGACGACATGCGTCGGCTCCTGGCCTGGGGCGTGGACGGGATCCAGACCGACCGTCCGGACCGCCTGGCCCGGGTCCTCCACGAGCTCTCCGGGCGACCGCTCCCCCCGGGGCTCCGCCGGGAGGAGGAGGGATGAAGGGAGGAGGTGGCCCCCCTCCGGCACCCCTGGCCCTGCGCTTCTGGCAGCATGTCCGGGAGCGGGAGCTCCTCCCTCCCGGGGCACGGGTGGTGGCGGCCTGTTCCGGGGGGGTGGATTCCACGGTCCTCCTCCACCTTCTCCGCTTCCCCCCCCGGGGCGAGGGGATCGACGGGGTGTCGCTGGTGGTGGCCCATGTGGACCATGGAATGCGTCCAGGCTCCGTGGGCGACCGTCAGTGGACGAGGGGACTGGTCCGGGGCTGGGGGCTCCCGATGGAGGAGGCCGCCCTGGAGCCTCCCCCCGCCACCGAGGCCCAGGCCCGGGCCGGTCGCTACCAGGCGCTGGAAGCCATCCGGCAGAGCACGGAAAGCGATCTCGTCCTCACGGCCCACCACGCCGACGACCAGGCAGAGACGGTGCTCTTCCGGGCCCTCAGGGGGGCGGGCCCCCGGGGTCTGAGGGGAATCCTGGAGCGTCGCTCCCCTGCACTGGTGCGCCCCCTCCTCCCCTTCTTCCGGCGGGAACTGGAGGAGTATGCCGCAGCGGTGGGTCTGGTCTTCCGCCACGACCTGTCCAACCGGGACCCGCGGTGGACCCGGAACCGGATCCGCCACGAACTCCTCCCCCTGGCGGAGGAGTTGGTCCCCGGCGGCCGGGCCTCCCTGGCCCGCCTGGCGGGGGTGATGGCAGAGCGCGCAGAGGTGTGGGACGCCCTGCTCCAGAACGCGCTGGAGGAGCTCCCCATCACCCGTTCTGCGGGGCGGATCGAGGTTGCCCGGACTCCTTTCCTGACCTATCATTCTGCTGTCCGGACCGGCCTCCTGGAGTTGTGGCTCCGGGAACTCGGGGGAGCGTTGGGGGAGGCCTCCATCCGCGTTGCCCTCCAGGCGGCCTCCTCGAGTCCCAGTGGGCGGACGGTCTCCCTTCCCGGAGGGATTCTGCTCCTCCGTGAGTTCGATCTGCTCGTCCTGACCCGGTCTCCTCGGCCGCCGGAGGACGAGCCTCTCGGGATCTCCTCGGCTGACCAGGGTTGTGGAGTGGCACGGATCGGAGGCTCCCGGGTTTCCATCCGGTGGGGGTCTCGCGCTCCGGACGCCAGATGCGTGGAACGGTTCGTGACCTCGGGGTTACGTTTCCCGCTTCTGGTACGCGGCCGGCGCCCAGGAGATCGGATCCGGCTGGGCGGCGGAACGCGGAAATTGAAGAAGGTCCTGGCCGACCACCGTATCCCCCTGGGAAAGCGGGATCGGCAACCGCTCCTGGTGGATGCGGCAGGGCTCGTGCTCTGGGTGCCAGGGGTTGTCCGGTCCGCGGATGCGGCCGGAGAGGATGCAGGATTCTTCGTCGGGGTCGGGGATGCAGATCGTACCTGATGCCACGCTGGATCGGACCGGGGGTCGCCCGATCCAGGATGTGGTCTACAGTGAAGAGGCGATTGCCGCCAGGGTGCGGGAACTGGGGGACTCCATCTCGGAGACCTACCAGGGTTCCGAAGACCTGCTGCTGCTGGGGTTGCTGAAGGGGTCCTTCATCTTCCTGGCGGATCTCGTGCGGACCATTCGCCGACCTTTGCAGGTAGACTTCATCGTGGCGTCGAGCTACGGCGCAGGGACCGAGAGCAGCGGCAATGTCCGCCTGCTCTACGATCCGGAAGCGGATCTCCGGGGACGCCACGTGATCCTTGTGGAGGACATTGTGGACAGTGGGACCACCATGAACAGGCTCATCCCCCTCCTGGAGACCCGGGGTCCCAGGAGTCTGGAGATCTGTGCTCTGCTCCACAAGCGGCTCACGACCCTCGAGCGGGAACCCCGTTGGGTGGGGTTCGACGCGCCCCAGGAGTTTCTGGTGGGGTACGGCCTGGATCATGCCGAAGACCTCCGGCACCTCCCCTTCATCGCGAGCCTCTGAGCGCCCCTTCAGGGGGAGAAACGTATGGCCGACCGTGAACCAAATCGAACGGATGCACAGGGGACCCGGTTCTCCCGGATCTCCCGGAATGCGTCCTTCTGGATCCTTATCCTGCTCATCCCCCTCCTGGGGCTGAATCTCCTTCGCGGCCAGGAAGAGGTGGCGCTGGAGTTGAACTATTCTCCCGAATTCCGGCAGGAGCTCTCCTCGGGGAACATCCTCGAGGTGGCGGTGGAAGGCCGGGCCATGGAGGGGGAGTTCAGGAACACCGTCTCCAGGGAAGGCCGGGACTACCAGACCTTCCGGGTCCTCTTCCCCACGAACACGATCCCCGATGACCTGCTGAACGAGCTCATCGAACAGGGGGTCACGGTGGATGGTCAGGAGTCCAGCCAGGCGTGGTGGGGCTTCCTGGTGGGAGTGCTCCCCTGGCTCCTCTTCATCGCCTTCTGGTTCTGGATCTTCCGGACCATGCAGAGCGGCGGGAACCGGGCGTTCCAGTTCGGGCGATCCAAGGCGAAGCTCATCTCCCCCGACACTCCGAAGCTCACCTTTGCGGATGTGGCGGGTGCCGACGAGGCGAAGGAGGAACTCCAGGAGATCATCGAGTTCCTCAAGGATCCGCAGCGCTTCTCCCGCCTGGGCGGGCGCCTCCCCAAGGGGGTGCTCCTCATCGGGCCTCCCGGAACGGGGAAGACGCTGCTGGCCAAGGCTGTCGCCGGGGAGGCAGGGCGTCCCTTCTTCCAGATGTCCGGTTCGGACTTCGTGGAGATGTTCGTGGGTGTCGGGGCCTCCCGGGTCCGGGACCTCTTCGAACAGGGGAAGGCCCACGCTCCCTGCATCATCTTCGTGGACGAGATCGATGCCGTTGGTCGCCACCGGGGTGCCGGACTGGGCGGTGGCCATGACGAGCGGGAGCAGACGCTGAATGCCCTCCTGGTGGAGATGGACGGCTTCGAGACCAACGAAGGGGTGATCCTGCTGGCGGCCACGAATCGTCCGGACGTGCTGGATCCGGCGCTCCTCCGCCCCGGTCGGTTCGACCGTCAGGTGGTGGTGGACGCTCCCGATGTGAAGGGCCGGGAGGCGATCCTCCGGGTGCATGCCCGGAAGCTCCCCCTGGGGGACGATGTGGAGCTCTCCATCCTCGCCAAGGGAACCCCCGGGCTCTCCGGGGCGGACCTGGCCAACCTCTGTAACGAGGCGGCTCTGCTGGCGGCCCGGGAAGGGGCGGACCGGGTGTCCATGGAGCACTTCGAGAGGGCCAAGGACAAGGTGATGCTGGGGACCGAGCGGCGGAGCATGGTCCTTACGGAAAACGAGAAGCGCCTCACTGCCTACCATGAGGCCGGTCACGCGGTGATCGGTCTCCGGGTGCCGGGGCTGGACCCCGTGCATAAGGTCACCATCGTCCCCCGTGGACGGGCGCTGGGGATCACGGCGTCCCTTCCTGCCGAGGATCGCCACTCCTACACCAAGGACTGGCTGGAGGGGCAGTTGGTGATGCTCTTCGGGGGGCGGGTTGCGGAGGAGATGATCTTTGGCCCCGAGAAGGTCACCACGGGTGCCGGAAACGACATCGAGCGGGCCACCGCCCTCTCCCGGAGGATGGTGACCAAGTTCGGCATGTCCGAGCGGGTGGGTCTGATCTCCGTGGGAGACTCCGATCAGGAGGTCTTCCTGGGTCGGGAGATCCAGCAGCGTCGGGAGGTGTCCGAGCACACCGCCCGCCTGGTGGACGAGGAGGTGAAGCGGATCCTGGACGAGGCGCACCAGGAGGCTCGGGAGGTCATCGACCAGAACCGGGATCTGCTGGAGCGGATCGCCCAGGCCCTCCTGGAGCGGGAGACCATCGACCGGGAGGACATCACCCGCCTTGAGCGGGGTGAGCCGCTCCTCCCTCCCCGGGGGTCCGAACCCAGGGAGGAGGCCCCGGAGCACGTCCCGTCGGCCCTGCCGGCCCCGTCTCCCGCAGCCTCGGCTTCCCCCGCCGCCTCGGCTGCAGAGCAGCGTGCCGGGAAGCGCAGCGGAAACGAGAGCGGTGAGGCCACCGGCTCGCCGGCCCCCGCCGCCCGCCTCACTACGGGGAATCCCGAGGCGGACACCCCCCGTTGAGTCCACCGCCCTCCCCCCGCCTTGTCCGGGATGGATCGGGGGGAGGGCGGTCTTCCGCCGCTCCTTTGGGATGGAGCCCGGGGGCGGTGTACGAGGTCAGGCTTCCTGAGGGAATACCAGAACCCATGCTCCTCCGCCCGGGGGAGTGGATGAGGCGCTCCCGGTGACATCCATCTGGGAACAGTTGGGGCTGCTCCGTCCCGGTTGGGCGGACCTGGTGGAAATCCTCATCGTGGGTTTCCTCTTCTACCGGCTGTTGCTCCTCATCCAGCGCACCCGGGCCATGCAGATGCTCCTGGGCGTGCTTCTGCTGGTGGGCGGGTATGCCCTGGCCCGTCTCCTGGACCTGGTGCTCATCCGGACCCTCATGGAGACGGTCTTCCAGTACGGGGCCATCGCCGCCCTGGTGGTGTTCCAGCCGGAACTCCGCTCCGCCCTGGCCCGCCTGGGGCAGAGCCGGGTGGTGGCTGGACTCTTCAGCCGGCTGGAGGAGAGCCATGTGGTGGAGGCCATCGTGGCGGGGGTGGAACAGCTCTCCCGCTCGAAGGTAGGGGCCATCATCGCTATCGAGCAGGAGGTGGGGCTGGAGGAGTACGCCTCTACCGGAAGCCCCGTGCACGCCCGGGTCTCCGCGGAGATGCTCAGCACCATCTTCGCCCCGTACACCCCCCTCCACGACGGCGCGGTGATCATCGTGGGGGACGAGATCCGGGCCGCAGGAGCCATCCTCCCCCTCACCCAGTCCCCCATGAAGGACCGGAGTCTGGGAACGAGGCACAGGGCGGCCATCGGCCTCTCCGAGGAGACCGACGCGCTGATCATCGTGGTGAGCGAGGAGACCGCCCGCATCTCCGTGGCCCGGGGAGGGCGGCTGGAGGCGGGAATCGACGGCGACCGGCTCCGGGACATCCTGGTGGCGGCCTTCCCCGGAGCACCCGGCGGGCTGGTGGCGGGATTCCGCCTGGCGAACGGAGCACTTCGTAGGAGCTCCGGCAGAGATGTCGAGGCCACCCCGGGGAGCGGAGTCCGGTGACGCATGGGGAACCGATGGAGGAGGGGATCGAGCGCGTTGACACGTGCCGACGCCCCCCGTACATTGGCCCCGTTCCATGCAGCCCCGCGCCCGCCGCTGTTTCCACACCCTGACCGACCCACAAGGAGATCGGCTTGGACGGCTCCACCTATGAACTGCTGAGCCTCTTCAATGATGGCGGGCTCATGATGTACCCCCTGGTTCTCTGCTCCCTCCTGGGAGTCGGGGTCATCATCGCCAAGGCCTGGACCCTCTGGGTGGCCCACAAGGACGCCCACACGGTCCTCGAAGAGGTTGGACGGCTTGCCCGCTCCGGCGACATCGATGGTGCCATCGACGTGGCTGTGGCCACTCCTGGCCCCACCGCCGCCATCCTTCTGGCGGGGCTTCGCCGCATCCGGGATCGGAAGGTGCAGGACGGGGAGGTGGAGCAGGTGGTCTCCACCACGGGAACCATCGAGCTGGGCTTCCTGGAGCGGGGTCTGGTGGTTCTGGCCACCGTGGCCAATGTTGCGCCTCTCATGGGCTTCCTGGGCACCGTGGCCGGAATGATCCTGGCCTTCGCCGCCATCGAGGCCGCAGGGGATGTGGACCCGACGCTGGTGGCCGGGGGGATCAAGGTGGCGCTCCTCACCACCGCAGCTGGGCTGGTCATCGCGATTCCGGTGAACATCGGGTACAATTTCTTCGTGACCCGGATCGACACGCTGATCGTGGACATGGAGCAGGGTGCGCAGGAGATCCTGAACATCGCCTGGGATCTCGAGAAAGAGGGAACCCTACAGGTCATGAAGCGCCGGGCCTGATATTACATCCACCGTTGCCGTTGGAACCCATCCGGTTTCCGACGGTACATCCCGGTAACCCACGGGAGTTTGCATCATGGCCGTACTGAACAACAAGAAGTCGAAGGTCAGCGACGAGGTCCCCACCTCGTCCATGGCGGACATCGCGTTCCTCCTCCTGATCTTCTTCCTGGTGACCACGGTGTTCCCCAACGACAAGGGGCTCCGGATCGTGCTCCCCGAGCCCTCGGAAGAGGTGGAGGTGAGTCAGCGGAACATCCTGCACATCCTCATCCGCCAGAACGGCAGCGTGGGGATCCGGCGGGGTGAGTCGCAGGACGAGCAGATCGTCCAGGCTTCGCAGGTGGAGGGGATCTGGCGGCAGGAGGTGGCCCAGAATCCCAACCTCATCGCGGCTGTGAAGACGCATCCCGATGCACCGCACAAGTTCATGATCGACGTGCTGGACGGCCTGCAGTCGGCGGGATCCAGCAAGATCTCCCTGCAGATCCTGGAGTAGCTGGGAATGGCGATGAGCAAGGGTGGGTTCGAACGGAAGTCGAAGACCTCGGACGAGATTCCCTCCTCGTCCCTGGCGGACATCGCCTTCCTCCTCCTGATCTTCTTCATGGTGACCACCGTCTTCCGGACCTCGTCCGAGCGGGACATCGTCTGGCCCGAGGCGGAGGCCACGAAGAAGATCGATGAGAAGAAAAAGGACATCCTCTACGTCTGGCTCGAGGGGAACGGCGACATCTACATCAATGATCGCCTCACTGCGATGGATGATGTCTCCAACATCGTGGCTCCCCTGTATCTCGAGAGTCAGCAGCGGATGGTCATCTCCTTGCGGGCGGATGCCGATGTGCCCTACCGGTACACGGATTCCTTGATGTCGGAGCTTCAGCAGGCCGGTGCAGTCCGGGTGGTGTTCGCCACGGAACTCGAGCGCCGCATGACACGGGAGAGACGATGAGCGCGCAGGCCGTTGCCGCAGAGTACACCACGCTGGACACCGCCAATGACCGCCTGAAGCGGTCGTTCGGGGCGTGGTTCTGGGGGTCCATCATGATTGCGACCCTCCTCCATTTCATGGTGTTCTTCTTCTTCCCGGACCTGACGGCGGAGGACTTCTCCATCGCCACGACGGAGATCGAGACCATCGAGCTTCCGCCGGAGATCGAGATCCCGCCGCCGCCGCAGCAGATCTCCCGCCCGGCTATGCCCGTGATCTCGGACGCCATCATCGATGAGGACATCACCATCGCCGACGTGACCTTCGAGGCGAACCCCATCGAGAACCTGCCGCCGCCGCCGTCCGAAGGGGACTTCGACATCTCGTCGCAGCCCACCTTCACCCCGTACACGGTGGCTCCGCAGCTCCGGAATACCTCCGAGGTGCAGCGGGCCCTGGAGCGGGAGTATCCGGCCATCCTCCGGGATGCCGGGATCGGTGGGCAGGTGCTGGTGCACTTCTTCATCGACGAGCAGGGGAATGTGCAGGACCAGCGGATCGCCACCAGCTCCGGTCATGCGGCGCTGGACCAGGCGGCCATCCGGGTGGCCCAGGTGTTCCGGTTCTCGCCGGCCCTGAACCTGGACAAGAACGTCCCGGTCTGGATTGCGCTCCCCATCACCTTCCAGTCGCGCTGATCGGAAGGAAGACCCTCTGCCTGCGGGTCGGGGACGTCGTACAGAAGAGCCCCGCCGGTGCAACCGGCGGGGCTCTTCTGTTTCCGGCTCCCCCGGCGCTCCGGTTTCTTCCCCCCCCCGGTGGTGGTACCTTTCTGCACCATGTACAATGCCCGCCTTGAAGACGTTCTCCCCGGCATCCAGGTTGCACTGCAGCAGGCAGCTTCCCGCAGCGGTCGTGGCGCCGATGCAGTGACCCTCGTGGCAGTGACCAAGGGGCATCCCATGGAGGTTGTGGATGCGGCACTGGGGGCAGGGCTGAAGGATCTGGGAGAGAACCGGGTCGAGGCGCTGGAAGCCCGGACAGAGGCCTTCCAGGGGCGGGGGATCCGCTGGCACATGGTGGGACACCTCCAGAGCCGCAAGGCCGGCCGGGCCGCCGCCGTTTCCACCCTGATCCATTCGGTGGACTCCCTCCGTCTGGCGGAGCGGCTGGACCGTTCCGCGGGGGAGCTGGGCCGTCCGGTGCCGATCCTGGTTCAGGTGAACACCGCTGCCGAGGAGGCCAAGTCCGGTCTGGACCGGGAGCGGGCCATGGAGGAACTGGCCACCATCGTGGCCATGGAGGGGCTGCAGGTGCAGGGCCTCATGACCATGGCTCCCTTCACAGATGATGAGGGTGTGCTCCGGGACACCTTCCGTCGGCTCCGGGAACTCCATGAAGGTGCCCTTCAGGACATTCCCGGGTACGTGGGGCGGGAACTGTCCATGGGGATGTCCAATGACTTTGTCATTGCCGTCGAGGAGGGGAGCACGATGGTGCGACTCGGAACGGCGCTCTTCGGAGAACGACCGGTATGATCGACCTGACGCCACTTGACGTTCGAAAGAAGCGCGGCGACTTCCGCCGGATCCTCCGGGGCTATGAGCCGGAGGAGGTGGACACCTTCCTCCAGCTTGTGGCCGAGCGGATGGAGGAGTTGGTGAAGGAGAACCTCTCCCTCTCGGAGAAGGTGGAGCGGCTCCAGCAGCAGGTGGGGTCGCTGGAAGGAAGGGAGCGGGCCGTCCACGATGCCCTGGTCACGGCGGAGCGGCTCCGGAGCGATGTGAAGGAGCAGGCCGCCCGAGAGGCCGAGGTGGTACGGCGGGAGGCGGAGTCCGATGCCCGCCGCATCCTGGAGGATGCCGAGCGGATGGTGGCCGAACATCGGGGGACGCTGGCGGGGCTGGAGAGGGAGCGACGGCAGTTCCTGGGGGCCTTCCGGGCCCTCCTGGAGCGACAGATGGAGCGGCTGGAGACGGAGGAGGGCTCCGTGGGGGAGGGGAGTGGAGCCCCGGTCCAGGGCAGGGGTGAGTCCTCCCGGCGGGTCATTGTGGCTGGGGGAACCGGCATTGTGGCCGGGGGAACCGGCGGGATCCCCCAGGGGGAGGGGGCCGCCGGAACCGGTCCCCCTCCCTCCCAGGGCGCCCCTGTTGTGTCGGGGGAGGGCGAAGAGGGGTTAGGGGAGGCGGGGAAGGCGCCGGCGGGCCCGGGAGGAGCGGACCAACCAGAGGACCTCTCCTCCTGGCTGGCCGGCTTCCTGGAAGGGGAAGGGGACGAGCCCGGGGACCGTTGAGTTGGTGCAGTTCCCCCCGTTCCGCGGCGGTCCGGTACTCTCCGGGGCGCCGCGGATCCACATCGGACATGCACGGACAGGCTGAATGACCTTGCTGCAGCAGAGGGAAGCGGTAGAGCGTGCGGTGGAGACCATCCGTGCCCGTTGGGGCGGACCACCGGAGGTGGCCATGGTCCTGGGGACCGGGCTGGGGGTCGTGGGGAAGGAGATCGAGGTGGAGGTGGAGATCCCCTACCACCAGATCCCCGGTTTCCCGGTGGCCACGGTGGAGTCCCATGGCG
>Ga0076930_101201_pt1 | contig 15200 bp, 12 predicted proteins | sample HotLakConsoUCCRE_FD_71149 | JGI IMG/M metagenome (GOLD analysis project Ga0076930, IMG submission 71149) | Hypersaline microbial mat communities from Hot Lake, Washington, USA - Hot Lake Consortium UCC-RE (version 3) (version 3) ...
TCACCGCCCTCCGGGCCACCCGGACGGCGGTGACCCGGGGGTGGTCCAGGAAGGGGCGGATGGCATGGAGGAGGACCGGCACCCCCGCCAGCTCCAGGAAGGGCTTCCGGGCGCCCCCCATCCTCCGGCCGGAACCGGCGGCGGGAAGGACCACACCCACGTCCCCCTCCAGCATGCCCAATCCCGGGCCTCCTCCCCCCGCCGCAGACTGACTCATCCGTAGTGACCGTTCCCCTGTTCGTAGCCGCCGCCACCCCCGGCGCCGCCCGGGACTCCCCCCTCGTCGGCCAGGTTGTCGAAGCGGGTGTACGCCTTGTGGAAGTACAGGGGGACCATGCCCGTAGGCCCGTTCCGGTGCTTGGCGATGATCAGCTCCGCCAGCCCTGCGGCCCCCTTCTCCTCGATCTCCTCCGGTCTGAGATAATACTCCTCCCGGAACAGGAACATGACCAGATCGGCAAGCTGCTCGATGGAGCCCGATTCCCGCAGGTCCGAGAGCATGGGGCGCTTGTCCTGGCGGCTCTCGGGACCCCGGCTGAGCTGGGAGAGGGCGATCACCGGGATGGCCAGCTCCCGGGCCAGCGCCTTGAGCCCCCGGGAGATCTCACTCACCTCCTGGGTCCGGCTGTCGCTCCCCTTCCCGCCCCCGCTCATGAGCTGGAGATAGTCCACCACCAGCATCCCGATGTTCTCGTCGGTCTTGAGGCGCCGGGCCTTGGCCCGCATCTCCAGCACCGTGCTCCCCGGCGAGTCGTCGATCCAGATGGGCGCCACATTGAGCAGCCCGGCGGCCCGGGCCAGGCGCTGCATCTCCTCCGGGCTGAGCCGACCGATCTTCAGGCGGCTGGCATCCACCCGGGCCTCGGCGCAGAGGAAGCGCTGCACCAACTGCTCCTTCGACATCTCCAGCGAGAAGATGGCCACCGGAACGTTGTGGTCGATGGCGGCGTTCTGGGCGGCGTTCAGCACCCAGGAGGTCTTCCCCATGGAGGGGCGGGCGGCCACGATGGCCAGGTCTCCGCTGTGGAGACCCGCCGTCATCCGGTCCAGGTCCTTGAACCCGGTGGGAATCCCGATGACCGGCCCCCCGGACTCCTGGAGCTGCTCGATCCGCTCGAAGGTCTCCCGGAGGATCTGCTTGATCCGGACGAAGCCTCCCCGGTCGTGGCTCTGCGCCACCTGGAAGATCTTCTGTTCCGCCAGGTCCAGGATCTCGTCCACCGGCCGGTCGGTCTGATCGTAGACGTCCCGGATGATCTCGGAGGAGGCGTCGATGAGGCGCCGCAGCAGCGCCTTCGACTGGACGATCCTGGCGTGGTACTGGATGTTGGCGGCGGTGGGGACGGCGTCCAGCAGTTCCGCCAGGTAGGGGATCCCCCCGGAGGAGTCCAGTTCCCCGGAGTTCCGGAGCTCGTCTCCCACCGTGATGACGTCGGCGGCGGAGCCCCGGGCAAAGAGCCTGGAGACGGCCCGGAAGATCCGCCGATGGGCCTCTCGGAAGAACATCGTGTCGTCGATGATCTCCACGACCCGGCTCACCGCCTCGGGGTCGTTCAGGAGACCACCCAGGACCGCCACCTCCGCCTCCAGGGAGATGGGAGGGGGACGGTCGTAGGTGGCCGCCGGCGCAGGGGGTCCGGAGACGTCGGCGAATGACACGGCGTGGCGTCCTTCAGCTACGGGTGGTGGACTGTAGAGCGACGGGGGTCTGCCGGAGGGCAGACGGACTTCAGGGGCCGGCCATCACCGATCGGAGGAGCTGGAGGTCATCCCAGGTGGCCCGGGTCCATCCGGAGTTCCGGAGGAGAGCGGCGGGGTGGTAGGTGACCACCACCGGCGTTCCCTCATAACTGTACACCGACCCCCTCAGCTTTCCCAGGGGTCGCTCCTCGCCGGTGACCCACTGGGCGGCGAAGGTCCCCACAGCCAGGATCACCTCCGGCCGCACCAGCGACAACTGACTCTTCAGCCAGGGGGTGCAGCAGGCAATCTCGTCGGGGAGGGGGTTCCGGTTCCCCGGAGGCCGGCACTTGAGGACGTTGCAGATGTAGGCGTTCTCCTTCCTGGAGATCCCCACCGAGGCCAGGAGGAGATCCAGGAGCCGACCGGCGGCCCCCACGAAGGGGAGCCCCGTCTCGTCCTCGTTCTGCCCCGGAGCCTCCCCCAGGATGAGGACCCGGGGGTCCGGGACACCGTCGGAGAAGACCACCTGGGTCCGGGTCTCCGAGAGCCGGCAGCGGGTGCATCCCAGCGCCAGTTCCCGGACCTGAGCCAGGTCGGAGGGAAGGACCATGGGGAGGGGGTCGGCTGCGGCCCCGGAGAGGGGAGCCGAGCCCGGGGAGGCGGGGGACGACGGTGGGACGACGGTGCCGGCCACAGGGCGGGCAGGCCGTTCTCCCTGCAGCTCGGGAAGGGATCGGCCCGGAGGCGGATCCACCGGGGTGGTTCCCCTGGAAGTGATGGCATCCACGGGGTCTTCTGAGGCGCCGGCGTGCACCGACCCCCGCCGCCGGCCCTCCTTCACAGCGGCCCCCACATCCCGGCGGGAGAGCTGGTCCAGGATCAGGATCCCCTCCCCCCGCTCCATCCGCTGGTGGAGGAGACGGGCCACCTGGGAGGCGAGGGAGGGCGCCGGCGCCGGAGGACCGTCGCCGGAGGGGGCTCCGGGGGTCACTCCCCCTCCCTGCCGCCCGAGGTCTCCCCGGTGAGGAGGGCCACCGCCCGCTCCAGGATCAGCTCCGCCACCTCGTCCTTGGGGAGGAGCCCCAGCGACTCCGCGGTCCCGTCCCGCCCCAGGAGGGTCACCCGGTTGGTGGGAGCCTCGAACCCCGACTCCGGGTCCCCTGCGGCGTTGGCCACGATGAGGTCGAACCCCTTCCGATCCAGCTTCCCCCGGGCGTTCTCGATGAGATCCTCCGTCTCCAGGGCGAAGCCCACGGTGACGGAGCCCACCCGGCGCAGGGACCGGGTCTCCAGGGCGATGTCGGGGTTGGGGAGCAGGCGGATCGTGTCCAGCTCCCCCGGGCGGCTCCGCTTCAGCTTGTGGTCGCTGGGGTCGTCGGGGCGGAAGTCCGCCACCGCCGCGGCGAACACGGAGAGGTCCGTGTCCGGGAGGGAGCGGGCCACCGCCTCATGCATCTGGGCGGTGGTCTCCACCCGCACCACCTCCACCCCGGTGGGATCAGGGAGGCTGGTGGGACCACTCACCAGGGTGACCCGGGCTCCTCTCCGCCAGGCCGCCGCAGCCACCGCGTGCCCCATCCGCCCGGACGAGCGGTTCCCGATGAAGCGCACCGGGTCGATGGGTTCCCGGGTGGGGCCGGAGGTGACCAGAACGGAGCGGCCGGCCAGGGGACCGCTCCCCGCCAGCGCCCGGCCGATGTGCTCGATGATCTCGTGGGGCTCCAGCATCCGTCCCGCGCCGGATCCCTCCCCTGCGGCCAGCGGTCCCACCCCCGGTCCGGCCACCCGGATCCCCGGCTGCGAGCGGAGGAGTTCCACATTGGCCTCCACCCGGGGGTGGGCCCACATCCCGTCGTTCATGGCGGGACAGAGCACCACCGGGGCCCTGGTGGCCAGGAGGGTGGTGGTGATCAGGTCGTCTGCCCGACCGGAGGCGGCCCGGGCCAGGAAGTCGGCGGTGGCGGGTGCCACGCAGACCACGTTCGCCTCCTGCCCCAGGCGTACGTGGAGCGCGGCCCCATCGGCCTCGAAGACGTCCGTGTGGGGGGGGCGTCCGGTGACCCCTTCAAAGAGGAGGGGACGGACGAAGTGCTGCGCTCCCCGGGAGAGGATGACCTCCACCAGGGCACCCAGCCGGGTGAGATCCCGGGCGAGCTGGACCGACTTGTAGCAGGCGATGCCCCCCGTCACACCCAGGACCACCCGTCGACCGGCCCAGGGGAGCCGTGGATGGAGGGGGGCCTTCACCCGGTCAGTCCTCCCGACGGCGACGCTTCACCAGGCTGAACTCGATCTGACCGGAGGTCAGCGCCTCGAGGGCCCGGGTGGTGAGCTTCTTCTCTTCTCCCAGGGGCATGGTCTCCCGGGGGAGGGAGTTCAGTTCCCGGGTGTACTTCGCCGAGACCAGGACGCCCAGGTACTTGCTCTGCGTATGCTCCGCCACTTCGGCGGGGGTGAAGACCCTCATGGTACAACCTCCAGGTTGTGATCTCCGGCCGCGGGCACCCACCCACCCGCTTCCCGTACAGCGGCCCTGAACATCGCACGAAAGGGCCCCGGTGAGAACGGGTACCCTGTCATCGCCCCCTCAGGTCCGGCTGGCCTCCCTCTCCAGGACCAGGTCGATCTCGTCCCGGATCCGCCGGACATCGCCGTCCAGCTCCACGGCCCGGGAGGGGCGGAAGCGCTCCACCTCCACGATGGCCCGGACCTCCGCCACCGCCCGGTCCAGCTCGTCGTTCACCACCACATAGTCGAACTCGGAGACCCGGGCCAGCTCCAGGTGGGACGCCCTCAGACGCCGGAGCACCTCCGGGGTGGCCTCCGTGGCCCGCCCCATGAGCCGGTCCGCCAGCGCTCCGGCCGAGGGGGGAAAGATGAAGATGAGGACCGCTCCGGGGACCTGCTCCCGGATCTGCCGGGCTCCCTGGACGTCGATGTCCAGGACCACATGATCCCCCCGGGCCGCAGCCTCTTCCAGGTTCCGACGGGGGGTGTCATACAGGTTGCCGTGGACGGTGGCCCACTCGGCGAACTCCCCGGCCTCGATCATCTGCCGGAAGATGGTCTCCTCCACGAAGTCGTAGGCTCGCCCCTTCTCCTCGCCTCCGCGGGGGGGGCGGGTGGTGGCGGAGACCGAGAAGACGAAGCGACCGGGACCTGCCACCAGCGCCTGGGCGATGGTGGTCTTTCCGGTCCCGCTGGGGGCTGCAAGGACCACGGGGAAGGCCCGGGAGGTGAGATGGCTCACTCGATGTTCTCCAACTGCTCCCGCACCCGCTCCACCTCCTCCTTCAGCGACAGCGCCAGGTGGGAGAGGACGGCATCATTGGCCTTGGATCCGATGGTGTTGGCCTCCCGGTTCATCTCCTGCACCAGAAAGCCCAGCCGCTTCCCCGCCGGTTCACCGGTTCCCGCCATGGCCTCCCCGAAGGCCTCGTTGTGGGCCCGGAAGCGCACGATCTCCTCCGCCACATCCCACCGCTCCGCCATGTGGGCCACCTCCCGGGCCAACCGGTCCTCATCCACCCCCACACCCTCGGAGAGGACCCGGATGGCCTCCCGGAGCCGGTCCCTCTCGGCGATCAACCGCACCGGGGCCCGGGTCGCCACCTGGTCCAGGAGTGCGTCCAGCGCCGCCAGACGCTCCTGGAGATCCACCTGGAGGCGGCTTCCCTCGGCCTCCCGCATGGCCACCACTCCCCGGGCCGCCTCTTCCACCGCCGACTGCAGTACCTCGGCAGGGACCTCGGGGCGGGTGGTGGTCTCCGGGTCCGGAGCCCGGAAGATCTCGCCGAAGCGGGCCAGGAGGGGGAGGTCCACCGGGCCCTGGATCCCCAGTTCGTCCCGGAGTCGGTTCAGCGCCTGCTGGTACTGGCGGGCCCGCTCCACATCCACCTCCACCGGAGGGGCACCTCCCCCCGGCCGCTCCAGCGTCACGGTGACCCGGGCGTGGCCCCGTGCCAGGAAGGGCCGGATCCACTGGAGGATCTCCCCCTCGTAGCGGTCCATCCCATGGGGCGTCTTGATCTGCCCGTTCAGGAACCGGTGGTTCACCGTCCGGATCTCCACCCGGAGGCGACCGGCCTCCGTGTCCCGCTCCGCCTCTCCGTACCCCGTCATGCTGCGGATCATCCGGTGTGATTCCTCCACGTCCGTTGCAGGAGCGTCGCTGACCTTCGGGGTTCGGATCCGCTCGCAGAGGGGAGGAGGCGGAAATGGTAACCTGTCAGTTCCAGAGGGTCCAGCGAAGGCCATACACTGCCCGGGTCTGGGGGAGATTCCGCCCCGGGATGTCCCGGTTCTCCGGGCGCAGGGTGACGTTCTCCCACACCAGGAAGATGCGCACCGTCACCACCCGGATCTGGAGCCTTGCCGACCAGCTCTGGAAGAAGGGCACGGGAACGGGCTGGACACCCTCCTCGGGGACCTCGGCCCACACCAGCATCCCATCCCGCCCCCGGGCTCCCACGTCGAAGTGGACCTCCAGGTTTCCGGTGGGGAAGAAGGTGTCGCGGAAGGCCAGGCGGGCCTCGTAGCTCCGCGCCGGAAGGAAGGGCCACGGGCCCTCCGGGTTGTCCGTGGCCCACTGCTGGGTCCACCCCTCCAGCGCCAGTCCGTCCAGGAGGAGGAGGGGAATCCGCCCTCCGGCCTCCCACCCGGTGCGGGTCCCTCCGGGGAGCGACTCCCCCCCCACGTCGAAGGGGAGCCCCAGGGGGACGAGGGAATCGGACTCCACCCGGAGCCACGCCCCCCAGGCTTCCAGCCCCCGCCAGGCGAAGGTGCCTCCCAGGCGAAGGGTGGAACGGTCGCTGAAGCGGGGAGCCCCAAGGGGGGGGATCACCAGCTCGGTGGTGGGGGTCTCTCCCGGCTCACCGGGGATCGTCTCCAGGGTGGCGAGTCCCGGTGCAGGAGGGGCTCCGGCACGGCCATCCTCCAGCGATCCGAAGAGGGACACCCCCGCCAGGGGGGCGGTCCACCCCCGGAGGCGGAGTCTGGAAGCCCCCTCCCCTTCCCCTGACTCACGGGTCCACCCCGCCTCTACCCCTCCCAGGCGGGCCTCTTCCACCCCCAGGTGGGCGTCCAGCGTGGTTCCGGGCCACCCCTCACCCGATGCCCTGCGACCGTGGACACCCCCCCGGAGGACCCCCCGGGCAAGATCCACCCGGAGCCCCACCTGGTCCCGGGAGCGGGCGGGGGCGGGGAGTTCCTCCTCCGGCATCCCGGATCCCTCCTCCCGGGCCCGCTGACCGTACACGGTGGCCACCACCCCGGGGGCGATCCCCGCCACCCCCCGGAGGCCGAACTCGGACCGGGACACCTGGGAGGGGACGTAGAGATCACCCCGGTTCGAGCTGGCGGAGCGGAATCCAGCGCTGACCCCGAACCGCTCCCCGAACCTCCGGGAGAACTGCACATGACCGGAGGAGGCGGTTCCGGACTCCTGCCCCCTGGGTCCCCGGGTGTCCAGCCGGTCCAGCCCCACCTGCAGGATCCCGCCCCCCACCCGGGGGTGGAGGAAGGTCCCCCGGAAGAGGTTGGTCTCGAAGTCCCCGGTCCCCACCTCGATGAAGGAGAAGGGGCGAGGATCCTCCGGGCGGAGCGACTCCAGGTACACCCGGATCTCCCCGGGGAGGCGGTCCACCGTCACCCGCTGCTGCCCGGCCAGCCCCTCCCGGGCCAGGTCCACCGAGCCCCCCAGGAGGGGAAGGACCTCCACCCCATCCCGGAAGACCCGGATCCGGTCGGCCCCCACCCCGAAGCCTCCCACCGCCACCGGGGCGCCGTAGTCGCCCCCCCGCACCGGTACCGCCCCGGGCACCTGGTCCAGGAGCTCCAGCAGGGTGAGCGCCCTGGTCCGGAGGAGCGCCTCCGCGTCCCAGATCCAGCGACCCGTGGAAGCCCCGGACGGGAGGGTCTCCTCGACGGCCGGAAGGAGGCGGGGAAGGGCCTCCGCGGCCATCTCCTCCTCCGTGGGGAGGCGCACCGAGTCCGGGAGGACGGGCTCGGTGATCGTCGGGGGAGGGATGGTATCCGGGGGCTCCTGCGCCGCCACATCCCCGGCACTCCCGGCGAGGAGGACGAGGGCCGCCAGGAGGACCAGGCGCAGGGGGAAGCCCTTCCCCGCCCAGGCCCTTCCCCGGCTGCCCGGGTTCCGTCGGCAGAAGGGAGGGATCACCCCGCCCGGCCCCGGACCCACTCCACCAGGAGGCGCACCGGGAAGCCGAACCCGCCCTTCCTCTGGTAGGAGAGGGGGGTGTCCCCGTAGGCGGTACCGGCGATGTCCAGGTGGGCCCAGGGGGCGTCGCCGGCGAACTCCCGGAGGAACCAGCCGGCGGTGATGGAGCCCGCCGGGCGGCCACCCACGTTCTGCAGGTCCGCCACCGGGGAGTCCAACTGCTTCCGGTACTCCTTGAAGAGGGGGAGGGGCCAGCACCGCTCCCCCGCCCGATCCCCGGCCTCCCGGAGCTCCTGGATGAGCCCCTCGTCGGTCCCCAGCACCGCAGCGGCATGCGCTCCCAGGGCGATGACGCACGCCCCGGTGAGGGTGGCGCAGTCCACCACCGCAGCAGGCTCGAACTTCCGGGCGTAGTCCAGGGCGTCGGCCAGGATGAGGCGTCCCTCGGCGTCGGTGTTGATCACCTCCACGCTCTTCCCCGCCCGGGTCTGGATCACATCCCCGGGCTTCATGGCGGAGGCACCCAGCAGGTTCTCCGAGGAGGGAATGATCCCCACCACGTTCAGGGGAAGCTGGAGTTCGGCAATGGCCCGCATGGCGCCGATGACGGCGGCACCGCCGGACATGTCGAACTTCATGGACTCCATCCCCCCGGCGGGCTTGATGGAGATCCCCCCGGCGTCGAAGGTGAGCCCCTTCCCCACCAGCACCAGGGGGCTTTCCCCCTCCTTCCCCCCCCGATGCTCCAGGACGATGAGGCGGGGCTCCTGGCTGGATCCCTGGGACACGGAGAGGAGGGCGTGCATCCGCTCCTCCCGGAGCCGGTCGGGACCCAGCACCGTCACCGCCAGCCCCACCTCCCGGCCCATGGCGGCGGCCACCTCTCCCAGGTGGGTGGGGGTGGCCACGTTCCCCGGGCGGAACTGGAGCGCCCGGGCCAGATTCTGCCCGGCGGCCACGGCCTGCCCCCGGGCCACGGCGAGCTGCGCCTCTTCCCCATCGCCGTCCACGTGGACCGCGCCGGAGGCCACCAGGGGGGCAGGACCATTCCCCTCCTGAGCCGGGGACTTGAGCTCCCGGAAATCCCAGGCCGCAAGGACCATCCCTTCGGCCGCTGCCTGGATGCCCTGATCGGCACCCACGCCTGCGGGGAGCTCCACCCGGAGGGTCATCGAGGTGAGCCTCAGCTTCTCTGCCTGCCGCACCCCCCGCCCTGCAAAGCGTCGGACCGTTTCAGCCGTGGCCTCCCCCGGGGCGCCCATCCCCAGCACCACCACCCGTCGGGGTCCGGCGCCGGAGGCGTTGTAGAAGAGGATGGCCTCCTCCTCCCCCCCCCGGAGATCGCCCTCGTCCAGAGCCCGCTGGATGGCCCCCCCCAGCGCCTGGCCGTCCAGTTCCAGGACCGCCGGGGAGAGGGCGCCCCCCCTGGGGAACGGGACCACCAGGAGGGGTGAGTCCAGTGAGGTGAGCGCAGCGGTGGAGAGACTGAGATCCATGGGGATGGTTGTCCTGGGGGATTGGAGGCTTGGTCCCGGGGGAGAAAGGGCTGCCCGGGGCGAGGTCCGCAGACCGATCCCGAAAGATAGGAGGGGGTGGGGACGCGGGAAGGGGCGGATGGGAATTCGCCGGATGGGGGTCCGGTGGGCACCCCGTCCCCTCCGGGGGGTCTTTCCCCCACGGGGCGTGGGCAGCGGATGGGAACCCTGGTATGGGAGGCGGAGACGTGTTCGGAGATCTGGGCGGGAAGGTGGCGGTGGTGACCGGGGGCACCGGGGGGATGGGAACCGGGGTGGTGGAGGTGCTGGCGGCGGCCGGGGCCCGGGTGGTGGTCCCCTGGCACGCCGCTCCGGAGGTGGAGCCCTTCCGGGAGGGCATGGAGCGGGCGGGGCTCCTGGACCGGGTGGAGTTGCGGCAGGTGGATGTGACCGACCCCGCTGCGGTGGATCCCCTCTTCCAGGGGGTGGCGAAGGACTCGGGGCGCCTGGACATCCTGGTGAACGGGGTGGGCGCCTTCACCATGGCGTCGCTGTCGGACACCACCCTGGAGAGCTGGGAGCGGATGATGACCCTGAACGCCACCACCGCCATGATCTGCTCCCGGGCTGCAGTGGGGGTCATGGGAGAGGCCGGGGGGCGGATCGTCAATGTCTCGGCCATGCCCGCCCTGGACCGGGGGGCGGCGGGGATGAGCGCCTACGCCGCCTCCAAGGCGGCGGTGCTGAGCCTCACCGGGTCGTTGGCGAAGGAGCTCCGGAGCCGGAGGATCACCGTGAACGCCATCCTCCCCACCACCATCGACACCCCGGGGAACCGGGCGGCCATGCCCGACGCGGACCGGAGCCGCTGGCTGGGGCCCTCGCAGATTGGCCAGGTGGTGCGATTCCTGGTGTCGGAGGAGGGGGGCATCGTGACCGGGGCCGCGGTCACGCTGGGCCGGTGAGAAGGAGCCCTGCGAACAAGGGGCTGGACTTGCGGGGCGGCCTTGTTGAGATTCATTCTCAAGTCGTTCGTCCTGCGGCCCCCGGCCGCGTCTTCCGTCCCAGCAACCACCGGAGTGGTCCTTCCATGATCCGATTCCCTGCACGCGTCCCGGGTGCGATCCTGGCGCTTCCCCTGGTCCTTCTGGCGGCGGCCTGCGGCGGAGGCGATGGTGCCGGAGAACCGGCGGAGGGCGCCGCCGGCGCGGTGGCCGACGCCGGTGAGGTGAATGTCTACACCCACCGCCACTACGACACCGATCAGGCCCAGTTCGATCGGTTCACGGCCGCCACCGGGATCCAGGTGAATGTGGTCACCGCCTCGGCGGACGAGCTCATCACCCGCCTGGAGGCGGAGGGGACCAGCTCCCCCGCCGACATCCTGGTGACGGTGGACGCAGGGCGCCTCTATCGGGCGAAGGAGCGGGGGCTTCTCCAATCCGTCTCCTCCCCCACCCTGGATGCCGCCATTCCGGCCCACCTCCGGGACCCCGACGGCCAGTGGTTCGGGTTGACCCAGCGGGCCCGGGTCTTCGTGTACGCCCCGGATCGGGTGCAGCCCTCCGAGATGTCCACCTATGAGGATCTGGCAGATCCGAAGTGGCGGGGGCGCATCCTCACCCGGAGTTCCGGCAATATCTACAGCCAGTCCCTCACCGCCTCGGTGATCGCTGCCCATGGAGCAGAGGCCGCCGAGGAGTGGGCCCGGGGGCTGGCGGCGAACTTCGCCCGCCCCCCCCAGGGCGGAGACCGGGACCAGATCGCCGACGTGGCCGCCGGGGTAGCTGACCTGGCCATCGTGAACACCTACTACCTGGGGCTCCTGGCCAACTCCGATACCCCCGCCGACCGGGAGGCCGCCGCTGCGGTGGCGGTCTTCTTCCCCAACCAGGCGGAGGGAGAGCGGGGCACCCATGTGAATGTGAGCGGCGCGGGGGTGGCGGCCCATGCTCCGAACCGGGAGAACGCCATCCGGCTCCTGGAGTTCCTGGTCTCGGAGGAGGCGCAGCAGGCCTTCGCCCAGGGGAACTACGAGTATCCGGTGGTGGAGGGGGTGGCCTGGGCCCCGACGCTGCAGGAGTGGGGAACCTTCCGGCAGGACATGCTGAACCTGGCCCGCCTGGGTGAGTTCAACACCGAGGCCGTACAGGTCATGGACCGGGCTGGGTGGCGGTAGATCTCGAACTTCCCCCCCGGGTGGCCGGGGGGGGATCGTCCCGGGAAAAACGATGGTCCAGGAGGGCCGGGAGGGAGGTGACACCGTGGACGGTGGCCACCCTCCTCCTGGTCCTCCTGGTCACCGTACCCATCTTCACCGTCCTGAAGGGAGTGCTGGGCCCCGGGAGCGACACCTGGAGCCATCTGGCCTCCACGGTCCTGGGGGAGTACATCACCGCCTCGGGACTCCTGATGCTCCGGGTGGGGGTGCTCACCCTCCTCCTGGGGGTTCCCACCGCCTGGCTGGTGGCCACCTGCGACTTCCCGGGGCGGCGCTTCCTGAGCTGGGGTCTGATCCTCCCCCTGGCGATCCCCACCTACATCATCGCCTTCACCTACGCCGAGATCGTGAGGCATGGGGGGCCCGTCCAGTCCCTCCTCCAGTGGGTGATGCCCGGGACCTCCACCCTCTGGGTGCGCCCCTTCGTCATGTCCGCCACCGGGGTGGCGGTGCTCCTGGCGCTGGTGCTCTACCCGTATGTGTACCTGGTCTCCCGGGTCTCCTTCCAGAAGCAGACCGGGGGGGTTCTGGAGAGCGCCCGCCTCCTGGGACGGGGCGCCACGGCCACCTTCTTCCGCATTGCCCTCCCCCTGGCCCGACCAGCGGTGGTGGGCGGGGTGACGCTGGTCCTCATGGAGGTGCTGAACGAGTACGGGGCGGTGCGCTACTTCGGGGTCTCCACCTTCACCACGGGGATCTTCCGCACCTGGTCCGGGATGAACGACTTCCCCGCCACCATGCGGCTCTCCGCCTGCCTCCTCCTCTTCGTCTTCCTGGTGGTGGGGGTGGAGCGGATGCTCCGGGGACGGGCCCGCTTCGACGAGGGCGCCGCCACCGGGCGTCCCCTCCCCCGGACGCAGCTCGCCGGGTGGCGGGGATGGGGCTCCACCCTGATCTGCGCCGTTCCCTTCCTGTTTGGCTTCGTGGTGCCGGTTGCGCAGTTGCTGGCCTGGGCGGCGCAGCGTCCGGGGGACTTTACCGACCCCCGCTTCCTGGGGCTCACCGCCAACACCTTCGGACTGGCGCTGGTGGCGGCGCTCCTCACCGTGTCGGCGGCGCTCCTGGTGGTCTACACGGTGCGCCTCACCCCCACCCGTGCGCTCCGGACCGCAAGCCGCATCTCGATGCTGGGGTACGCCATTCCCGGGGTGATCGTGGCGCTGGGGCTCCTGTACCCCCTGGGGTGGCTGGACCGCACAGTGGACGCCTTCGCCCTGGCCCAGTTCGGGGTGGGGACCGGGTTGCTCCTGTCGGGGACGGTGGCGGCGCTGGTCTTCGCCTACCTGGTGCGCTTCCTGGCTGTAGCGCTGGCTCCGGTGGAATCCGGCTTCGAGAAGGTGTGCGGGAAGCTGGACGAGACGTCCCGCTCCCTGGGGGTTTCGCCGCTGAAGACCCTCTTCCGGGTGAACATCCCCCTGCTGCGGGGAACGTTGCTGGGAGCCGGGCTCCTGGTCTTCGTGGATGTCCTGAAGGAGTTGCCGCTGACCCTGGTGCTCCGCCCCTTCAACTTCGACACCCTGGCCACCCGGGCCTTCCAGCTGGCCATGGATGAACGGGTGGCGGAATCGGCGCTCCCGGCCCTGCTCATCGTGGCGGTGGGGCTCCTGCCGGTGAGTCTGCTGAACCGGGTGATGACCCGGGAGAAGGGGCGGCGGTAGGGAGGAAGAACCCTTCCCGCAGCGGGGCGTGTAACACCACTTCGATCTCCACCCGGGGTCCTCCCTTCTGGCAGGCACCTCCCCTTCCCCTCAAAGGAGCCTCTCCTGTCCATCGAACCCATGGTGGTGCGAGCCCCCTCCCGGCAGTGGCTGCCCCCCCTGATCCTGGCCCTGGGACTTGTGGTGGCTGCCTCGGTCATCGGCGAGGCCGTCCGGGATTTCCGGATGGCGGACCGCTTCGTGGAGGTGAAGGGGCTGGCGGAGCGGGAGGTCATGGCGGACCTGGCCATCTGGCCCGTGTCGTACATGGTGTCGGCCAACACCCTGGAGGGGCTGAGCAGCGAGTTGGACCGGAACGACCAGGCGGTCCTGGCCTACCTGGCCTCCCACGGCTTCCAGGGGACCGAGATCTCCCGGACCCCCCCCCGGATCAACGACCAGTGGAGCCAGGCCTACGGGTCGCAACGCCCGGACACCCGCTTCACCGCGGAGCGGACCCTGACCCTCCGTACCGATCGGGTGGCCGAGACCCGGGCCGCCCTGGAGGAGGCCACGCAGCTCCTGGAGTCCGGGGTCGTGCTGGCTCCGTCCTGGGGCTCAGCGGTGCAGTTCCTCTTCACCAGCCTCGAAGCGCTGAAGCCGGAGATGATCGCCCAGGCCACCGCCGACGCCCGGCAGGCCGCCACCCAGTTCGCCGAGGATTCGGGGAGCGACGTGGGGAACATCCGCACCGCGCGCCAGGGCTTCTTCTCCATCTCGGAGTTGGACCCCTCCATGCCTGAACTCAAGACGGTGCGGGTCGTAACCACGGTGGAGTACTTCCTGGATCGTTGATCCCCCTTTCGTCCCCGGTTCTCAAGGTCCGGGGGGAGGGCGCCGACACTGACGGGCAGGAAATCCCGCTCCCGAGTGGCTGGGCAACCGCGGCAGCGCCTCGAGAGATCCGGACCCCCCGGATAGTGTGTTTTTGCCTTGAGGACTCTCGAACATGCTGCAGCGCTTCTTCGGATCCGGCCGCTCTCCGGATACCCCTGAAGGCCCCCCCCCTGGAAGCCCGTCGTTGGCCATCTCCCCGGAGGAGGCCCTCCGCCAGATCGACCTCTCCGGACAGGCGGCCGCCATCCGCCGGTCCCAGGCGGTGATCGAGTTCCAGCTCGACGGGACCATCATCACGGCCAACGACAACTTCCTGTCCGCCGTGGGCTACTCCCTCGAGGAGATCCAGGGGCGGCATCACCGCATCTTCGTGGAGGCTTCGTACGCCGCCTCTGCCGCCTACGGGGAGTTCTGGACCCGATTGGGGCGGGGGGAGTTCTTCTCCGAGGAGTACAAGCGGCTGGGCAAGGGGGGGCGGGAGATCTGGATCCAGGCCACCTACAACCCCATCATGGGACCCGACGGAAAGCCCTTCAAGGTGGTGAAGTACGCCACCGATGTGACCGCCCGTAAGAAGGCCACACGGGAGATCGGAAAGGTCATCGAACTGGTGTCCAGGGGGGATCTCACCACCCGTGTCCCGGACAACCTTCCTGGGGAGCTGGGGGAGATCGCCGGGGCGCTGAACACGGCGCTGGACAGCCTGGATGACAGCCTGACCCAGGTCTCGGCGGCGGCGGACCAGGTGGCGGAAGCGGCCGATCAGATCAGTCTGGGGTCTCAGTCGCTGGCCCATGGAACCAACGAGCAGGCCGCCACGCTGCAGGAGGTCTCCTCCAGTCTGCAGGAGTTGAGCTCCATGTCGAACCGCTCCGCCGGGGGGGCACGGCAGGCCAAGGAGCTGTCGGATGCGGCCCGGAGTGAGACGGACCGGGGACTGGAGTCCATGCGGCGCCTGTCCCAGGCCATCGATCGGATCAAGGGGAGCTCCGACCAGACGGCGAAGATCCTCAAGACCATCGACGACATCGCCTTCCAGACCAACCTGCTGGCGCTGAATGCGGCCGTGGAGGCGGCCCGGGCCGGGGACCTGGGGAAGGGATTCGCCG
>Ga0076930_101202_pt1 | contig 15199 bp, 16 predicted proteins | sample HotLakConsoUCCRE_FD_71149 | JGI IMG/M metagenome (GOLD analysis project Ga0076930, IMG submission 71149) | Hypersaline microbial mat communities from Hot Lake, Washington, USA - Hot Lake Consortium UCC-RE (version 3) (version 3) ...
GTTGATTACCATCACTTTGTCCGGATAGATCCGGATTTCTACTGGTTCCCGGGTTTGGTATTCCCTATGATAATGAGCATTCGCCACGTTCTCCTCAAATGCCTCATAAGGATAGTTCCAAACGCGTACGGATGCTGACTGCCCTTTAATTTTGCGGGTCATTTGTTTCAGCACATTGATTTTAAGATAATCCATGGTACGGTTGATCATGTAATCCACCGGGCCGGAAATATAAGGTGATTCGAAAAACTCCGGGTTGGCTTCTCCCTTGGGAAAATGCACGATTTCCACCCTGGAATATGGAAAATATTTTTCCGGATGTTCAGTAAACATCATTAACGCCACATTTCGGGGATGCCGGTTTTCTGGTGGTCCGTAAAGCAATTGCATCTGGGAAAGCAGTTGTTCCTTTGACAGGGTTTTCATGGAGGCCAAAAGTTTACTTTCTACTTTTTTAAGATAATCCCGCACCAGGGTCAGCGAGACTTCATCAAAACTAACTTGTGTGTTTGGTCTGTCATCAAAGGGTGTTTTACCACTCTGGGAGATCAGCTCTTCCCTTTGGCTCTTGTTTACCCTGACCGAGCGGGACCCATAACGGATGTAGTAATGATACTTTTTATCCTTCGCTTTGATTTCAGCCGGAACTTCGTAAGGCCTGTTATCTCCGGCGAAGGCCCATATGACCAGGATATGCTTACCCTGAATTTCCTCAAAGCTGATTTTGGGATGATAGGCAGGATTAATAAGGTTATTCATCTGGATCATTTCTCTTTGAATGCCATCCAGTTCTTCACCACTTAATCCTGCAGGAGGTAAATATGGTCTGCCATTTTCCTCTTCAATCCCCACAATGATATAGCCTCCACCAATATCATCGAAATCATTGGCAAATGCGCAAATAGATCGGTAGATGGGGCCGGGGTTCCAGCCTTTCTTGTACTCTATCCGTTCAGATTCCACTGCCCGTCCCTTGATCAGATCCAATATATTAATGGGTAATGCCAAATCGATTCTATTTAAAATTTTAGCTTGGAATTTTGAAAGAAATCATACTGTCTCACTATACTGAGGTTTTCTTTTTCTCAAAATATCCCTTTTGATTGACGTAAAAGTGAGTTTCTCTCTACCAATTACATTTTTTCACAATCTCTAAAAATAAAACCAAAATTATAAATTTACTTACTTAAAAACTCACCGTCTCACTCAACGGCTCCGACACCTCCCCTAATGGTCTTGCTACATATTGGTAGGTCTGAACTTCGTCATTGTCTCCGAAGACCCTGATCGTAGCACTTAAATCCTCAAAGTCTTCATCAGGAATATCCCCGGTATGGACTACATTAAAGGCAAAGCTGAAGCTGTGAACGGGTCCTTCCGATTCCACGATCAGTTGGGAGAAGGTGCCGGGGGTGGAGAGGGAAAAAGTATTGGCCTGGGTAAGTACCTGGGTCCATTCTAGTGCAGCAGGCTCAACAAGGAGCCGGCGGACAAAACCACTTTGGCTTTGATTAGCGAAAATCCAATTTCAGAATTTTAATTCTCATGCTTTAAGAAAGGCGATTTCTTGTAATGTCGTTTCTAAAGTCTTTTGGTAATTGCATTTACGTCCACCTTTGCCCGTTCACGCTGAAAAGTCAATTAAAAAAGCACCACCTTAAATTCAGTCCCTTCCCCTACCACACTATTTGCACTAATACTTCCTCCCTGAGATGCCAACTGGGTTTTGACAAGGTAGAGCCCTACTCCCTTGCCTTCGGCATGCCCATGAAAAGTATTCCAACAGCGGTAACCAAAATGAAAAACAAACTAAAGAAGGTAATCGCTCTGTGTAAGGGCACCGTGGGTCATTTATTATTAATAAGGACCACACTCAAAAACCATGCTATCAATTGACCCAGCCTTTGGGCAATGGCAGGAAATTTATATAAAAGAAAAGTGGAGCGATCCCAGTCAAAGTCAGTTTAGCAGGCAGCAAAAGACCGATGATCAATTCCCTACCGGTACCAGTGTCAGGGCTTTAAGATCCATTAAAGCCCCTTCCTCAAATTGCTCGCCTGATACCACGGTAATCCGGTTAAAATCCTCCTCCAATTCCAGTTGGCCTATTTTCGTTTTCTGAAAGGTCTCCCAGGATCCGGAAGGTTTTACGATTCCTTCAATGGTCTGATCCCCAAATGTCAGAACAAAAGGTTTTCCAGCCTCTTCATCTGAAACCGACCACTCCATCCAGACCTCGTAAGTGTCCTTCTTTGGGAGATCCATATCCCACTCTACCCTGTCCTTTGCCGTAAACCAACCAAAGGCATTCCACTCAGGCATGTATTTAATATCCGGACCTATCCCTTTGCCATTTTCCGCAGTAAGGTAAATGTTTCCATCTTCAGCAGGCCGGGAAATCCCGGGAATATTCAAATTACCTTTCATGGCCGCTCGCTGTTCCTGAACATATTTGGCAACCGTTCCCACCGGGGCGATCCAGATGCCGTTGGCCGGATCATTGGCATAGGCAGCAAGCTTTCTCAACATACTTAAATAGGTGGTCTGATTACCCTCTGTATTCGTCTCATGCCCGGCCAGGACCAACCATTGCCGATTTTCAGCAGCTGCTTCTATAAGGGGCAAAATTTCCTCAAAAGTCTTGTTGTCCATTTCCATACCGGTAAGTTGTGCCATGTCAGCATAATAAGGATCCACCGGAGCTTCATCTCTCCAGCCCCTTCCTGAGAGAAACAGTTCTGAAATCAGGGGTACATAACTTTGGGTACGTTCTCCCTTGCCAACGTATGTAAGTCCGCAGGGATAGGCGAAAACTTCCGGACTTACGCCTAATAGCCGCTCCACTTCATTGTTTGCTGCGATCAATTCCTTTCACATACGGTCCAAGGTGTAATCTTCAAGGGCCTTGTTTCTGGACCAGGCAAAATTGCCGCTGCAGGGATGATAAAGCGAATGATTCCCGATTTCATGTCCCGAGGCAACAACCTCTTTCCACCCGGGTATATCCCGCTCCATGCTTGCGGGAACCACATAGAAAGTAGCTTTTACCCCATACTCATCCAATAAGGCAGCCCCCGGACTGGGATTACTAGCCCGGGCATCGTCAAAACTTAAACTGATGGCCATTTTTTTACCGTCTGGCCAGGGGAAATCCGGGTTTTGAGCTGCTGCTCTAAAAAGGATGAAACCAGATAATATGACTGTAAGTGTGGTTGCTGAAAATATTGACTTCATCTCAAAATTAGTTTAAATTTTTGCTTCTTGGTTCACTTTGTAAATGGGACAAAACTGCCTCTCCAAATTGTTCACTTGCATCGGGGACAAAAGGAGATACTGTCGGTTCATATCCTTTATAGGCCCATTCCTCTTCGGTCAGCATGTAGCCCAACCTGCCATTGGTATAGCCATAATTAAAAGTAATCTAAGATTAAAGCAAGTAGATGGGTATAATTATTTATATTTTTCTGCAGGAGGTTGCTTTTAAAGATAGGGTCTATGATGAATTTACGCAGTTACTTAGTAGCAGAAAAACATACCTACCTTAGCTGCTTAGACTACCCGAATTTGATCAACCGAGGCTTCATCGATCCTTCACAAGTCTAAAAATTAGCGTTACTTTTTTAAAGTAACTCTGTGTACGATCGATTCCATTCCGATTCCTGCAAATTTCCAAATCAACCCACAGCGCCCTCCTACCGGTTCCGCATGCCATTCCACCCATTCCCGGAATGTTTTTCCAGTAAGGTATTCAATTAAAGACAGGAATTTCCTACCTTAAAACATGAATAAAAAAATGTGTTACCCCGGGATATGCATTCTTGCTTTGGTTTTGCTTGCCGGTTTCCAGGAAGTGGTCGCCCAAAATACGGAATTGATTGCGCCAGAGGTGGAAACCGCCCGTACGGATGCCTATGAACAACAACTGGAAAATTACCTGCGCCATTTTCTGGTAGAGGAGTACGAAGCCCGTGCAGCCAAGCAGTGGAACCGGGATTATAGCAGTCCTGCTGCCCTGGAACGAAGCGTCAGCCCCAACCGCAGGCGATGGGAAGAAGTGCTGAGCCCTCCGGTACTCTTCAAGACAGGACCCCTCGAAACCAAACCGTACCCCCTGGGACAAGTACAGGCCGAATGGCTTACCCTTCCCCTGGGAATATTGACGGCAGAAGCATTGTTTGCCTTTCCGGAAGGGGCAAGCCAACAGCGACCGGTACCGCTGGTCATTGTGCAACACGGCATTGGGAGTACACCGGAAACCCCTTTTTCTACCGGTGCCTACCATGAGTATGCTAAAGGATTGCTTGATGCCGGATTTGCTGTACTCCTGCCGATGAACCTGCGTTCAGTAGAACGACGCAACAACGTGGAGCGCTACGCACGCCTGGCAGGTACCAGTTTACCCGGCATAGAATTGGCTCGGGTACAACATCTGTTGGATGTTGTACTTGCCGATCCGCGAGTGAACGCAGAACGAGTTGGGATGTGGGGTGTTTCGCTGGGAGGAATGGCCACCATGTTCTGGATGCCCCTTGAAACCCGGATAAAAGCAGGGGTGGTTTCAGCCTGGTTCAATCAACGAAGAAATAAGATGGCAGTGCCGGATGCACGGTATTCCAGCTTTTCACCCCGTGAAGAACACGCGTTTTTCAACGGTTGGCTGACGGAATTTTCTGATGAAGACCTCGTTTCCCTGATCGTGCCCCGGCCATTGATGATACAGCACGGTAAAAACGACAATATTGCCCATTGGCCGCAGGTCGTGGAAGCCTACGAAAAGGCAGCCATTCACTACCAACGCCTGAACATCCCCGAAAAGATCGATCTCGTCTTGCACGAAGGAGGCCACGAGGCGATTGTCGCGGAAGGGGTGCAATTTCTGACCAACTGGCTGACAACTTCCGACAGGGAAAAGTAAGGAATTATAGCCGTCCCATTCGTGAAAAATAATCAAGGGGAGTTCCGTTTTAGGAAGGCCTTTGATGAAGCATCTGGTCCTTTCGGCCTTCATTCAGTTCTGCATGCCACCAAAAATTTGATCTCTAAATAATATTTGATACACCTCCAATCCCCCTTACTATGAATCGGTTTTTTCTTATCCTTGCGCTGTTGGCTTTACTTCAACCCAACGTATCCGCCCAAAATCAATCCCTCAAAGTCATCAGCTACAATATCTGGAATGGTTTTGACTGGGGGAAAGACCTGGAACGGGAAAAAGCCATGGTTCATTGGCTGAAAGAACAGGATGCGGACATCATCGGCTTTCAGGAGCTCAATGCCTTTTCCCCGGAGAAACTTGCGCAGATGGCCCTTGAATGGGGACACCCCTATTCCCTGCTTTTAAAAGAAGATGGTTATCCGATAGGCATTACTTCAAAGACACCGCTGGAACTCAAAGGCCGCCTGCTGGGAGGATTTTGGCACGGGATGCTGCATGCCAAAACCCGTGACATCGACTTTCTGGTGGTCCACCTGAGCCCCCAGGATTGGCAATTCCGCCGGTCCGAAGCCGAGATGGTTTCGACCTATATCGAAAACGTACTGGTCAAAAACCAGCAGGAAAAGTTCATGGTTCTCGGGGATTTTAATGCCCATTCTCCCTTTGATGCCGGATTTGACCTTGCCCATCCGGAAACCCTTCGCCGCAATCGGGAAGGGGACAGCCTGAGATTCGAAGAAAAGGGTGCGGTAGCCTTCCAAACGCTTCGAAACGGCAGCTTTGACTACAGCGTCATGTCCCGGTTTTTATCCCTTCCCCTGATCGACGTGGTCCAAAACCATACGGAAGAAAACCGAAAATCCTCCTTTCCCACGCCCTTGATCATGCAAGAACTATCTCCCGAACAACAAGCCGGCTACCGGCAGCGCATCGATTACATCCTGGTCAGCCCTTTTTTTGAATTCCAATGCACCCATGCTGAAGTGGTCAACACGGGAACACCGGACAGGCTCTCCGATCACTATCCGGTCGTCGCATCCTTTGCCTGGGATGAATAATCCGTTGGGAGGTAGATTTTCATCCAATACATTTTTTAGCCGCAACACTAAAGATAATTTTTTGTTGGACTCAATAGATTTTCAAAGGCTGATTTTTAATTACCGGAGATAAGGACTCATTAGAACAACACGCCTTTTAAAACGGCTGAAATAGTAACCCCGAACGAAATTGAAAAACAACTTCAAAATGTAAGAGCTAAGCCTTGACCGAAATGCTTTGTTGTCAAAAAAATAAATTGCGATCTTTCAATGCCGGATACCTCAAAAACCTTTAAAGTCTTTGAGACTCCGAAGGTTTTTTTGTAAATGCTTCGGAAGAGACCTATAAACCCCAAAGGTCAATACCTAAAACCTTTGAGGTCTTTGAGATCTCGAAGGTTTTTTTCGTCCACGTTCCAGGAAAGACGGGGTTGGAAACCCCAAGGGTCATAGTACTTGAAGCCCTCCTATTTCTATGACGCTCACAAACGGCAAAAACTGGTAATTAAGTGGCTATTTCAATCATTCCTTGAGCAACTTCATTTGGTAAAAAGTCACCTTATCTTCCTCCACCCCAAAATAATCCTGGTCCTTCAGGCCCAAAATAAACCCATTATTTTCAGCTACACTGCTAAGGATAATACCCTGAGGAACCGGGATGTCTTTTTGAACCATTTGATGGTCCATGTCCAAAATGGCCAGGTAGTTTTTGATCTGGCGAAAAAATGCCGCTTCTTCTTCCACGGTGTTTCTTGGAAGTGCTTTAACCTTTTCCTCCTCCATCCCCTTAGTATAATGGATGACAATCTGATCGTCCAACACATACAGGTTTTGGATCCTGCCAAAGATATTGTCGATGCTCATTTCGTAATAATCTTCCATATTGGCCATCGGAACGCCTTTGATTTTTATGGCATCTTCTATCTCTAAATCAACGGTTTTTTTGAACACCAATTGATCGCCTTCCTTAGAATACACATGGTATGCTTGTTCCGCCATAAAATAAACCAGCCATTCCTTTCCATTCGGAATGACAGTAGGAAACATCCAATGGTAATAATTACCATCCTCATAAATGGTACCGGGTGGAAAATCCATTGTGGTCCTGATGGCACCGGTTTCAGGATCAATTACTTCCAAAATAGGGCTTTTGTAAATGCTTTCGAACATTTCGGATTGCCCGTTCCAGTCCATTTCTCCCCTCTCCGGCCGGATATAGGCCATTTCCTTTCCGAAGGCATGAACGGGACTTTTGAGCCCATTGATAAACGTGTATGGTGGATTTAAATCCATGCGTTTGACGATTTCTCCTTCCCTGGAAAAAAACAACAAGCCCTTTGCAGCATCCATAACGGTGAATTGCCCCTTAAAAAAGCCCCATCCCATGGCCCAGGAGATGGCATTGGGGCCGTCCTTTGACAGGTGAAACTGAGAACTGACAGTACCTTCCCTGTCAAACAGCAGTACTTCGTCCGTCCCATTGTCTATGCCCAGAAAAAGGTTGGTTGACGAGTCGTAGTCATAAAGAAACAGATTCCCCTGATAACCCACCTGGATAGAATCCAGGATACTCAATTGATATTGCTACAGATTACCTTGATTTTTATCATTCCGTTCACCACAGGCCTGAAGGACTAAAGCAAAAAAGCACAAGCAAAGTTGGTTTTTCATAGGTACAAGTTTCGAAAAAGAAGTTGTTGGCACTACCCAAAAAATGTTAAATTTTACCTACCGGTAGAATTTTGGGAGATAAATGAAGGATTTTAATACTTAGCGTGTCGAAAAAATCCCCCTGCCCTCCGACGTGGCGGAGGGATTAATCTTATCTGCATTTTCGGTATTCATTATAAAAAGGTATCGCTTTGCCACAGAAACATCACCTGGAATCGAATTCAGGTTTCTAACTAAATACCTGTCTTCTCGCAACCAAAAATTAAATTTACTCCCCTCCGTGGAACAACTTAAATTTATAAACCGTATGAAAATCTTCCTCTACACCAGCATGTTCCTGATCCTTTAGGGCCACGATTTGGCCTTCTTTATCCACCAGGGCAGAAAAGGGATTTATGCTTTTCGGAATGGGCAGGTCCACTGCCCGGTTTTTAAAATCAGCATCAAAAACAGCAAATTCCATGGGAAAGGAATACACCAATTCCCGCCGCTGTTCTGGATCCGACACATCATAGGCGGATTTGGTTTCCGGAGAAACACCCTTGCTGTAGAAGACCAAAAAATAATTTTCCAGTGGTAAAAACCGGTGGATTTGAGGAATGCGGTAGACAAGCCCGTTTTTTTCAAAAAACGTATCCATTTGCTCCAGGGGAACGGGCTGGTCCAGGTAAGTGTTCTTGGCGGGGATTTTTACCGTCTCCTGAAAATCCAGCCGCTGTTCCTTTTCGCTATAAACATGAAACTCCAGAGCATTGTTGACCGAAAGGAACCATTGGGAGCCGCCATTTTGGATAAGGGGTGTGGGGTACCCGTAAAAGAGCCCTTCCTCAAAGGCATCCGTTTCCGGAAAATGCATGGTAGGGTAATATTCACCGCTGAGGGTATCCAGCACCTCCATCATGGGCCCTCCGTCCAACATGCCCTGATAGGCGGCCTGCCTGTCCTGACCTCCTTCTGCCGATTCAGGTTTATAATAGAGCAATTTATCCCCCAGGGCAAAGGCGGCAATATGCCCGCCGCCCACGATCCAGAAATAGGGATAAGGTATCTCTGTACGGTTCAACACCTTCCCCTGCCGGCTCAGGTTGTAGATTTTATCGGCAAAAATACAGATTTTTCTTCCCGCAAAGGTAGGGTTAGGCCCATAGCCAATGATGGCCTCCGGTCCGTCACTTTGGAGGGTAAAGGCATGTTCGATATCGCCCCATGCATCAATAATCAGGACTTCCTTCTTCTGTTGGTTGTAGGCCAGGTACTGGTTGGTTTCCGGGTCATAATCCTTTAACTCCAGGTTGCCCATATAATCGACGCGCAGGGAATCCACCAGTTGCAATGCATAGCTGCGGGAATCTGTCGTTTCCTTTTGGGAGCGGGAACAGGAAAGCAGGCAAATGGCTAGAAGTGTTATTAAGATTAGGCGAAGATTCGACATGGTTAAAAGTAAAACTATTGGTTTAAAAAACAAAGTAAAGCTTCCTACTTGCGACGGTTAGGGGAATTTTTTTCAGTCCGTTTAAATGGCACCTATTCAGCTTTAATTGGGTAAACGTCTATTCGATTTACATGCAATAGTGGACCGATAGCGCTTTCGGGTAGTACAACTAAATCCCTCCGCCGCGGCGGAGGGCCCTGGGGGATTTTAACGAGAACTACATAACCTCAAAAACCTGTCACTGGACAATACAGTTTTGGGAAAAATCCCCCTTGCCCCCTTGTAAGGAGGAATTGACTTCGTTCGGATTTGCAAGAAGGTCAGCAATTGCTGTGCTTTCTCTATTCCTCAATCGTTAATGCGTCCAAATAGGTATGGTTGCTTCAATGTTGCTTAATAGAATACTTCCAGAGGAACGTATTCAGCTATTCTCCCTTACCAAAGGGCATATCAGATGCCTTCCTGGTTTTCGATATGCTCAGCCCGTTTCAATGATACAAAATTCAGCTTTAACCGGAAGGGATCACCTGGATGGCGGGGTTGATGGTAAGCAAATCGGCGATCAGGGCTTCGCTGTCTTCCGGGGCTATGTATACATCATCGTACCGGTTGTATTTTACGATCAAGCCACCGGAAGCCAATGCGGGCTTCACCCCCACCCATCGGGTTTTGTTTTTAAGGATGGCCCGGATGCTACCAATGTCAATTTCTCCCTTAATAAAACCTGACTTGTAGTAAAAGGTATGGCCCCGGATCCAATACCGGGTGTCAAGATAGGGCCAGATAATCAATAAGGCCGGAGCGGTCAATGGGATGATCCTTCGGAACTTCTCCTTCAACGGCTTGGTACTCAACAACCCGTATGCCAGTGGCAATACCAGCAGGACAAGCAGTATCCCCTGCATCAGGCGTCCTTTTTTGGCCTTGTATGTTTTCATTTTCAGCGGCTACAGTCCGTTATTTTAGTTCTAAAAATAGCGAAGTTCCGGGGATTGCACCAGGAATTTTCCATCACATTCAAAAAATATTACCTCCTTTGAACCCCAACATTATTGACCAAATCCATCTAAGCTTTCATCAAAAAAGAAATCAATTGCAATTGGATGTAATTTGAAGGAAAAAAACGTTCGAGTCACCCACTTTCTACCTGATTTTAAAGAAAACAATGAGTTGAAATAAGTATGATCCGCCGGATTCTCCAAGATAAACTGTTTCAGGGTTTGAAATCCATGTCAGGAGTCGTCCTGTTCGGACCCATACAGGTCGGAAAAGGGTTTTTTAGATTTCGTCAGATGATATTGGCTTGGGCAGCAAAGTACCCGGGTAGCCTTTTTGGGTTTTTTATCGAAATCCAGGCATCCGGTCCATGTTTCCATTTCCGATAGGTATTTCTCGCAGAATTGATTGGTTTTTATTATTTTTATCAATCATTCACGTGTTTTGTAAGCCCTATGGAAACGCAACCTGAAAAAAACATAGCCAAAGAACCTGACTTTGCTTACGGCTCCTACACGTATGCGGATTATCTTACCTGGGAGATAGATGAAATGGTAGAACTGATCCGTGGAAAGGTGTTTCGCCAGGCAGCTGCACCCCGAGTGATTCACCAACGGATTTCCGGAAAAATGTTCTACTCGCTGTACGATTTTCTAAAGGGTAAGTCTTGTGAAGTATTCTCAGCACCTTTCGATGTACGACTGCCGGTGGCTTCCAAAAAGAATGAAGATATCGATACGGTTGTCCAACCGGACCTATGTGTCGTATGTGATGCAGAGAAGATAGACGAACGTGGCTGTCTTGGTGCGCCAGACTTGATCATAGAAATACTTTCTCCCGGCAATAATCGAAAAGACTTGAAGTTGAAATACGAAGTGTATGAGGCTTCGGAAGTGAAAGAATACTGGGTCATCCATCCGGATGAGCGAACGCTTCTTATTTATACCCTGGATGAGCGGAAATACCGTGCCTCCCGTTTATTCACCCTGGGTGACAGGGTAATTTCTGAAGCATTGCCTGGATTTGAGTTGGACCTGGATCATGTGCTTGGAGGATTATAGTTTGGCCTTTTGGACCGTAGAAGCCTCATCAGTGGATCATCGAACCATCGAATCCTCACATCATTCCTGACAATCATTTCCTTCACGGGATAAAACTGCCCGTTCACGGGAAAAACAGGTCAGTTCACGGGAAATACAATTATTCACTTATATTTTTTGATTTTATCCATTAGATTGGACAGTAATAAAACCAAAAACATATTTAGCTTCCTACTTTTCTGGTAATCTACATACTATTAAACTGTTTGAACCGCATGAATAATTGTTTCCACAGCTCCGATAGGCTCCTCGAATGGCTGAAAATTCGCTTTACCAGCGGTATATCCAGTTCAGACATCAAGGAAATAATGCTTAAAAGTAGGCATTTAACGATCTTCTATCGCGATGAATGGGCACAAATCCCGGGTGTCCTTATTTGGACCGGGAAACAATAAACTTCATTAATCAAATGAAAAAGTTGAATTTGGAAAAATTAAAGCTGGCGGCAGAGGATGTGCTGCAGCGAAATCAAATGGGAACTATTTATGGAGGATCTGGTGGTACTACTTGCTATTTGACATGCGATCATTGGATACGTTCAATGGAAGTTCCGGATTGTAGTCTGTCGGCCAGGGAATTCTATTGCGGGAGTACAGACCATGTATCCGTTTGTAATTGCAATTGAAAGTTAATTTTTCTTGGAAAGTACGGTTTTTAATACCGTACTTTTTCCCTTTTTACAATAAAATTCCAATTTAACTCCGTAAAATGTTGGTTACACCTCTCAGAAAACTCGTTCTTTTCACATATCTGTCCGCTTTATTGTCAGCATATCCGTTGCTCGGATTCACCCAGTATTCCTTTGAAAAAAAAGCGGCCTTTAAAATCAACTCATTTTTCCCAGTTGAAATCATTGATTTTTACCCGGAGAAGAAACTGTATTTGGGATATTTTAAAAGTCCGGAGGGCCTGAAGATTACCATTGTCAACGATAATGGTGAAATGATGGCACAAAAAATACTCGTTGGGCAAGGGCCTAACCAGGTATCCACTGCCGCTAATTGTATGGCATTTTCTAAAGACGGAGACATTTGGGTACAGTCGCCGTTTGAGATCGTTTTGTATGACCAAAAACTAAACGTAAAGGCGCGATCAAAATATCAATCTGGTACCAATACCCAAATTTTTGGGAGAATGGAAGTTTTTAACTACTTCTATCCGCAAATGAACAGTTTGCAATTCAGTTTTTTAACAATTCCAACCGGGACAAGCCGCTATTTGGGGGGAAAGGATTTCAGATCCAGCCATCTGATTGAAATTTACGAACCTCAAAATGAAAGATTATATGAAATTGCCCCTGTGTCAGAGCGGGAAATATCAGATAAACTGGATAAATCCATTGGTGCTATGTATTTTCCGGTGTTTGCTCTTGACGATAAAACCAACAAACTATACCTGACTACTTCCTTTGATAAGGAAATCACAGTCTATGACCTGTCTACCGGGCTATTGAAATCCAGGATAGAAATATCTCATGAAAAGTTTAAATCCCTGGACAACAATCCCATTTCTACTGCAAGTTTACCTTCTTTTAAAAACAGGATCAATCTGGCAGGCAAAAACCACAGGATACTTTTATTAGAGAGAGGTCTTATCCTGCTGGAATACATTAGAGAAATTTCTCCAGCTGCTTATGAAAATAACCTTGCAGGAGCCCCTCAATACCACCACTTCAGAGATCCTGCCTATCATCAACTAATTGTCTTTGATGAATCGCAACAGTTAACCGAAGACTTGTCACTTCCAGTTAACGGGAAGTTAATGATTTCTCTTCCCGGGAACAGGCTATTAATTCAAATTGAAAATCCAGATGTTGAGGAGGATTTCATTCGTTATGAAATTTACCAGATCGTCAAAAATTGACGCTCAACAGATTATCTATTCGCAATTGGTGTTTTATTTCATTAAACAAAAACTGAAATTCTTGCCAGTCTGGTAAAACCCTTTTTTTTACCTTGCTGAATTTATCCAAAACAAACATATCTCCCAACACCACAGTCCGGAAGGATTTTCATTCATTCATTGATAAGAAGTTACAGATAGCTCCCCTTTACCACCTGACGGGAAAAAACCGCCAGATCACAGGGAATGTAATCACTCCTGTTTGAAGTATATCGCTAATTATTTAAATGTAAGTTGAGGTTTCTCCCCATTCAGGGCTTGGATAAATGAAAACCGAACCGAATTCCAAGCACTGAAAGTGCGCTATAACCCAACACAGGATAAAGCCCTGTGTCAAAACCGATAACCTAAACCCCAGCCCTATAAATGAGAATTATGTTTGGAAAACCGCTCATCAATTCATAGAAAAAAATATGCCGCCCATACAGGACTCAGAGCAATCAGGGATTCCCATTTTGATGGGCTACACCCATCGCTGAGGTATCCCGCCCTTACAGCGCTTGGATGAACGTAAAACGAACCGAATCCCAAGCACTGAAGGTGCGTAATACCCAAACACAGGGTACAGCCCTGTGTCTAAACCCGAAACGGGAACCCAAGCCCTGACGGGGCGAAATATGTTTGGAAAACTGACACATCGACAGATAAAGAATATACTGCCCGTTCACGGGAAAAACAGGTCAGTTCACGGGAAATACAATTATTCAATTCTATTTTTTGATTTTATCCATTAGATTGGGAAGTAGTAAGACCAAAAGCATAGATAGATACCAACTTTTCTGGTAATTAACAAGCTATTAAATTGTTCCAACCGCATGAATAATTGTTTCCACAGCTCCGGTAAAATTTTTGAATGGCTGAAAAACCGCTTTACCAAAGGAATACCGAATCGCAGACATCAAAGAAATAAATATCTACAAATAGGTAAAATAGAAACATTCTATTGCGATGAAATCGAGCAGGAGGTAGCCGTCAAACAATAGGATGACTATCAACCATGCGAGATTCTCCCGATGAGATCGGGACAAGCTATGTGGCCGATTAGAGACAAATTATAGACACATGAATGGGCACAATTCCCGGGTGTCCTTAGCTGGTCTGGGAAGAAAAAACAATATTAAACAAAAGAAAAATGAAAAAGTTGAATTTGGAAAAATTAAAGCTGGCAGCCGAAGATGTACTTCAGCATAGCCAATTGGCCAGTATTTATGGTGGTTCATCAGGGTCAGAATGCAGTAATAACATTTGCACAGTGCTGCCATGCTGCAGCTCACAAGATTGGTGTGTTCAAGGTTATTGTGAACAGCGCCCCTAAGGTAAGCTATTGATAATTATAAGTTGAAGAAGTCAGAATTCAATCTGGCTTCTTCTTAAATAAACTATAAAAACGTTGAGATATTTAATATTTATTATAATCGTGAATTTTTGTCTTTGTTGCACAAAAAATAATAATGAAAATGACTCCCATGAAATACCCTATTCTGTTGATTCGGTTACCATTTATTCCAAAGATAGGCTACTGGATTTGAAGACCCATTTATCTACTTCGGATATTAATTATGATGAAAGTGCTATTTACTTGTATAAAAGCTTTGACCATTCAATTGATGTGGTAAATCTTGATAATTACCAAATTGCTAATAATTATCCATTTGAAATGGAAGGACCTGATGGCACTGGTAAGCATGTAAATTATATAAATACATTGGATGAGGATTTAATATTTATCAAATCTTTTGGAAAGTCTGGTGTATTTAATTTAGATGGAAGTCTGTCAAAAAAGGTTGACTGGGTTAATGCCACTGACTCAAAAGGTTTGAAGTTTGGAGAAATCCCTCAAAAAGAAATTGCCATAGGAACAAATGATTTGAAAGTTTATGGGTTAAATTACGACCAAAAAAATCGAGATATCTTTCTTGATGTTTTATCGATTGAAGAAAACACCGTTAAACGATTTGATTTTGATAAAGAAAAGTCCTATCATAATTTTGTTTTGACGTTTGACAATACTTTTTTAGATCCTATTGTTTACCTCACCTCTGAAAACAATAACATCCTAATAAGTCATCAGTTTTCAAATGAAATATACGTATTCAATTCTGAGGGAGAGCAAACTCAAACTGTC
>Ga0076930_101204_pt1 | contig 15160 bp, 17 predicted proteins | sample HotLakConsoUCCRE_FD_71149 | JGI IMG/M metagenome (GOLD analysis project Ga0076930, IMG submission 71149) | Hypersaline microbial mat communities from Hot Lake, Washington, USA - Hot Lake Consortium UCC-RE (version 3) (version 3) ...
GCCTAAACTCCAAGCGGTAGCTCATAGGCTATCTCAGCTCTTTTTGAGTAATTGCGATTCTCCAGTTCTCACTTATGAAAAATCTAACGAAATGGCATTGTCCATGATAATCAATCTGTTACTCGATACGAACTCTCTAAGTTTGTCAATCTTCCTGAAGACTCCCCAGAACCCGCTATCTATCAAGCTATAGAGCACATGCTAAAGCAGTTTTGCCCAGGGGTATGGCCCATGCCAGAACGCACACTGCTACAAGATCTCTACGACTGGGGACTGCAGCAGCTTCAGGCTGATACTGCCCGCTAATCTTTTCTTTAACCTGATTTATACGCCATGAACGCTACACTTATTGCCACCATCGGCACCCGTGACCTGATGTTCCAGACTCAATCTGGTGAATGGTACAACATTGGCGACGACCAACTACGGGGCACCTTTATCGGCGAGCAGGCGGAGGTCTTAGCAGACCTGGGGCAGGATCTCCTCACCTTTCGCGACTTAACGAAATTCTTGGTTGATCACCTCGAACAATATCGCTCCCGCATTTGCCCAGTCATTACCGGGAAACTGCTTCAAAATCGGGCTCAAGATATTGGCCAGGTCTATCTAATTGGTACTGACCAACCCGAAACTGTCACCCAACGCGATAAAGACACTCTTTATGCCTGCCAGTTGTTGAAAGCCTGGTTTGCCGACCACCATCCCAATATTACAGTTGATATTGTTCTTCTGGGGCAAGATGGCACCAACCCCAGCGATTTCGAAGCCATGTTTCGATGGTGGCAAAATACCTGGCCAACTCTAGTTGACGCTGATAGTTCAAACCCTCTTTGGTTGTGTATTAAGGGTGGGGTAGGGCAAACGTCTGAATCGGGAAGGATATCAGGCTTAAGCCGCTATGGCGATCGCATCCAGTTCTTCGAGTTTCAACAAAAACGAGACCAGAACCGCCAGGGGATTCCATCAGATTACACCGGCCCCTTCTCAGGCACATACTACCTGTGGAACCGCACTCAGCAACAGGCTCTCAAATTATTAGAACGCTATGATTATGCCGGTGCTTATGATGTTTTGGCCCCCTACATTAAGCAAGATTCTAATGGTTTTGGGGCAATTCCGACCTGGCTGCAAGCTGGTATGGCCTGGAACCGGGGCGAATTTTCCACCTTTTTCCAATATGCAAAAAGTACGCTGCCACCATTGGCCCAAAAGCAGGGGCAACAATGGTGGTGGATGGCTTATGAACAAGCTCAGCTAGCTGTAATTCGGCTAGAGCAAGAAAATACCGCAGAAGCGATGCTCCATAGTTTTCGAGCCGTAGAAGGAGTAATTTGGGAATGGATGGAAACGCATATTCCTAACCATATCGACCACCCCGATAATCGTTATCCTCAACTCTTAGACAGTGTTCTTGAGCTTTACCCTGGCTTGCGGCCCAAATTTGTAGACCGAAGGACGCAAACTCCCCTAGTTTCTATCGATCTAAAGGGCCATATCCAGCAAGCGTTGATAGAGGCTGCTATTCCTGCAACTCTGAGCCATCAAGACATCCAAAGCTTTTGGCGAAAAGAGAACCGAGACCGACGCAACGCTTTATCCCATAGACTAGGCGGCATCTCCCAAAAAGCTTTATTCCAGGCTTGGGGAGCAGATGTCAGAGAAGTCACTGCGTGGCAAAACCGCATGGTGAACTGCCTGAATATCATCACTGGCCAGTCGATGAAACTCCTGGAGAATGCCAACCTCTTTATGCAGATGCATGCCAGGGTACAAGCGGCAACTGTGGACTATGAACCTCCATGTCATGCCTAATTCAATATAGAGCCTGATAGCATTAACTTAAGCCACCCTAGGGCTACCCTCTATGTATGCCACCTTTCCCCAACCCCTCACCTTTGAAGAGTTCCTGACCTGGGATGATGGCTCTGGCAGAGCCTTTGAACTTGTCAATGGTATTCCTGTGCCTGTATCTGAACCTAACGCCAACCACGAAGACTTGGTACAGCGGCTCTGTGCCTATCTTGAAACCTACTGCCAGGACAATAACCTGCCCTACGTGTGCCGCCAGTCTAAGCAGGTACGGTTGACAACAGCACCTGGAGTTAAAGAAAAAAGCCGCAAAGCCGATATCGTCATTTTTGCCCAGGATGAGTGGCAGCGCATGAAAGCCAGCTCCAGTTCGGCGGCAGCCTATGTACCGCCGCCAGGGGTGATTGAAGTGGTTAGCAGTAACTGGAAAGACGACTATTTAACCAAAGTCGCTGAATACGAAGACTTGGGCGTTTTAGAGTACATCATTATTGACTACGCCGCCTTTGGCGGGGTGCGTTTTATTGGTTCTCCGAAGCAACCCACCCTAACCCTCTATCAGCTAGAAAATGGCGAATATCTGCCCGGCAAGGTATTTCGTGGTCAAGAGCTGATTCAGTCAATTTTATTCCCCAACCTGCCATTAACTGCCGAGCAAATCTTTGCTCTGAGCCGCTGATCCTCCTCCCCGTACCGTGAGATCTTCATTTCGTCATTCGCATTAAAACCCTCGCCATCGCCCACTCCCCCGGCTACGTTGGAAGCAACCAGCTTCTACGGAGTATTTTGCGATGGTGATTTCTCAACGGGCCGCTCTTATCCGCAACATTCTGGTCGCAGGCACCAACGGGGCCATTACCCTGGTCATTCTGCTGATTGCCCCCCTGGGGTTAGCCGCCGTGTGGATTAACACTCTGCTAGTAGTGGCCGCTAGCTTTGGTACCGCTACCCTCAGCGATCGCATCATCCTGTTTTTGCAGCAGGGCAACGCCAACAACCGCATTAACCTGAACGTGCAGCCTCCTCACCAGGGGCCAGTCATGCGCCGCGACGACAACGACCTACAGTAGAGATAGCGCCATGCAAATGCTGTACGTATCCCGCCAAGGCTGTTACCTCTGCTTGCGGCAAGAGCAGGTGCTCATCAAACAGGGGGATGAAGTTCTACAGGCAGTGCAGCTCCCCCTGGTGGAGCAGATCCTGATTTTTGGAAAGTCCCAGGTTACGACCCAACTCATTCGGGCCTGCCTATGGCGCGATATTCCTATTGCTTATTTGTCCCGTATGGGCTTTTGCTATGGTCGTATTTTGCCAGTCTCTCGGGGCTACCGGCAGTTAGTGCGCTACCAGCAAGAGGTGGGTTTTCCTGAACGTTTGCTAACGGCCCGAGCTATTGTGCGGGCAAAGCTCAAAAACAGTCGGGTATTGCTGTTGCGACAACAACGAAAACGCCCGTCTACTACCCTTGAACAAGCTATCCAGAGCCTGGACTATTTAAGCCAACAGACATCCCATGCCAATGCTCTAGACCAGCTTATGGGTCTAGAGGGTGCGGGGGCTAATGCCTACTTTGGGGCGTTTGCCGAATGTCTAAATAACCCAGACTTTACCTTTACCGCCCGCAGTCGGAGACCACCGGGCAACGAGGTCAACGCTTTGCTCAGTTTTGGGTACCAGGTGGTGTGGAACCATTTGCTCAGCCTGATTGAAATTCAGGGGTTGGATCCTTACATGGCCTGCCTGCACGAGGGCAATCACCAGCATCCAGCTCTGGCGTCTGATTTGGTGGAGGAATTTCGCGCCCCTATCATTGATTCGCTGGTGCTGTATCTGATCAATCGCCATATTGTTGATGCTGAACAGGATTTCGACTTTCGGGATGGAGGCTGCTTTCTAAACGACCTGGGTCGACGTAAGTTTTTGCAGGCGTTTGTGCAACGCATGGAAGAACCCATTACCGCTGACGATGGTGAGCAACACCCCCGCTGGCATGTGCTGTCGCAACAGGTGAAAGCCTACAAGCAGTTTGTTTACGATCCGGCCCGCTCTTACCACCCCTACCAGATCCGCTAACTCACCATTCCACCACCCATGCTCCTCTACGTGGTTACTTACGATATTCCGTCGAATAAACGGCGCAAAAAAGTATCTGACCTGCTGGAGGGGTACGGGCGACGGGTACAGTACAGTGTCTTTGAGTGCTTGCTTTCGGCCAAAAAATATGATGAACTGCAAAAACGACTTCAACCTAAAGTAAACCTTGAAGAAGATAGCGTTCGCTTTTATCCTTTATCCAGGCACACGTTATCTCAGGTGGAAATCTGGGGTGGTGTACCGCTAACTCAACCACCCAGTTCAACAATTATTTAGAGTAAGAATTCTATTTTGCGATGATGTGGGCCCAATGGCGACAAGGTAGTGTTTACGTCGAATCCCTCGATGCCTTGCTAAACAAGGGATTGGCTTGGCTGGATCAGGCCAACAGGCGCAATTTTGACCTCGATTTTGGGGGACGGTCGCAATCCACCGCTGGATTTCCTATGAAATATAGGTTTCAATAGGGTAGGCTCCTCACTCGCTGAGGAAACTAATTGAATGGAAACGAGTAGAGCTTACCGCCAGGTGACTTGCTCCTCTAGAAGCTCCTCACTCGCTGAGGAAACTAATTGAATGGAAACTGCTTCGCTTGTCGATCGGATAGCCCCTGTAACTTCACTCCTCACTCGCTGAGGAAACTAATTGAATGGAAACTAGATGGCACGGGACACCACCACATCCATGGCCTCCTCCTCACTCGCTGAGGAAACTAATTGAATGGAAACTGCTGCCTGGGGGGCATCTCGATCAACGGCTCCAGCTCCTCACTCGCTGAGGAAACTAATTGAATGGAAACCCTCCAGGGCCACCCTGAGTCTGGTGTAGCTGTACTCTCCTCACTCGCTGAGGAAACTAATTGAATGGAAACCGCTCGATGCTGCCGCGCCCAAACCAATCAGCATCAGCTCCTCACTCGCTGAGGAAACTAATTGAATGGAAACTTGATAGTTGGGCGTAACGTAGTGGATAGCCATGAGGGACTCCTCACTCGCTGAGGAAACTAATTGAATGGAAACAAAAGTTTTCTACACCCCCAGATGACCCCTGGAACTTATTCTCCTCACTCGCTGAGGAAACTAATTGAATGGAAACAGGAGATATATAGGGGCCTTTCCTGGTGGATCCAGACTCCTCACTCGCTGAGGAAACTAATTGAATGGAAACCCGGTTCAGGAATAGGGCCCTTCCCCCAAAGAGCCCCTCCTCACTCGCTGAGGAAACTAATTGAATGGAAACTACTTGAGGAGGAAGACCAAGTCTTCCATGATCTCACTCCTCACTCGCTGAGGAAACTAATTGAATGGAAACTTAAGTGCATCATCGATGAGCATGATGCTCAAGCCTGGCTCCTCACTCGCTGAGGAAACTAATTGAATGGAAACTCTGCTGCATGACAGATAGTTATTTTCTATACCCACTCCTCACTCGCTGAGGAAACTAATTGAATGGAAACGGTTGCTGGCCCTCCGCCGCAGCGAAAGGACAGAGTATGGCTCCTCACTCGCTGAGGAAACTAATTGAATGGAAACTGCGCTTCTGCTGAAATTTGGATGTCTTCAGTCTTTAGTCTCCTCACTCGCTGAGGAAACTAATTGAATGGAAACGGCATTGTCGGCCCCTGCCACCTGCGGAGTAAGAGACCTCCTCACTCGCTGAGGAAACTAATTGAATGGAAACAGGAGTAAAGAATGAAAGAAGTAATTGGATTCTCAACTCCTCACTCGCTGAGGAAACTAATTGAATGGAAACAGGCCCGCAGGCTACTGTGTCCATTGAAGAGCGGTACTCCTCACTCGCTGAGGAAACTAATTGAATGGAAACCTAAGTACATTTATGAGGACAAAAAGCGTGTCCTCCTCTCCTCACTCGCTGAGGAAACTAATTGAATGGAAACAGAATGGTTCCGTCATCGTGGTGCCTGCACCACGTCTCCTCACTCGCTGAGGAAACTAATTGAATGGAAACTCAGGTGGTAATTGTACAGCGATAGCCTGGATATAACTCCTCACTCGCTGAGGAAACTAATTGAATGGAAACCAAATCCAAAGCCTCACCGGCTTTCGTGTCTTCGATGCTCCTCACTCGCTGAGGAAACTAATTGAATGGAAACTACCTGAGAATCAGGATCAAGTCTTATATATAGATCTCCTCACTCGCTGAGGAAACTAATTGAATGGAAACTTGACAGAAATTACAGATGGCAAGTATCAAACTGATGCTCCTCACTCGCTGAGGAAACTAATTGAATGGAAACATACTATAAAAACGAAATAGTGAAATGGACTTAACTCCTCACTCGCTGAGGAAACTAATTGAATGGAAACACCAAACAGGCAGATTAAGGGACATAATAGTACTCTCCTCACTCGCTGAGGAAACTAATTGAATGGAAACGGCCCTGGTCGTAGCAGGAGGTGGTGCCTCCTGTCTGGTCTCCTCACTCGCTGAGGAAACTAATTGAATGGAAACTCACAGCTCCATTTGAGCTGTGAGAAAAGATCTAACAGCTCCTCACTCGCTGAGGAAACTAATTGAATGGAAACGGTTTGACAGCAACTTCCTGCTGCTGGTTCCCCCCAAGGGCTCCTCACTCGCTGAGGAAACTAATTGAATGGAAACCTATGCCTTGCCCTTAGTAAGGAACTGTTCTATAACAGTCTCCTCACTCGCTGAGGAAACTAATTGAATGGAAACCTCGTTCAGTGTGTATAGGTAGGGCATGGCCCTATTCCCTCCTCACTCGCTGAGGAAACTAATTGAATGGAAACCCTCAAGCGGGTTACCAGGCCCCTGGTCGTAGCAGGCTCCTCACTCGCTGAGGAAACTAATTGAATGGAAACCACGAAGAATGATGGTTGGAGGCAATTGGGCGGATTGAACTCCTCACTCGCTGAGGAAACTAATTGAATGGAAACCACCAAATTGATGGATAGCCCCCAGGCTATACTCACCCGTCCTCACTCGCTGAGGAAACTAATTGAATGGAAACCCAACCGGTTGCACCCCGGTGGTTGAACCGGCTGGAGACTCCTCACTCGCTGAGGAAACTAATTGAATGGAAACGCGGTGCGGTTCTTGATGTCTTCTGCTGATTTGACTCCTCACTCGCTGAGGAAACTAATTGAATGGAAACATGACGGAGCCATTCTCATTTGAGAATCCAATTACTCTCCTCACTCGCTGAGGAAACTAATTGAATGGAAACGGAATATCCATCTCAGTGGCGGATCCCATTAGGTAACTCCTCACTCGCTGAGGAAACTAATTGAATGGAAACCGTACTTCGCGGCCAAGGCTATTAGCCTCTCCTCTGAGCTCCTCACTCGCTGAGGAAACTAATTGAATGGAAACTATTTAAGGAATAGGGCCATGCCCTACCTGTATACACAGCTCCTCACTCGCTGAGGAAACTAATTGAATGGAAACTCGATCCGTAGACCGACTTACAGGGATTCAAGTCTCTCCTCACTCGCTGAGGAAACTAATTGAATGGAAACAAAGGGCAGGCCTACGACAAGTCCCTAGGAGGTGTAACTCCTCACTCGCTGAGGAAACTAATTGAATGGAAACTACTCATCCCCAGACTTCATTACACAGGTGTGAAAGCTCCTCACTCGCTGAGGAAACTAATTGAATGGAAACTTTCTCTGATGGGCGGTCCCTAAGTTACTAAGATTAATCTCCTCACTCGCTGAGGAAACTAATTGAATGGAAACGATCCGAGGCTCGCCGCGCACGGTCAGCAGAGACATGTTCTCCTCACTCGCTGAGGAAACTAATTGAATGGAAACCCGGCAGTATTGCAGGCATGGATATATTATGGGGCCCTCCTCACTCGCTGAGGAAACTAATTGAATGGAAACTACTCTGATGTATTTTCTTAGGTAGGGCCAATAGACTCCTCACTCGCTGAGGAAACTAATTGAATGGAAACAAGGTTCAACTGAACCATCTGGGTTAGCCGAGGGGACTCCTCACTCGCTGAGGAAACTAATTGAATGGAAACGAGAAGATTGAGGTATTATAGTTAGCCATAGTTGTTCTCCTCCTCACTCGCTGAGGAAACTAATTGAATGGAAACTTTAAGGGGTAATAAAGCCCGTTGATATATTGATAGGGCTCCTCACTCGCTGAGGAAACTAATTGAATGGAAACTGGCAAGGACCGCGTTGTGGTCCTTGCCAACTGGTCTCCTCACTCGCTGAGGAAACTAATTGAATGGAAACTCCGGGGAAGTCTTCATAGCTGGCTTCCCACTCTTGTCTCTCCTCACTCGCTGAGGAAACTAATTGAATGGAAACACTGTAGTTCAAGGGCTTCTTCTTCTTCGGCTGTTAATCTCCTCACTCGCTGAGGAAACTAATTGAATGGAAACTTGAAACAAAAGTGCAAGATTCTAAACTTGATTACTATAAAGCTCCTCACTCGCTGAGGAAACTAATTGAATGGAAACCAGATGAGGGTTATCAAAATTTAAATGCTGGTTTTTTGCTCCTCACTCGCTGAGGAAACTAATTGAATGGAAACTGTCCCGTGTGTTTGATAATGCCAACAACTGTAAGGTCTCCTCACTCGCTGAGGAAACTAATTGAATGGAAACACATATTCGAGAATTTCAAGTGTTCGGCCATCATAACTGCTCCTCACTCGCTGAGGAAACTAATTGAATAGAAACCAGAGCACGACGAAAAATGAAATAGTGCTGTTGACTCCTCACTCGCTGAGGAAACTAATTGAATGGAAACTCCATACTTAGTTAGTATGGAGGCGTACTCAGAGAGTACCTCCTCACTCGCTGAGGAAACTAATTGAATGGAAACTCTTAACTGCAAGTACGGCTGCCTTACAGGCTTTCACTCCTCACTCGCTGAGGAAACTAATTGAATGGAAACCAAAAGACCCAAACCACCTACCCCTACCGACTAACTCCTCACTCGCTGAGGAAACTAATTGAATGGAAACTTCTCCATCGTCGTCTTCATCTGCAACAATGCCGAGCCTCCTCACTCGCTGAGGAAACTAATTGAATGGAAACTCGAGAGACGAGGGTCTTTTGTAAGGCGGTTCTACGCTCCTCACTCGCTGAGGAAACTAATTGAATGGAAACAGAGCCCCAGGGGGGACCTCCCTTAACCACTGTTTCTGCTCCTCACTCGCTGAGGAAACTAATTGAATGGAAACTTAAAGAGACCTTCGAGGAAGAGTGCATCCCAGTTTTGCAATGAGTATAAATGCTCAGCGCTAAACTTGAGACAGTCCCCTCCCAGAGATTCTCCAATAGACATCTCCAAGTCTTGAAACCCTTGCTGGAAAATAATTTTGGCGATCTGCATTGTGAATCGACTTGGCTACTTTTCACGAGGATTAGAGGGTTTGAGCTGCTCATCAACTAAAACTCAGGGAAAAAAGTCCGTTTGAAAAGGGAACTGTCATAGCGGTTTCGGTTTCATTTGGAGGTAGCACTAAAGCTCCAATTCTAAACCTGACTAGCCCACAAATCACCTTCATCACGACTGGGTAGCGCTTCCCTCTTAATCGAACTTGATAGCTGATACCAAGCATTCGTTTGGTCTCTTTGGGATGTGCGGTTACATACTCAAGGGGATTTGCCATGGCTGAATAAAAATGCAACTCTTTTATCTAGCATGCCGCATAATTTATTTTTTGGAGATGTCTATTGATGATTATGGGCAGGCGATTGCCCTCAAGAAAAAGTTGGAGGCCGCATTACCGTTAAGGTCTCCTGTTGGTTGGCCAAGGCTCGTCGGACTTGAAATCTTGCAGTCCCCCACGTACAGCAACCCAGATTGGGGTAAGGTCTAGCGCACCCGCTCAATGGCGGGAATGTAGAGCCGGTCATCGGCCCGATTGCCGGCCACAATCTCGCTGGCCACCGGCATCCCCAACGGGTCCAGGCTGGCGAGCATCAGCTTCAGTTGCGGCAGGTCTGGACGGTGGTCCTTGCTCACCCCATATTGAAACAGACCGCCTTCACTGACGGACCAATCCCCGCTGACGCTGGTGCTATCTAACCGTAGCGTCTGGGGCGATAAGTCATACACCTGCATCTGCTGTTGGCTCAGCGTCGTTTCAAACCCCCGCCACAGCTCATCCTGACTGAGATAGCGCAACACACCTTCCAGGCGGTCATCGCTCAAGTCCAGCGCCCGGACCAACTGGTGCAAGCTACCTTGCAGGTTCTCCTGATGACGCTCCACTCACGCTTGGACATGATTGAGACGATGATCCAGTCCTAACGCTGCCCTGTAGTCCCTGGTGGTACCGATCGCGATCCCAAAGATTTGCCAGTACTCGCAACCGCAATTGACGGATTATGTTTTGCCATCTGTCCTAGGAATACAGACGGCGCACTACTTATCAACCGCAAATTCCTTGGGTAAACGCTCAAACTATTGTCATCAAAAGCTTTCAGAACCTCGGGAATTGTCAAGAAAGATGCAACGAAAGGATAGAGTGTTAAAACACGCCCTAGAAACGAAACTAAAGCACATTAATATAACTAATTATAGCTAACTATAGAATGCCCATAAGTTACTAGAAGGAAGGCCAATCGACTTCCTAAATATGCACTTATCCAACCGATACTAAACGTTAGAATAGGCAAGAGAATAATATTATTCCAGGGTTGGAGGATTTCACAGGATTGATTAGAAGTTGCATCAGAATCAGAAGAAGATTTACTAAACCTGCTTGTAGAAAGAATCAACCCACTTAATATGGTTGTAAAACAAATAGAAGCAATATAAAACCAGAGAGAGGTTGAATGATTGCTGCTGTAGCCATGTAGGATCGCGACTAAAGCCGTTCCAGACACCGCCCCAGTGTAAGCGTATAAAGGCAAAATAATAGGCAGGAAAATAAATCCGACGGCCTGGGACTCTATCCATTCACGAGCCAGTAGGTGCAGCCAGTAAATTCCCGATATTAAAACCAAGACAGCTCCAACTATTGCCCCTTCGAGCATCAAGAGCAACGACAGCAAAGATCGGCTATAACCGAATATGACCGCTCCAGAAACGATAAACGGTGTTATGACAAGGAGCAGAATCAGGGTGCCCTCAAGTGTCTCATTGAAGTTGAAGAACAGATGTCTAAACGGACGCTGATTAAGTTGATGCTTGAGCAGCGGATGCTTTTTTAAGACTTTCAATGATAGATCACGATTCTTACCACCATTCATGGAGCTCATAACATAACTGAGTCAGCATCTTCCCGAAGCTAGCTAATTTAGGGGTCAGTCGTCAAGGGTTTCCATGCGATTATCTTTAGCAAAGTTTATACTTGGCAATGCTATTTGACTTGAAGATTTAGCTGTCTAGAAGATTTAGCTGTCTAGACATGACTCGGCTTTTCATCTCCGCTGTCATTTATGCAGCAAAAAATCTATCTCTAGATTGATTGTTATCGATCGCCTCAGTAGTTGTACGGGTTTAACAGGAATATTCTGTAAAGAATTCATCAAGATTAAGTACATATCTTTTCATTCTTTTTAAAAAGATAATCAAATTAGATCTGGAAATCCTTTGATACAAAGGGAAGTTTAAATATAGTGAAAACCTTGAGCTAGCGTTTCCTGGCGACCATGTTCAATCTCCATCCCCGCACAATACTTAAAGGCGTTGCGCAGCACCCAATCTGTTGCAAACTCTTTTTTAGGTCGCCGCGTCAAGACTACAAGGCTATTTATCTTGGAGTGTTTCAGTTTTTGTATTATGCAATTTCTTCAGCAAAGCTTACAGATTTATGGTGTAGCGTTCTGTTTGGCGAGTGTTCGTTACTTCTTAACAGCTATCGTCGGATTAGCCACCATCAAGTTACTTGTCAGTAAATACCGAGATCGCGTTTCCGGTAGAGGAGCATCTAACCGGCAAATACGCCATGAGATTCTTTATTCAGTACAATCAATCAGTATATTCGCGCTTTTTTGGTTGGTAGCACTGTCGGGGGTCACACCTCACAATCTCCTTTACTTCTCAATTGCTGACTATGGCTGGTTTTACTGGATAGGCAGTTTCATCGGTTTACTGCTGTTGCATGATACGTTTGTTTACTGGCTGCATCGTCTGATGCATCATCCGAAGCTGTATCGACATCTTCATCAAAGACATCATCGCTCCATTCATTCCACCCCCTTTGCGGGATACTCCTTAGATGCCTCAGAGGCGCTGATACATGCATTATTTTTCTTGCTCATTACCCACGTCATTCCTTTACATTGGTCAGTCATTCTACTAATGATTTGGGTGTCAAGCATCGCTAATGCGATTGGCCATTTGGGTTATGAAGCCATGCCTGCTAATTGGTTAAGAACTGGAGGTCGCTTCTTAAATACCACGACTCACCATGACCTCCATCACACTCAGGGCGGCAAACATAATTTTGGTGTATATTTCCGCTTTTGGGATTGGGCTATGGGAACTGAAGCACCCAATTATGCAGAAGCTTTCGCGCGCTCCACTCGCCCCAAAACATTACCTTCTGGTCAGCTTCAGTCAACTGCTCCACTTTTGGACTCCTGATAGACAGCATGGCGGAGCAAAGGCGGGTAAACGATAAAAGCGCGGTCAACAAACCAAATTTGCCAACATCCCGCATTGTAATCTTGGTCACTGAAATTTAATCCATCTGGCTGAGCTTGGCAATCGCCTGGTTGGCCGCAAATCGCAGCTACGATTTGCGGCCATTTAGTTCTTTTATATTGTCTGAGTAGTTGCGCGGCCCCCAGCTACTCAACGAGAAAATAGGAGTTTCAGTCTCCAATTCACGCAGACACAAGCAGTGTAACTCTCGGTTCGCTCACACTATCAGCAGTGTTTTTTCATCTTGAAGCCATCCATCAGTAGCGTATTACCTCTTTTGTGCCACTATCGATAGTAGGCGCTTGAGAAATCAGACACTACCCATGAAAAATGAGCGAACCAGAGGGTGTAAGCTGACTGACATTCACATTGCATGGTTGATTGCCGCCTACACGAAGTTCAGCAGCCAAAATACACAAAGTAGGTGACTTCTAGCTTACTACTCAGTTTTCAGCAAAAATTAGTCCATTAGTCCATTGTTGGGCGTATTTAGCAGTCGGGGGAGTAGATTTTAGATGGATCCGGAACATACGGGAATAACAGCTCAAAGCGCTGATTGGTCCAAACGAGCCGCAATAGCAGGAGGAGTGCGGCCAAGGCTTCTAGAATTTCGATGCGATCCGTTGCCGCGAAGGTGGGTAGACTCATGGCTCTCTCATAGGCTTGATATCGCCTGAAACCTCAGCATATTAAGGCCTTCATGAGAATGAAATGGCCCTGATCTGAGATCCCTGTACCTACATCTGATATCCATCAAGATTGCTTGACCTGGGAGTTATTTTGGATTTTTAAGGTTGGAAATCCCACAATATCAAAAGTAGCAGAAGCGATGCCAATTCCAGCCTCATCAAATAAGGTTAGGATGTCACGACTCATCTCATCTTTTAAGTCACGAATAACATGTTCCCCAACGACAAATCGCACCGTCAACTCTAGCCAGTTATCGGTGATTCGATAATATACTTTTGGCGTCAAATCAACGGGCTGAATTGCATAGCGATACTGCATACGCTGCCAGGCTTCCCGGCTCATTTCGGTAAGTTTAACGGTGTAGCGATCGGCACACTCTAATAAAATCTGTTCCGCACGGTGGCGATCAGCGGTATAGGGAATTGGAATACTGATTTCTTCCCAGAGATAGGGAAAATCTCGGGTGTAATTGTAGACTGGTTCATCAAAAATTTTGTCGTTGGTTACAGTAACAATCCGACCTGTAAATTGGCGGCTTTTAACCCACATTGCCGGATCAGCACTTTTTACAATGGAAGCAGGTTGCCCCATCTCCATAATGGTGGTTTGGATAAACCCAAGTGCGATCACATCCCCCCGAACACCTCCCATTGTGATGCGATCGCCAACATTAAATGTATTACCCCGCAAAATGACAAAATAACCTGCCAGTGCCGTAATAACCCTTTGCAGGGCAAATGCCAAACCCGCTGTGACTAAACCAAGGGCAGTTGCAAGCCGAGTCGGATCATCAAACCAAATTGAAATCAAACTTACCAACAACACTAAAGCTGAAAGTAAGTTAATAATTTGACGTGCCCAAAATTGTAGGCGTTCGTTTTCTCTTCTACGAAGCCACCGCTTCGTCAGGCTTTTCGCGAAGCGCTGCAACAGCCAAACGATGGCAATGAAGGCAATAGATAGCAGCAATTTTTGTCCATTTTCAGGATTGATACCAACAAATTGGATACCAAAAAGCTCCAATTCCAGCCTCCTTTTTCAGTGAATTTATAAGTAAGAATTATTCTTAGGTAAGAACGCTGACCGAATCATACAGTGAGTTGGTCCCTCTATCATCTACCGATTGAATGAAGACGACAAGCGCCAATAGCCTTAGCCGTTATGACTAATCCCTGTTCAAATCCCCTGCCGACCGTTATTGAAAGTAGTTATGGCGGCGCTTCAGAATAGAGGTATGAATTAGGGAAAATTTTCATGCAATGTCCTGAATGCGGTTCCACTCATATCTATAAGCATGGCAAGAAGAGAGGTCAGCAAAATCTCATTTGTGTCTCCTGTAGTCATCAGTTTATTGATCCCTACGATCCGCCCAAAGGCCAGGGCTATTTCATTCTAAAAACGCGCTTGAGTGTCTCTAGACCATACTTGCAACTTGCAACCCAAAACAATCAGAACGAGATTTCAATAGTTTCAGCCCTCCCCAGTCAGGAGGGTTCAACGGGTACAGAGCACCAAAGGGGCTTAGCATAGGGTTTGGGTCGCCTACTCCTCAAACCCCATGGATGAGAAGTTCGACGGGAAGCGACGGGCTCAGTTGAGTATCGAGAGTTTCCCTGCCGCTACCTGCTGACGGTGGCCTACCTGGACCATGTACCGGGGAATTGCGACCGGGAGAACCTAAAGGCTCTCTGTGCCCCCTGCCACTGTCGGTATGACTTGAAGCAGATGGGCCGCAAGCAGTTGCTCAAGCGAGAGCGACATGGGCAGCTGCGGATTGATTGGGAACTGGCTCAAAAGCTTGAGGGCCTTTTTATTAGGCATTTAGCACCGTAGCGATCACGGTATCTTAAACCCCAAATCTCCATTAGTTGATTAAATGCCCAATTAGGAATATATTTATCGTAGTCATTACGACTTTGTTTTTTGAGGTTTTGCGATGTCATCTGAAGAAGTTACTGGCGTTC
>Ga0076930_101206_pt1 | contig 15144 bp, 16 predicted proteins | sample HotLakConsoUCCRE_FD_71149 | JGI IMG/M metagenome (GOLD analysis project Ga0076930, IMG submission 71149) | Hypersaline microbial mat communities from Hot Lake, Washington, USA - Hot Lake Consortium UCC-RE (version 3) (version 3) ...
CGACCTCGTAGGCGTTTCGCGTGTCGATCGTGACCACGTCCGGCCGGGAGATGAGCGCCGTCCAGTCCCGCGGTTCGACATAGCGGCCCACAGCGCGCAACGGGTCGATGTCAGGCTGCCCCATCGCGACGATCTCCCGCTTCAGCCGCACCTTCATGCGCCCGAAGGGCATCGTCGCGGCCGTCGAGTGCTTCACCTCGATATCGGAGCAGCCCGGCAGCCCGCGGATATGTTCGAGCACCAACGCCACCCCCGCTTCGCTTCCCGCGATGGTACCGTTGATGCCTTCGGGCGCGAGAAGAAGGGTGCCCCTGACCCCGTTGCGGCAGGCCACCCGCGCAAGCGGGCCCTTCAGCGCCTCCGGGGAGCCGAACTTCGTGAACCTGTAGAGCGCGGCGACGTTGACCATGGCACTATCTAACGCGCCACGCGGGTGTCTCCAAGATGAGCGTTGACCCGCAGCGCGGCGCGTCCTAGCCCCGGGACCAAGCCAGAGGAGACCGCAATGCGTCCAGCGAACGAAGCCCTCATCGTGATCGACGTGCAGAACGACTTCTGCCCCGTAGGCGCGCTCGCCGTCGAAGGCGGAGACGAGATCGTCGCGCCGATCAACGCGCTCGTCGAGGCATATCAGGTTCGGGTCTTCACGCAGGACTGGCATCCCGCGGGCCATTCCTCCTTCGCCAGCCAGCATCCCGGCGCCGAACCCCTGTCGATGACCCAGATGCCCTATGGCCCACAGGTGCTCTGGCCGGACCACTGCATCATCGGCTCCGAGGGAGCAGCGTTTCACCCGACCCTCAATACCGATGCGGCCGACCTTGTTATCCGAAAGGGCTTCCGTCGCGAGATCGACAGCTATTCCGCCTTTTTCGAGAACGATCACGAGACGCCGACCGGCCTCGAAGGCTACCTGCGGACCCGCGGTGTCGACAGGGTCGTCCTCGTCGGGCTCGCGACCGATTTCTGCGTGAACTACTCGGCCGTGGACGCCGCACAGCTCGGCTTCGAGGTCACGGTGATCGAGAGCCTCACCCGAGCGATCGACCTCGACGGCTCTCTCGCGACGGCACGCACGGCGATGGAGAAGGCCGGCGTCACCCTCGCCTGAGCCGAAAGGCTCTGGACATTCGCCGCGCGCCCCGCAGAGTCGGACCGGGCACCATGTATCCGGGGGATGAGCCATGACGAGACTGACCGCATTCGCCACCTTCGCGCTGACCCTTTCGGCAAGCGCGGCTCTCGCCGGGGGTCATTGCGCCGCCGGAAAGACCCTGACGGAGGGAAAACTCACCCTCGCGACCGGCAATCCGGCCTATTACCCGTGGGTAATGGACAATGCGCCGGAATCGGGGAACGGCTTCGAGGCTGCCGTGGCCTATGCCGTGGCCGAGGAAATGGGTTTCTCCGCCGAGGACGTCGTCTGGGTCCGTGCCGGGTTCGATGAGTCGATCCAGCCCGGGGCCAAGAACTTCGATTTGAACCTTCAGCAGTTCTCGATCACCGAGGATCGCGACAAGATGGTCGATTTCTCGCTGCCCTACTACTCGGCGCCCATGGCCGTTCTTGCGCGCCAGCCCGCGGTAGACAGCGGAGCGGAGGCTACGGTGACCTCGCTGAGGGGCCTGAAATGGGGAGCCGATGCGAACACCACCGCGGTGCCGATGCTTCAGGGCCTCATCCGGCCCGACAGCGACCCGCTGCTCTACAACGACAACATCGATGTCGTCGAAGCGATGAAGGCCAACCAGATCGACGCGGCCCTCTTCGACCTTCCGACCGCGCTCTACCTCGCGGCGGTCACGCTCGAGGACGGCGTGGTATTGGGCCAGTTCCCCGCCGACCGCAGTGAGAACCCCGACCGGTTCGGAATGCTGATGGAAGACGGATCGGCTCTGAAGCAATGCGTCGACGAGGCCGTTTCGGCCCTGACCGAGAGCGGCACACTGGCGGCCATCGAGGCGGAATGGCTCGCCGACGCGACGGGCGTGCCGGTCATCGAGTAGATGGCGGTCATCGAGAGCGGCGGGACGTCGTCCCGGCCCTTCACCAAGGCCGACCGAGAAGCTCATGCCAGGCGCCGGAGAAACCGGAGTCTCACGATCGCGGCAGGCAGCACGGCGGCGGTGGTGCTTGCCATCGTCCTGCTGGTGCCGCTCGCGCCGGGCTGGCAGGCGGTGCGGCGCAGCTTCTTCTCCGGCGAAGTCTTTGCCGAGACCTTTCCGACCCTGCTGCGGGCCTTCACGCTCGACGTCGCGATCTTTCTCTGGTGCGCGCCGGCCATCGCGGTCCTCGGTCTCGCCATCGCGCTCTGCCGTGACGTGCGCAACCCCGCCCTCTATCCGCTCAGGCTCTTCGGTGCGCTTTACACCGGACGTGCGCAACCCCGCCCTCTATCCGCTGAGGCTCTTCGGTGCGGTCTACACCGACATCTTCCGCGGCATCCCGGTGATCCTCGTGGTCTATCTCGTCGGCTTCGGCATTCCCGGTCTCGGCCTGCCCCGCCCGTGGAATTCGCCCTACATCTGGGGGTCGCTCGCGCTCATCCTGACCTACTCCGCCTATGTCGCCGAGATCTTCCGGTCGGGCATCGAATCCGTCCACCAGAGCCAGCGCAATGCGGCCCTTTCGCTGGGGCTTTCGGACGGCGACACCATGCGCTTCGTGGTCCTTCCCCAGGCGATCCGCCGCGTGGTGCCCGCCAACATGAACATGCTGATCGCGCTCCAGAAGGACGTGGCACTACTGTCGTTCATCGGTCCGGTCGAGATTTTCCGGCAGGCCGGCGTCTACAAGGCGCTTCTGGCGAATTTCACGCCCTATGTCGTCGCAGCCTGCATCTTTCTCGCGGTCACGATCCCCGCGACCCGCTATGCCGATTATCTCATGGCGAAACAGGCCCGCGAGCGAAGCTGATGGCGCGGCTCGATCTCATCGGCGTCTCGAAATCGTTCGGGGCGGTGCAGGTCTGCCGCGGCATCGATCTCGCGGTGAACGACGGCGAGATGATCTGCCTCATCGGCGCGTCCGGGTCGGGAAAGTCCACGCTCCTGCGGTGCATCAATCTTCTCGAACCCATCGACGAAGGCCAGATCCTGCTCGACGGAGAGGACATTTCCCGGCCCGATCTCGACCCGCAAGGCGTGCGCCGGCGGATCGGGATCGTGTTCCAGTCCTTCAATCTCTTCCCCCACATGACAGCCGCGGAAAACGTCATGCTCGGCCCGCGCCGGGTCCGCGGGCTGGCCCGCGACGTGCTCATTCCGGAGATCACCGCGCTCTTCGCGAGGTTCGGCCTCGCCGACCGCATGGGCCATTACCCCGACCAGCTTTCGGGCGGGCAGCAGCAGCGTGTCGCCATCGTCCGGGCGCTCGCGATGCGACCCGAGATCATGCTCTTCGACGAGATCACCTCGGCGCTCGACCCCGAACTCGTCGGCGAGGTGCTCGATGTTCTGCGCCAGCTTCGCGCGGAAGGCATGACGATGGTGCTCGCCACCCACGAGATGAGCTTCGCGCGCGAGGCCGCCGACCGGGTGGCGTTCCTGCACGAGGGCCGGATTCTCGAGGAAGGTTCCCCCGAAAATCTCTTCGGGGCACCGGTTCACGACCGCACCCGCGCCTTCCTTTCCCGCCTCGCGCGCACTTGAAACCCCTTCATCTTCCCCGAAAATACTTCGGGGTCCGGGGCTGAGCCCCGGTCCTTCGCTTGCCAAGGGCGCTTTCTGCGGCGACAAATCGGCCATGGTCGATATCGCCACCCGCGTCTGGAACCACAAATGGAAGATCGACCCGATCGTGCGGTCGCTCATCGATACGGATTTCTACAAGCTCCTGATGTGCCAGTCCGTGTTCCGCAACAGACCGGACACGATCGTCACCTTCTCGCTCATCAACCGCACCACCTCGGTGCCGCTCGCGCGGCTCATCGACGAGGGCGAGCTTCGCGAGCAGCTCGACCATATTCGATCGCTGTCGCTTCGCCGCGGCGAATCGACGTGGCTGCGGGGGAACACCTTCTACGGCAAGCGGCAGATGTTCCGGCCCGACTTCATGGAGTGGTTCGAGAACCTGCGGCTTCCGCCCTACCACCTCGAGCGCGTGGGCGACCAGTACGAGCTTACCTTCGAGGGAAGCTGGCCCGAAGTCATGCTCTGGGAAATCCCCGCGCTCGCCGTTCTCATGGAGCTGCGCGGGCGGGCGGTGCTGCGCGATCTCGGCAGGTTCGAGCTTCAGGTGCTCTACGCCCGTGCGATGACGAAGCTCTGGGAGAAGGTCGAGCGGCTGCGCAGCCTCGACGGTCTCCGGATCGCGGATTTCGGTACGCGCCGCCGGCACTCGTTCCTTTGGCAGGACTGGGCGGTGCAGGCGATGCGCGAGGGCCTCGGAGAGGCCTTCGTCGGAACCTCGAACTGCCTTATCGCGCTCCGCCGGGAACTCGAGGCGATCGGGACGAACGCTCACGAACTTCCCATGGTCTATGCCGCTCTGGCCGAGACCGATGAGGAACTTGCGAGGGCACCCTATGACGTGCTCGCCGACTGGCACGAAGAGCATGAGGGCAACCTCCGCATCATGCTGCCGGACACCTATGGCACCGAGGGATTTCTCAGGAACGCGCCGGACTGGCTGGCGGGCTGGACGGGCATTCGCATCGACTCGGGCGACCCGGCGGAAGGCGCCGAGACCGCAATTCGCTGGTGGAAGGAGCGGGGCGAGAACCCGCGGGAAAAACTCATCATCTTTTCCGACGGTCTCGACGTCGACAGGATAGAGGAGTTGCACAAGCGGTTCTCGGGGCGGGCGCGCGTCTCTTTCGGTTGGGGCACGCTTCTGACCAACGACTTTCGCGGGCTCGTTCCAGACGACAGGCTCGCTCCCTTTTCACTGGTCTGCAAGGCGGTGTCGGCGAACGGCCGGCCAACGGTGAAACTGAGCGACAACCCCGCGAAAGCGATGGGTCCCGAAGACGAGATCGCGCGATACAAGAGGGTCTTCAAGGTCGGCGCCCAGACGCGCAGGGAGATCCTGGTCTGAGACCGTTTCTCGCGGCCTTGTTCGTCTGGCTCGGCTGCACGTCGTCTGCGGTGGCAGGCGAGATCACCCTTCACCCGGAAATGCTGCAACCCGTGGGGCCGGACGCGTTTCATGTGAGGGGTCTCGACCTTCCCGATCTTTCGGAAGGGCCGGTGATCTCCGCGGCGCGCGACGACCCCGGCGGGCGGCTTCTGCGTCATGTGCTGGCGACGACGCCGGCGAACGGGCACCGGGGCATTCTCTACGACAATCGTGACCGGGGCCATTCCGCGCTTCCGGCAAACGCCTTTCCCGGCCTCGCAAGGTTGCGCTATTCGCCGGAGTTGCGTGGCGACGACTTCGGCCTCGCGCTTCGGTTCCGGTTTCCCGCCGTCGTTCTCGGAAACTCGTCGACTGCGATCACCGGAGGACCCAACGCACGCAGCCTCACGCGCCTCGCGATGACCGAGCCCGGGCTTGCGCGCCTCGTCTTTGCCCTCGCCGCGAACAATCACCTCTACGTCTATCCCGAACACCGCGACCACGACGGGGTCGACCGTTACCCCTCGAACTGGCCCTACACGGTCACCACCCAGGGGTCTTCGGGCTCGGATCAGCCGTTTCTCGACGCATTCGCGATGACGCTCGCTGCCTTTTCGCGGGAGACCATGCAGGCAATGGCCGATGAAGGGCTGGTGGTGCCGACCCTCCAGATGATCCTGCGGAGGAACCTCCGGGGTATCAATGGCGACGCGGGCTACTATACGGGCGCCGCCCACCCGACGGTATTCGACGCCGGCCAACTCCGCCCCGAGCGGATGATCGGGCACGCAGCGTCACTTACGCCCGACGCCCTGCCCCCCATGGTCCGCCTCGCAATCGTGTCCGAGGATTTCGCTGCCGGGGCCGGGCTTGCCGGGCGAAGCGAACGGCTTTTCACCACGCCCTCCGCGATTGCCCGGGTCTGGCGCGGCCACGAGGGCCGGAAGCGGATGACCGTGAGCGCCGCCGGCACGCAGCCCAGGGGTGACGTGCCGCTGAGGTTTCGCTGGGTGCTGCTGCGTGGCGACCCCGCCAAGGTCGACATCGCGACCGACGCCTTCGGCGCGACTGCGGAGATCGCCATCGACTGGCACGACGCTTTCGAGATGGCGTCGCCGGGTGAAGCTCTCACCACCAGTCGCGTCGACATCGGCGTCTTCGCGGTGTCCGACGGGGAGCCGAGCGCGCCGGCGATCCTTTCTGTGAGTTTCCCGACCCATCAGGCGCGGACCTATCGGCAGAGCGTCGGCAAAGCTCCGGTGCTCGAGAGCATCGACTATGACGCTTTCGCCCGCGGCGCGACGTTCGACCCGGTGCTTCACTGGTCCGCCCCCTGGAAGGACGAGGCACTACGTGACGGCGATGGAGCGATAACCGGATGGCGGCGAACCGATGCCGCCGGGACGCGCACCGTTCCCGCCGCCCCGGAAGGGCCGGCCTATGCGTTGGAGACAAGCCCCGGAGGTTTGCCGGTCCTCGCCGCGACGAACCGCTAGACGCAGAATGCTTCCTGAACCACCCATCGCTGGCGGAAGTCTGTCCCGACCCGCCGGGCTTGGCGCGGCAAGCCGCTCGGCAGTCACGTCTGGCCGCGAAGAGCGGCTTCCGCCTCCTTCAGCGCGCGGCGGAACCTCGGGCCGCGGCGGCGAGCGAGTACCGCGCGACAGAGCCTCGCGACAAGGTCGGGCCGCCTTCGCGCCTCGACCGCCTCGAGAAGTTCCCGCTCGTAACGGGCGCTTTCGCGGCGCCTGCGCAGGTAGCGATAGAACGAGAGCGGGCTCAGCCGACCCTCGACGCAATCCGAAACGACGGGCTTCAGGATACCCATGCCCAGCCAGAGCGAGGCGATGCGGTGGCCCATGCGCCGGCAATGATACCGTTCGACCTGCGGGCTTGCGAAAAGCGCTGCATGCATCGCGTCGAGCGGCGAGACGGGGTCGTAGAAGAGAAACACCCGCGATGCGCTCGCCGCACCGTCCGGGGCGTAGGAATACCTGCTGCGGGAGGAGAAATCTCGCCGCCACACCCGCCGATACCTCGTTTCCCAGGGCGCGATGTCGCGCGACAGCGTCGCCTGCGGGCTGATCGCGATCACGGTTGCACCCGGTGCTGCGGCCGCGAAGGCCGCCGCCGCATAGCCTCCCATGGACGCGCCGTAGAAGACCACCCGGTCGAACCGGGAGAAGAACTCGCCGTCGCGCAACTCGTCGAAGAAGTCGAAGACCGCCTCGTCGCGGTACCATGTCCAGCCGTGGGCCATGAGCCCGAGCATCGACCAGCCCTGCCCGGTGACGAAGGAATAACCCCAGGGCAGGCGTTCCGCGCCGGCATCTGCGACGTGGTCGAGGTTCTCGAAAGTGACGAGAAGGGTTTTTCCGCCCTCGACGTAGAGGGCGGAATGCTCTGGTCCGAGGGCGCGGTAGAAGCCCCGTTCCGCTCCGATTTCGGCATGGACGGCGGTTGCGGCCTCCCGGTTCACGCCCGCTCCTCCGCGGGCTTCGCCTTCGGCGGAATCGGCGCCTCTTCCACCCTGATGCCGTGAATCCTGATCTGCCGGTCGAGCCAGCTTCCCCGCCGTGGCCGGTTGCCCTCCTTTTCCTCGAGCCGGGGCTTCATGCGTCGCGCCCAGAGGTGGACGGCACGGGTCTCCCCCGTGAGCCGCGGCTCGATGTCGAACCGGCTCAGAATCATGTGGTTCCGGTCCTTGAACGGGATCGGGTAGAAGGTCGTCTGCGCCTTGGCGTGTGCAATTTCGCCCGTTTCGTTCAGAAACCAGGTTACCGAAGCGGGGCCGGTGAAACCCCAGTTCTGCTCGGTCATGTGAACCGGGGCACCCGCGTCCCGCGCATCCTCGAGTTCGCGGCGCTGCCATGGCTTCAGCCAGGGGGCGATGGCGTATTCGTCGCGGAAGAATTCGATGAGACCGTGGAGCGCGGCCGAGTCCCGTGGCAGGCCGAGGACCGCGTTGCAGACGAGGCCCGGCTTCTCCCAGCCGAAGACATGGGGGGTGTCGAAGGCGAAGGGCCGAAGGCAGATCAGATCGGTGTCGACCCAAATCCTGTCTGTCTTCGCAAGGAGCTGGAGCCGCCACATGTCGGCGTGGATTGCGGGGCTTCCGGTGCGGGCGTGGCGCAGAAGCGGTGTGCCGGGATGGATCTCTCCGGCATCGCCGGCCTCGACGCCTTCGGGGAGATTCGCAACGGGTTCATAGCTGTAGAGGATTACCCGGTGCCCGGCGCGCGCGAAGGAGACGAGGCAGAGCTGCTCGAACCACGACAGCCTGCCGCCGATCCAGAGACTCGCGATCTCGGGGAGTTCCGCCATCTGCCTCGCCTCGGGTGCTGCCGCCCTTTCATGAAGCATGCCAAGTCACGGCAGGCGCGACAAGGCCGGTTCATTGCCGCTTGTCCGAAGCCCGTCGTGCCAAGGGGCGGAGATTGCAAAAGCGTCGCTCACCCGGGCTGCGCCGAAGGCCGTCAGGCGCCGAACAGGGTCCGCGCGCAGTCGAACCATCCCGACCGTCCCGCACGGTTTACCTTTCTCGTCAAACTCTTTAATCACCCCGGCATCGTCCGGACCCGGGCGCAAGCCCTGCCTGACGCATTCGCCAGACATCGGGGAAAATCAAAAAGCTTCAGCATCGTCTGCACGGCTTCGGCCGCGCGGCGAAATTTCCAGCGGAGTGCCGATGAATTCGCTCTATGCCTACCGCGAGCAATGGACCGGCAATGTCCGGGGCGACATTCTTGCCGGGCTCGTCGTCGCCTTGGCGCTCATTCCCGAAGCCATCGCTTTCTCGATCATCGCGGGCGTCGACCCCAAGGTGGGTCTCTACGCCTCGTTCTCGATAGCGGTGATCACCGCCATTGCCGGCGGTCGGCCGGGCATGATTTCGGCGGCCACGGCGGCCACGGCGGTGCTCATGGTCACGCTGGTCAAGGATCACGGGCTGGAATACCTCCTCGCCGCCACGGTTCTGGCGGGCCTCATCCAGATCGCCGCAGGGCTCGCCCGGCTCGGTCACCTGATGCGGTTCGTCTCCCGGTCGGTCATCACGGGCTTCGTCAACGCGCTCGCGATCCTGATCTTCCTCGCCCAGGTGCCGGAGCTCACGGGCGTCACCTGGGTGACCTACGCCATGGTCGCGGCGGGCCTCGCCATCATCTATCTCTTCCCGCTGCTGACAACCGCCATCCCCTCCCCGCTTGTCACCATTGTCGTTCTGACCGGGGCCGCGATGGCGCTCGGCATCGACGTGCGAACGGTGAGCGACATGGGGGAACTGCCCGACACGTTGCCGGTCTTTCTTCTCCCGGACATTCCCCTCACGCTCGAAACCCTGCAGATCATCCTGCCCTACTCGATCGCCGTGGCGGCGGTGGGCCTCCTCGAAAGCCTGATGACCCAGACCATCGTCGACGATCTCACCGACACGTCTTCGAACCGAAACCAGGAGTGCATCGGCCAGGGCGTCGCGAACACGGCGACCGGCTTCATCGGCGGCATGGCGGGCTGCGCGATGATCGGCCAGTCGATCATCAACGTGAAGTCCGGCGGCCGCGGCCGACTCTCGACCTTCACCGCCGGTGCGATGCTGCTCTTTCTCATCGTCGTCCTCGGTGACATGGTCGGCCAGATCCCCATGCCGGCGCTCGTGGCGATCATGATCATGGTCTCGATCGGCACCTTCTCATGGTCGTCGATCCGGAATCTCCGGGAGCACCCGCGGTCGTCTTCGGTTGTGATGCTCGCGACGGTGTTCTTCGTGGTCTACACGCACAACCTCGCCATCGGCGTGCTCGTCGGCGTGCTGTTGTCGGGCATCTTCTTCGCCGGCAAGATTTCGCAGCTTTTCCGCGTCACATCCGAGATCGCCCCGGACGGACGCGAGCGGACCTACATCGTCGAAGGGCAGCTCTTCTTCGCCTCCACGGAGGACTTCATGGCCGCGTTCGACTTCAGGGAGGCGCTCGAGCGCGTCACCATCGATGTACGCCACGCCCATATCTGGGACATTTCCTCGGTTGCCGCCCTCGACATGGCCGTGCTCAAGTTCCGCCGGGAAGGCGCGGAGGTCGAGATCGTTGGGATGAACAAGGCCTCGGAGACCATCGTCGACAAGCTCGCCGTACACGACAAGCCCGGCGCGATGGACAAGCTGCTTGATCACTGAGGGGTAAAGACATGGCAGGAATTCTCATGGCGCTGGTCGACGGGTCGGCCTATTCCGAAAGCGTCTGCCATCATGCGGCCTGGGTCGCCGGACGCACGCACGCGCAGGTGAAGATCTACCATGTACTCGACCCGCGGCGGGCGCGCAGCAAGCGCGACCTCTCTGGTGCGATCCGGCTCGGGGCGCGCAGCAACCTTCTCGAGGAACTGAGCGCGCTCGACGAACAGCACGCGCGGCTGGCGCAGGCTCAGGGTCGCGCGATTCTGGAGGATGCCAAGGCGCTCGTGGAAGCCGGCGGGGTGGCAGACGTGGTCACCCGTCTGCGTCACGACGACATCGTCGCAACTGTGACGGCCAAGGAAGAAGCCGCCGACATGATCATGATCGGCAAGCGCGGCGAAGCGGCCGGCCTCGACATGGAGCATCTCGGATCGAATTTCGAGCGGATCGTACGGGCGAGCCGAAAGCCTGTCTTCGTGGCCAACCGCGCGTTCCGGCCCATCAACCGGGTGCTCATTGCATATGACGGCGGGATCTCGGCGATGAAGGCCGTGGATTACGTGGCCCGGGATCCGCTCTTCACCGGTCTCGAGATGGTTGTCGCGACCGTCGGCAGCGAGAACGCGGAGGTGCGCCAATCGCTCGAGAACGCCCGGGCGACGCTGAAAGCGGGCGGCCACGAGGTCGAGACTCTCGTTCTGGAAGGCGCGCCCGGGCAAGCACTTGGAGAACACGTCGAGCGAGCCGCCATCGACCTGCTGGTCATGGGCGCCTACGGGCATTCGCGCATCAGGACGATGGTGATCGGATCGACAACCACCGAGATGATCCGTGTTTGCCGGGTTCCGGTCGTCCTCATGCGCTAGGCGGATGGCCGCACGGGCCGCGCATTGAGCGGTAGAGGACCGAGCGAGAATCATCTCGTAAAGCTCCGGGTCGATCCGCGATCAGCCTGATGCACCAGTCTCGGACCAGAGGCTTCGAGCGCACACGTTTCCTGGCGAAACACGACGAGGTGCCCGCCATGACGATCGGGCCGTGACGGGCGCGAGCCGGCGCCTTCAGGAAACGAAGATGCAGCCTCGTCCCGCAACGGCTTTGCCTGACGCGCAGGCTCGTAACCTCAAGGTCACAGAGGTTGTTGGACTGTATTGACTGCTTGTTTGGTGCCGCTGAAGGGCATCCATACCCTACATCTTGGGACACCAAGGGACAGCACCGCGCCAGTGAAATAGAGCCAAATAGACCACTTCTTTATGCCAAGGGGTTCCACCGTGCCCCGTGGCACGCTATATGTTGGGGGTGGATAGAACGGTGGACAGGAAATGGCTCGCCCCCTTCACAAGCTTTCATCGAACGCTCCGGCCACCAAGGCCCCTGGCAAGTATGCCGACGGCGGCGGCCTCTGGCTTCACAAGCGCGAGGACGGCGGGGCGCAATGGGTGCTCCGCGTCACCGTCCAAGGACGGCGGCGGGAAATGGGTCTCGGCTCCTTCCCGGCTGTCACGCTCAGGGAGGCCCGCGAGGAGGCCGAGAAATGGCGCGGCTACGTCCGGCGCGGCCTCGACCCCATCAAGGAGCGCGAACGGGAGCGACGCGCGGCGCTGCGAAACCTCCACCTTCTGAATGATATTGCTCGTGACGCTTTCGAGAGCCGCAAGGCCGAGTTGAAGGGCGACGGGAAGGCGGGGCGCTGGTTCACGCCGTTGGAACTTCATGTGCTTCCGAAGCTCGGCAAGGTGCCCGTGGCCGATATCGACCAGACCGATATCCGCGATACGCTCGCCCCGATCTGGCACACGAAGGCCGACACGGCGCGCAAGGCGATGAACCGTCTCAGCATCTGCCTTCGTCACGCGGCAGCGCTGGGCCTCGACGTTGACCTTCAGGTGACGGACAAGGCCCGCGCACTTCTCGGAAAGCAACGCCACACGGCAAAGAATATTCCGGCGCTTCCGTGGCAGGAGGTTCCGGCCTTCTACCAGAGCCTCAACGGCGGGAGCATCACAGAGTTGGCCTTGCGCCTTCTCATCCTGACCGCCGTTCGCTCCTATCCCCTCCGCTTCCTTCACGAGAGCCAGATAGAGGGCGATGTGTGGACCATCCCCGCAGAGGCGATGAAGGGGCGCGTAGGGGCGACTTCGGACTTCCGGGTGCCGCTCTCCCGCGAGGCGCTGGCGGTCATCGAAGAGGCCCGTCCCTTCGCCCGGGACGGCTTGCTGTTCCCCGGTGTGAAGAAGGGCGTGATTTCCGACATGACGATGAGCGGGTTGATGGCACGGCGCGGCATGGCGGAGCGCCCGCATGGCTTCCGGTCTTCCTTCCGCGACTGGGTGGCCGAAGCGACGAACACGCCGCACGACGTTGCAGAGACGGCGCTGGGCCACGTCGTCGGTGGGTCGGTGGAGCGGTCCTACCGGCGCACGGACTTTCTGGAACAGCGGCGGGCGCTGATGGAGCGGTGGGGCGCACTGACTTCGGAGTCTACAACTGGCGGCGTCGTGTACTTCAGCCGCTGATGCAGATGGATACCAGATTTCAAGAAATACTAGCTTCGCTTCGGGCAAACGTGGAGCTCGAGAAAGTCACAAGAGTCATCGGATACTCGCGAGAAACGTTCAATACGATGTCCAAGCTCTTGTTACAGGAGCATCTTCTTCTGAGGGAAGAAGTTGATGAGTCCGAATTTCGGCGGTTTGTAGAGCAAGCGACTGAGGACGCTGCGAAGTTTGATAGCCTTCAGTATGCGCTCTCAATTCGGCTCATGGTCGACATGCCAATTTCGCCATCAATGCGGCATTGGATTGCCGCAAACCTGTCGGGCTCAATCGCTAGGCCCAAGTCAAGAGGAGGACCAAACAGCCTCGCCGGTGACGTGAAAGGGATTTTGCTTGCCGCGTGTGTCCACAAGGCTGTTGATATGGGCCTACATCCAACGCGCGGCCCTGTATCGAAGCCCGAAAGTGCAATCGATGCTGTCGTACACCTTCTTGCGGAACGCGGACATCACTTGACCTATGACGTGGTAGCTAAGGCTTGGAACAGATTCAGGCCGGACGGCCCTCCTGCTGCCTTGGGAGAAATGGCTAAGGCATTAGTAAGACGACTTGATTGATCAAGCGTCATAGATTCTGCGGTGCACCACAACCCTCTGGTGCGCGCTGTGGTGATTAACGGGTGCGCGCGCCGCAAAGGTGGGGTCGCACCAATGCGCTTCCTAAGTTTTGCTGAACTTCAGACCAAGCTCGGTGGTCGAGGCCGTACAACGATCTACCGCGACGTTGAAACCGGGCGACTTCCTCGTCCCTTGAAGATCGGTTCCCGTCTTTACTGGCGCGAGCGCGATGTGGACGCCGCCATTTCCGCACTGGCGGAATGACAACCACCCCCGGCAACGGGAAACCCGAGGCGCTGGGGGTGGCTGACGTTCATTGGCGTGAACACCGTCACCATACTCCCAGCGCTTCGCTCATTCAATGCGAGGCAAAAATGAGCAGCAACGGCTGGTATTCAGGCGAAACCCAGGTCTTCTGGACCTGCAAGGCGCTCCTCGACGGGCGCACCATCTCCCACCGGACAGAAATCCGCGAGGTGCGCGGCTGGCGTCTCGGCGCAATCGTCCATCGGCTCAGGCGGGACTATGCCTGGCCCATCGAGGTTGAGTATCGCGGCCCCGAGAACGTGGCCCACTACAAGCTCCGCCCCGGCACGGACCGTGCCAAGCTCCGCTTTCCCCGATCTGCGCGAGCGCTGGGCAATCCGGAGGCGGCGGAATGACCCGGCTCCGGATAGCCCGTCTCCGCCGTCTCTACGGTCTCACAGAGGCCCAGGCACGCTTTCTGGCCTCTTATGTCTATGGAGGCCGCCATGACGCGTGAGGGGCGCACAGAGGCCCGCATAGCGCGCGAGGGCGGGCGATGGCATGTCTACGTCCGCAGAGGCACTGAGGACGCCACACAGGCCCTCTGGCTGTCTCTCGGCGGGTGCGGCGACCACCGCACCGCTCTGCGCCTCTGGCTGGCTCTCCTCGGGGGGAGCGAGCGCAGATGAGCCGGAACAAGCCATACAAGCGGAGCAAGAAGGGGGCTGGGCGTCACGTCCAGCTTCCCGAATGGCTCCAGGCGTCGGAGGCGTGGCGCACGATGAAGCCGGGACCGCGCGCGCTCGACGTCGAAATCAAGCGCCGATACAATGGGCGGAACAATGGCGAAATCATCCTGAGCCACCGGCAGGCGTCGGTGGCGCTGAACGTGAACCGCAACACGGTCGGGGCCTACTTCGAGGAGTTACAGGCGCGGGGCTTCATCTGGATGACGCAAGCCCCCTATCTCGGCCCCTCGGGGATCGGGCTGGCGTCGGTGTGGGCCATTGCGGAGGAGCCGACGATGGACATGAAGCCTGCCCGGAAGACCTTCATGGAGTGGCTCGAAACGCAGAACCCCCGCCAGAAAAACGGGACAGCCCGACCTGAAAACCGGGACGGTAACGGGGCAGACAGCCCCGCAAAGCCTTCCCGCGTCCTAAAAACCGTGACGTGAGGCGGAGGTTGTGCCGTTCGCCTGTCCCAAAAACTGGGACACATATACATCTAGCCAGGGGCTACTGTTTCGTAAGCGCCTTCCTGATCCCCTACGGGGCGAGGCTTGACGTCCGGTCGAAGCACCAGGGCATGAGGTCCTCGATCCGGCTCCTTGGATGGCCATCGAGGATCGCGCGCAGGGTCTGGGCGATGTAGTCGATCGGGTTCACGTCGCTCATCTTGCAGGTGGCGATGAGCGAGGCGAGCATCGCCCAGTTCTCGGCGCCGACCTCGTGGCCCGCGAAGAGGGCGTTTTTCCGTGTCAGGGCGATCGGACGGATCTGGTTCTCGACCGGGTTGGTGTCGAGCTCGAACCGCCCGTCATCGCGGAGGC
>Ga0076930_101210_pt1 | contig 15106 bp, 10 predicted proteins | sample HotLakConsoUCCRE_FD_71149 | JGI IMG/M metagenome (GOLD analysis project Ga0076930, IMG submission 71149) | Hypersaline microbial mat communities from Hot Lake, Washington, USA - Hot Lake Consortium UCC-RE (version 3) (version 3) ...
GGTGATTAGTCCATGGGAAAGCCAGTATCCTCGTTCCAGAGTTCCGGCGAATCGGGGATAAAATAAGATTGTGCCGCAGATGAAGCGATGAGACTTGCCAGCACGGGCAGGTCCGTCTATTCTCTGGAACCTGGTGAGGCAGGTCGGCCTGCCTCGTTTCAGAGAGACGATCATGACCGTGAATCCGGGCTCGCCGCCGCAGGACCGCGACTCCACTGAGTTGATCGAGGCTGGCGAATTGACTCGATTGCTCAACGACGCTGACTCTGCACGCGACGGCCTTGATGGTGCCTTCAATCTGGTCTACAACCAACTCAAGCGGGTGGCAGTTGGCGTATTGGGACCAGCCGGTAACCAGACCCTCAATGCGACCTCGCTGGTTCATGAGGCGTGGGTCAAATTAATCGACGTCGACACCCTGAGCCTGGATGGTCGCAAGCATTTCTTTGCCCTGTGCGCCCGGACCATGCGCCAGATCGTGACGGATCATGCCAGACGACGACTGGCAAGCAAGCGCGGCGGTGGTCAAATGGCGTTGCCTCTGACAGAAGATGGTGCGATCGACCTGGGTCGACCCGAAGCGGTGGTGGCGATGGATCAGGCCATGACCTGGTTGGGTGAACGCAATGAGCGTTTGATGCAGCTGTTGGAATTGCGGGTCTATGGTGGTCTGTCGCTGGAGCAAATTGCCCCTCTCCAGGGCGTGACGGTGCGTCAGCTTCAGCGTGACTGGCTGCGCGCCCGCGCCTGGCTGATCGAGGCGCTGGAAGAAGGCTGACCCGCGAATACTTGTTTTAGCGATCTGAATAGCGTTCAAGAATGTCCGCCGCGATCTTGGACGTGTCATCAATCAGATCCGTGCGCGCCGCAAACGATTCGAGAATCTGGCGACCGCGTTCGGGGTCCGGCCCAAGCAGCATCGACCGCGCCGCACTCATCTGTGATCGCAAGACCCAGGGATGATCGTCGCCGGCCGCTTCGCGCATTTCTTTTTCGGAAGCCTGCCACAGTTCAATGGCGCGGACGTAATTACCCTCATCACTGGCCAGATTGGCCAAATGACCCAGCGTATAGGCAATTCGCCAGTGCGCGGTTCCGTAGAGCGCACGTTCGTCGGCAAGCAAGCGTTCGAATTCCTCAGCCGCCTCCGCTCGCCGGTCCAGCATGCGCAGGCTGAACGCAAGATTCTTGCGCGATTCAAGCGTGCGTTGATCCAACGCCCCGTGAACCTTTTCCTGCTCGATCACTGCGGACTCAAGCAATGGTTGGGCATCTGCATAGCGGGCCGCTCGCAACAAGATCACGCCCAGCTGAGCAAACATTGCCGCCCTATGAATCAGCGTGTCGTCCGACAAGTCCTTAGTTGCTGTGCCGTGACGGATCACATGCTGCTCCAAAAGTGCGCGTAGTCTGGCTTCGGCCGCAGCGTTGTCCACATGCTCGGACTCATACGGGGCCAGCGTGAGCACCGCCTCAACGTAGGCCGCCGAATCCCGGCCTTCGAGACGCTCGGTGCGCTCCAGCAAATCGCGCACCAAAGTGATCGCATGTTCCCGGTCACCACTGAGATACATGGCCGCAGCCAGCGGGACAACAACGGCCCGGGTCTTCGGGTTATCAGGTCCCAGCTGATCCTCGCGAAGTGTCAGAGCTTCACTCAAGGTCTGCCGTGCGTCGTCGAGGCGGCTCCTTCTAAGTAGCACCGAGCCGATATCCAGCAGCAAATCAGCGACCAGTTCCGGCTGATCGGCGAACTCCTCGCGCGCGCCATCAGCGGCATCGACAAGTAGCTGATCAATTGACTTGCCGCGACTGGCGGTCAGATTGGGATCAACACTGCCCAGCACATCAAGCAGGTAGCGCTGCATGGATTCAGCACGCATTTGAGCTTGCCGCGCCTCGTTACGCTGCGCTTCGAGCCGGTTGCTTTGCACCGTCACCGTGACGGCATAGCCTACCAGCAACATCGCCACGACAGCGAGCGAGGCCGCGCCCAGCCAGTGCCGTTTCAGATACAGACGGGTGCGATAAAGGCGCGAATAGGAACGACCGGAAATCGGCCGGTCTGTCAGCCAGTGCTCCAGATCCCTTCGCAGGCTCGCAACGTCCGGATGCCGCCGTTCCGGTTCGTACTCGAGAGTACGCAGAACAATGCTGTCCAGATCTCCGCTCAATTGGACACGGAGTTTTCGCGGGGACGGCCGGTCTGGCAAGCTGGCGACGTGCTCTGAAAGAGCGGGCGCCAAACTGGGCGGGCGCGGGCCGCGACGCATGGCGTTGAGTAGCTGGCCGAGGTCCTCATCGCTGCCCTCGAACGGCAACTGTCCAGTTAGCAACTGGTACAACAGGATGCCGATCTGATACACATCACTGCCAACACCCGCGGCTTTTCCAGCCAGTTGCTCCGGGCTGGCATGACGCATGGTGTAGGCGCGCAAAGCCGTATGCGTCGCATTGTCGACTGCTGCTTCGGTCTGGACGATACGGGCAATGCCGAAATCCAGTAGTCGGATTTCACCTTCTCTGTTGACCAGAATGTTGTCCGGTTTGAGATCGCGGTGAATCACCAGCTGCTGATGAGCGTGTTCGACAGCCGCGATCATTTCGCTTACCAGTCGGACCCGCTCACGAATTCCAAGTCGATTGGCGCAGTAGCGATCAATCGGCTGCCCCTCGATATACTCCATCGCCAGCCAGCGTCGACCGTCCGGCGCCCGGCCGGCATCAATCAGACGGGCGATCCTGGGATCATTCAATTCAGCCAGGATTTCGGTTTCCTGGTGAAAACGCGCCTGCTCGAGTGCGCCTCCGCGGCCAATGGACATCACCTTGATTGCGGCTTTCTGGCGGACGCCGGAAAGATCACGCTCGGCCTCGAAGACCTCGGCCATACCCCCCTGACCGATTTGGCGAACCAGGTGCCATACACCCAATTGCTGACCGGGAGTCAGCTCACAGCTCGCCTCGCTTTTGCCGAAAAAAGTCGGCGGATGATCGGCCTGACCGAGCAGCGAATTGTCTTCGGCATGGACCAGCAGGCGCTGAACACGTACTGCCAAATCAGGCTCTTCGCGTTTGAGAATCTCAAGCCGGTGATTACGCTCCATGGACGCAAGATCGAGGAGCTCGGACAACAGATCGTCGACTCGCTGCCAGTCCCTAACGAACATCAAAGTCACTCAAAAAAACGTAACTCTCACCACCAGGGGTCCATTCGTCTGCGACAGGATCGACGAATTGAAACCGGCTGGCGAACACGCCGCAGACGCAGGCCTCATTCACCATAGCAAGCATGAGGGCAATTTTCGATATTGCCGGCGTGTTCATTGCTTCAATTATGTTTGAGTTCCCTGTCTGATAAACGCAGAAACCGATCGTAGCCGACACTGGTCGATAACAGTATCAACTGTTTTCTGCCCTCTATATTGCACCCGAATGGCCAAAAATAAAATGATCGATGAAACCAGTCGATTCGAGACCATGGAGTCCAGAAGCTGGACACTGTCCGCCGGACACCCGCGGACAGAGCCGGACAGCGTCCAACTACGACTTTCAAGCCCGCCAGGAAAACATTTCTCAATCCAATCAATATATTGAAACCAGGAAGCTCCCTCGGCATGAAAGTTGCCTTACTCTCCCCAGACACCAGTTTCGGGCGATTACCGACCGTGATTCGAGATACCTCAACTCAAGACCTGGCCTTGCAGACCCGCTCGGCCTGGCAAAGATACCGGACGAAGATAATCTTTATCACCGCAAGTGTGCTGCTTGTAGCCATGCTGATCTGGCCGCTTTACACCCGCTGGGCCAGTGCCGAGGCAAGCATTTCCATCGAAAGGCTCCGAATCGCTACCGTGGAGCGCGGCAATTTCACCCGCGATGTCGGCGTCACCGGACGGGTGGTGGCCGCCGTGGCACCCACCCTCTATGCATCGGCGCTGGGCACGGTCAGTCTGGACGTGCAGGCCGGCGATCGGGTCGAGATTGGTCAAGCGTTGGCCACCATTGAAAGCCCGGAAGTTGTCAATGAGCTTGAGCGCGCTCAATCGACGCTGGAAAGCACTACCGTTGCCTGGCAGCGCCAGCAGATCGAATCACGATCGGCCCAACTACAGAATCAGCAAGCCGTCGACCTGGCCATGGTTCGACTGGAGGCTGCCCGCCGGGAAGCCGAACGCGCCGAACGCTCCTACGAACAGGGCGTGATGAGCCATCGTGAAATGGAGCGCACACTTGACGAACTCGCCACCGCCGAGGTTGAATATCGCCACGCTGTGCAGAATGCCGAACTGGCCAGCGAAAGTCTGGCTTTTGAGCTGACAACCCGCCGTCTGGAGGTTGACCAGCAGCAGCTACTGGTTGACAACCTGCAGCGCCGCGCGGATGACCTGGTGGTTCGCTCACCGGTCACTGGAATGGTGGGTAACGTGGCCGTCGAACAGCGCGCCTATGTGGCCGCCAATGTCCCGTTACTGACAGTGATCGACCTGACCGCGCTGGAAGTCGAGACCGACATTCCCGAATCGCATGCCGATTCCCTGGCAATCGGCATGGCTGCGGAGATCAACTACGGCAATACAACCTATCCCGGACTGGTGGCTGCCATTTCGCCCGAAGTCAACAACGCGCAGGTCGCCACGCGCATCCGCTTCGCCGATCAGGCACCACCTGAATTGCGTCAAAACCAGCGTGTTTCTGTGCGCATTGTGCTGGACAGCCGTGAAGACGTGCTGACTGTGCAGCGTGGACCCTTTCTCGAATCGGGTTCGGGTCGAATGGCCTATCGCATTGAAGGGCAGATCGCCCGGAGAGTTCCGATCGAAACCGGCTCGGCCAGTATCAGTCAGGTAGAACTGGTTTCCGGACTCCAGGCCGGCGACCGGATCGTCATTTCGTCGACCGATGCCTTCGAAAATTCGGAAACCGTTTATCTCAGTCAATGAACTTGCTAGTCAGGTTTATTGGGAACACCCATCTTTCAACACGGGGCCGTTTGCCCCCAGTAACGGAGCCAAACCCATGCTGGTGATGCAGAACATCAACAAGATCTATCGCACTGAACTGGTGCAGACTCATGCTCTTCGGGACTTTGGCCTGGAAGTGCAAGACGGCGAATTCGTCGCGGTCACCGGTCCGTCCGGTTCCGGCAAGACCACCTTCCTCAACATCGCCGGCCTGCTGGAAAGTTTCGAAAGCGGCCGCTACATGCTCGATGGCGAAGATGTCTCGACACTCAATGACACCCGGCGTTCAAAGATTCGCAACGCCAAGATCGGTTTCATCTTTCAGGGTTTCAACCTGATTCCCGATCTCAACGTCTGGGATAACGTCGATGTGCCGCTGCGCTACCGTGGCTTTAAAGCTGACGAGCGCACTCGCCGAATTCGAAAGGCGTTGGAAATGGTCGGTCTCGGTTCGCGCATCAAGCACGTCCCCTCCCAGCTCTCTGGTGGGCAACAGCAACGCGTGGCCATCGCCCGAGCCCTGGCAGGTCAGCCTCGCCTGATCATGGCCGACGAACCGACCGGTAATTTGGACTCACTCATGGCCCGTCAGGTGATGGAACTGCTGGAGGATATCAACGAACAGGGCACGACCATCATCATGGTCACCCACGATCCGGATCTGGCCCGCCGGGCACATCGCAACATTCATGTCATGGATGGCCAGGTCACGGATTTCGATGAATTCGCATCCACCGGGCCAGCCGTTCAACCCGTCTCGTCCACTTCCCCCTGAGGAGTCCTTCATGTTCAGCTACTACATCAAGCTTGCCGTACTGAGCATTCGGCGCAACCCGATCCTCAGCCTGCTGATGATGTCGGCCATCGCTGTGGGCATCGGCGCGTTCATGACCATGCTGACTGTCTATCACATCCAGTCGGGCAATCCGATTCGGTGGAAGGACGATGTTCTGTTTCATCCCCAGCTCGATACCTGGAGTCCGGACGAACCCTATGACGATGCACGACCCGAACTTCCACCGATTCAGCTGACCTGGACCGATGCGATGGCCCTGCAGGCCTCGGAGATTCCAACTTACAAGACTCCCAGCTTCAAGATCGTGGGCATCTTCCGGCCGGACAATCCTGATGTACCACCGTTTTCGGGGGATGGACGCATGGCAACGAATGACTTTTTTGCCATGTTCGATATCCCATTCCGCTTTGGCGCGGCCTGGGACGACAGGGCCGACCGAAATGACGAGTACGTGATTGTGCTGTCAAAAGCGCTCAATGACCAGATCTTCGGTGGTGTGGACAGTACCGGCAGCCAGGTCGAATTGAGCGGACGCCAGTACACGGTTGCCGGCGTGCTCGACCACTGGGAGCCTAGACCCAAGTACTACGATCTCAACAACAGTCCATTCGAGGGAAGCGACCAATACTACCTGCCAATCCGGCTAGCACCGGTAATCGAACCCGATCGACGGGGCAATACCAACTGCTGGAAGCCCGAGGACACCCGGACTTTCCAGGAGTTTATCCAGTCGGAATGTATCTGGCTTCAATACTGGGTTCAGCTCGACACCCGGGAACAGCGTGAAGCCTATCGCGACTTCCTGGGGGCCTACCTGGCTGAGCAGGCTGACATCGGGCGCAGTGCCAGGCCACAGGGTTTTCGGCTTAACCGGGTCAGCGAATGGCTGGAAATCAACGAAGTGGTTGGCGATGACAACCGCGTGCTCGTCGGCCTGTCGTTCCTGTTTCTGATCGTATGCCTGCTCAATACCGTCGGCCTGCTGCTGGCCAAGTTTCTCGGACGTGCCGGTGAGGTCAGTGTGCGCCGCGCCCTCGGAGCCTCCCGCCTGGATATTTTTCGTCAGCAACTCATCGAGTGCGGCTTTATCGGATTGATTGGTGGCATGGCCGGTATCGGGTTGACGCTGGTCGGCCTGGTTGCCGTCAAGAGCATGTATCGCTACCAGGGCAGCGAATCAATGGACATGCAGATGGTGGCCACGGCCTTTCTGACAGCCGTCGTTGCGAGCATGATCGCTGGTCTGTGGCCATCCTGGCAGATATGCCGGGTTCCGCCGGCCAGCTACCTGAAAACCCAGTAACCCGAGAAAGCGAGATCAATTATGGAAATTCGTCCCATTTGTTCGGCCATGTTACGGAGCAAGACCGGACCGATCCTGATCGCGTTGCAGATCGCCATTACGCTGGCCATCGTGACCAACGCGCTGTTTATCATCAACCAGCGCAGCGAGAAGATGAATCGTGCGACCGGCATGGATAGCGACAGGGTTATCTTTGCCACCAGCGTCGGATTCGGCACCAGCTATGATCATTTGGCCACGATGCGCGAAGATCTTGAGGCACTTCGCGCCCTACCCGGTGTAGAAGATGCCGCATTCATCAACCGCATTCCACTGTCTGGTGGCGGCAGTTCGACCATCTACTTCGCCGACCCGGATGTCGAGAACGGCATCAGCCAGCTGGTCAACACCTACGGCGGCGACGAACGCACCGCCCAGGTTCTCGGCCTGAAGATGGCCGAAGGCCGGTGGTTTCGTGCCGAAGACATCCAGTCACGCACTGACGAGGACTTCAGTCGACGCAACGTGCCTTTGATTGTGACGAAGGCCTATGCGCAGGATCTGTTTGGCGGCGAGAGTGCGGTGGACCGGCAAATTTTCGACCCCCAGGGTCGCCCGAACCGTATCATCGGCGTGATCGATCATATGCAGGGTGCCTGGGTCAGTTGGGACAGGATCGACCGCGTATTATTCTATGGTGAAATCAACGAACCCCCTCTTTTGCAATACGCGATCCGCGCTGAGAATCGGGGAGCCGTTGAATCGTTGATTCCGACCATCGAGGAGACTCTGCAGCAAACCAATCGCAATCGCGTGGTCCTCAATGTTCGCGCACAAAGCGACTACATGGACGAAAGTTACGCGTTGGACTCGGCGATGATCCGCATGCTCAGCGCCGTCAGTATTCTGCTGATTGCCATTACTGCTCTGGGCCTGGTCGGTCTGGCAGCGTTCAATGTCAACCAACGTCGTAAGCAGATCGGTACACGGCGTGCTCTCGGGGCAACCCGCAGCGACATCCTCCGCTTTTTTGTTACGGAAACCATGGTTATCGCCACAATCGGCATCCTCACCGGCAGCTTGCTGGCCTTTTCCCTGAGCTGGTGGATGGGCACCGAATTCGGCCTGCCGCCGCTGGACTGGCACTATCTGCCGCCGACCATTGTCAGCCTGCTGGTCATCAGCCTGATTGCCGTGCTCGGACCGGCCAGACGCGCGTCGGCCATCAGTCCCGCTCTTGCCACCCGCAGCGTTTGAAGTCCGGTCTCGGGCAGGCATGCGGTCACACTCCTGGGCAAAATGCTTTGTCAATTCAAGGAGAAAAAATATTGGAACGGTTTTTCCTTGCCGTCGCACTGGTCGTGGCACTCGCGCTCAAATGCGGCGAGGTGCCGACAGAAGGAGGCACCAGTCAATACGCACCATTGTATGATGGAGTCACAGCGACAGACCTGCAGGGCAAGAATGACTCATGACGACCATTCTCGTCATTGACGACAATCCGGATGTGGGCGAAGCACTCGAACTGCTGTTCTCGCTGCACGGGATCGACGTAAGCTATGTCAACTCGCCAGAGGCCGGCCTGGCCCGGCTTGACAACAAGCAACCTGGCGTACCGATCGACCTGGTCATCCAGGATATGAACTTCTCGGCCGACACCACCTCCGGCGAGGAAGGAGCCGAACTGTTCTGCCAGATCCGCCAGCGCCGTCCGGGGCTGCCGGTCATCCTGCTGACCGCCTGGACCAGCCTGGAGATGGCCGTGAACCTGGTCCGTGATGGCGCGGCCGATTATCTGGCCAAACCCTGGGACGATGACAAATTGCTGGCCACGGTCCGCAACCTGCTCGAACTGGGTCGGCTGGTGCGCGAGAACCGGGAGATTCAGGACCGGCACCAGGCGCGGCGCAGCAAACTGGCCACCGAGTTCGATCTGTGTGGCCTGATCTATACCAGCGAGATCATGCACGAACTGGCGCTGCTGGCCACCCGCGTTGCTGGTAGCGACTTGCCGGTGCTGATCACCGGGCCCAACGGGGCTGGCAAGGAATTGATTGCCGATATCATTCAGCGCAATTCGCGCGTCCCGAGCGGCCCCTACGTCAAGGTCAATGCCGGAGCCCTGCCGGCCGACCTGATCGAAGCCGAATTGTTCGGTGCCGAAGCCGGTGCTTTCACCGGTGCCGACAAGGCACGCGCCGGCCGCTTCGAAGCGGCTGATCAAGGAACGTTGTTCCTTGACGAAATCGGCAACCTGCCACCCGAAGGTCAGGTCAAGCTGCTGCGCGTGCTACAGACCGGCACCTACGAACGACTTGGCAGCACCACGTCCCGGCAGGCCGTGGTCCGCCTGATCTGTGCCACCAATGCCGATTTGCCCGCATTGATCCGTTCAGGCCGATTTCGGGAAGACCTGTATTACCGGGTCAATGTCATCGAACTGCGCGTTCCTCCGCTCAGGGAGCGGGGGGACGATATCCTGCAGATAGCACGCAACCTGCTACCTCCCGGACGGGCGTTCAGCCATGATGCCGAACAGGCTCTGTTGCGCCATGACTGGCCCGGCAATGTGCGCGAACTGCGCAACCACGTCCAGCGTGCCCTGGTCCTGGCCACCGGCGATACGCTTCAGAGCGGCGATCTGGATTTGCCCCAAACCTCCTCCAACCATCAGCCAGAGCCCGACGAAGAAGTTCTGCGCAACACCCTCGACAAGCATCGCGGCGTAATCGCCAGTGCGGCGCGCGAACTTGGACTGAGCCGCCAGGCGCTGTATCGACGAATGGAAAAGTTCGGCCTGCGTTCCGGAGAGGCCGATTGATTCGCATTTCTCTGGAAGGCAAACTGCTGGCGCTGGTTGGCAGCGGCACCCTCACCGGCCTGCTGTCCGGCCTGGCCCTGGCCGCCTTGACCGATTCCTATCTGGCCGGTCTGTCACTTGGCGCTCTGTTGAGCCTGACCCTGGCCGTTGTACTGGTCCGCTACAGCTACCGCCGCACCCATCGAATTCTTGATGCGCTGACCGATAACATCGCCTCATTTCGCGACGGCGACTTCAGTGTCAGCCTGGGCACCAGTCGGCGCGACGAGTTGGGCCGTCTTGTTGCGGCCTTCAACAATGTCGGCGATGTATTGCGATCCGAACGCCAGAACCTGTTCCAGCGCGAGCTCATGCTCGATACCGTCATCCAGTCCACGCCGACTGCCTTGATTCTTACCGACGCTGCCGACCATATCGTCTACTGCAACATGGCGGCCCGCCGTTTGTTTCTGCGCGGGCGGCGGCTCGAGGGCTACAGACTGCAGACTCTGATCAGCGAGCAACGGCCGGAGTTTCTGCCCGCCGTACGCGAGGGTCGGGAAGGCATCTACAGCATTCAGGCCGACGGCGAAGAGCACTATTTTCACCTGTCGCACGGCCAGTTCCGACTTAACGCCCGCCCGCATCGCCTGTATCTGTTCAATCAATTGACCCGCGAACTCAACCGTCAGGAAGTCGCGACCTGGAAAAAGGTCATTCGCGTCATCAGCCATGAGCTCAACAACTCGCTGGCCCCAATCAGCTCTCTGGCCTACTCCGGACGCGAGTTGATCAGGCGCGGCGAGCCGGAGCGAACTGAACAGATCCTCGCGACAATCGGAGAACGCGCCAATGCTCTCAAGCAGTTCATCGAAGGCTACGTCCGGTTCGCCAAGTTGCCAGCTCCGACGCCCGAAGCAGTCGACTGGAATGACTTTCTCAACACGTTGAAGGCGCTGTCGGAATTCACACTGGCCAGTCAGGTGCCCGACCGCAAAGGCTGGTTCGACCCGGTCCAGATTCAGCAAGTCATGCTCAATCTGCTGAAAAACGCCGTTGAAGCCGGCAGTGACCGGGGCGCCATCGAAGTGGAGATCGCTGAACTACCGGGCCAGGCCCGAATCACGGTTCGCGACCGCGGCAGCGGCATGTCGGAAAAGGTCCTGCGCCATGCCTTGCTGCCGTTCTATTCCACCAAAAGAAGCGGTAGCGGACTGGGTCTGTCGCTGTGCCGGGAAATTATCGAAGCCCACGGAGGGCGACTGAGTATCGAAAACCGACTCGGCGGCGGACTTCAGGTCAGCTTCGCCCTGCCCTCACGACCCACGCTCCAGGATGATTGAAACGACCCGACACAACATCAGCCCTGGCAACGAAACACCGGGCCAGGATCTATCCCGGCCCGGCGATACTCAGATCATGAGTACGTGATGAGAGCTATCCGACTCAGCGAATGCGTTCCAGAGCCGCGTCATATTCGTCAGCCCGAAATTCTTCACGCACCGCACGCACATCGTCGAGAATCCGGTTGATGTGCTCCAAATTGTCATGTGAGCTGCTGGTATCGACCGCAAGCGCGAGTTCGTGCTTGATTTGAATTGATCCGTAGGGCGGCTGGTAGCTGCAAGGATTGATCTCGGTGGCTATCCAGCCCCAGTCCTGAATGCGCATGTTCAAGGTATACTGGAACTGGTAGTTGCACTCGGCCCAGGTCGAATAGGGTCCAACAACAATGCCGGAATTATTGGTGAACCATGCAGTCCTGTCGTAGCCACTTCCCGACCCTGCGACAGGTACCGCTGAGGCTGTGGAAGCAATGGCCAGACAGGCAACGAAGAAAAGTCGATTGAAAATTTTGCGCATAATTCGATACTCCTTGGGCTGAAAAGTTGATGAACGTTTGAGGCCCGAACATTCGCAGCAACAGTTTATACAACCCGTTCGGCAAGGTCGGTATCGGTGAATGCGGGAGTGCTTGTAGTCATGGTTTGGTCCTCCATTGATAATGACGTTGGTGACAGAGCAAGGTCCAGCTTCCCACTAGTGCGAAAAGCAGGACGAGAAGTACCAGTCCGGCCGGGTGGAGCGAGGGCACCGTGATCGGAAACCCCACTCCGAAGCCGGCCGTTGCGTCGGCTCCACCGTTCAGCACATTGCCCGCAAGATCGAGGAGCGAGGTCGTGCCGCAGATGAACAAGCGGTAGTCGTCGACGTCCGGCGGTGCTGGTAGGGAGATCGTTGCGGTCAGCGATGTGCTATTCCAGCTCACGCTACCAACCGGGAACGGATCGTCGCTGGCGGCCACGCCATCCGCGCACGATGCGGTTTCAAACGTTCCATCGTTGCCGGCACCAACCAGCAAGTAGTTGGCGGGATGGGTGATGTCGCCAGGATCGATGTCGCCATCAGGGTTATGCATCGCCTCACTGAAGCGCACATCGATGATATCCGGGCCGAGCCCGGAGTAAATCGGGTGCAGACTGGTGGAAACGACCGCGGGTGGCGTGCCGTCGAAGGTACGAGCGAGCGGCTCGGCAATCGTGCTGATATTGCCGGCGGCATCGGTCGCCGCACCGGCAGCAATCTCCACGGTGAGCGTCCCATCGGCCGCGGGGATCACGTCGAACGTATACCCGGCTCCCGAGCCGACCAGGTTGCCGGCCGTGCCGTTGTCCACCGCCACGGAGGTCAGGTCGAAGTCGATCACCGGTTCGCTGAACGTGACCGTCACCGGCAGCGGCGAGGCATTGGTCGGGTTGTTCGTCGAACTCGCGAGCGTCGGAATCGGTGCCGTCCCGTCATAGACCAGGTTGAGCGGGGCCGCTGCCGTGTTGCTGTTGCCGGCTGCATCGGTAGCCACGCCGGCGGCGATATCCAACGTCACCGCGCCATCGGCGAGCGGCATGATGTCGACCGAGTAGGCATCTCCCGAGCCGGAGAAGTTGTCTGCTGTACCGTTGGAGATACCCAGGTCGCTGAGTTCGAAACCGGTGACGGGCTCAGTGAATGTGATCGTTATCGGGACCGGTGCGATGTTGGTCGGGTCGGGCACCGTGGTGGCGAGGGTCACTTCAGGTGGGGTGTCGTCGACGGGGATCACGAGCTGCTCGGCGGCAACGCTGGGGTGCCCCTGCGACGGCTCGGTGTCGCTCTCGAACCAGCCGCCCGGTGGCCATTCACCGGCACCGAAGGGCACGTCGACGGTCACCACGCCGTCGCCGTCCGGCGTGATCTCCACGGTGTAGGAATCGCCGGAGCCGGCGAAGTTGCCCGCCGTGCCGTTACCGACCACCAGGTCGGTGATGTCGAATTCCTCGACCGGCAGGTCGAAATCGATGGTCACCGGAATCGGACTGGTGCCGGTGGAGCCCCCGACCGGCGAGCCGAGTACCGGCGTCGGCAACACCACCTCGAAGGCACCCATGTCGCAGCCGGGCACGCCATCGCCGTCGCCGTCCTGCATGCGCGGCACGCCGCGCTGATCGGTGGGCGGGCAGAAGTCCGGGTGGGCGCTGTCGATGGCGAAGCTGGTGGGCCGGATGGCGATGGTTTCGGTCGGGCCGCCACGGTCGCCGAGGTGGTCGAACCAGGGGTGTGCGTCGAGATTGCCGCCGCCGTCGTGTCCATACTCGTCGTTCCAGTCGGGCCCGCTGCCGAACGATCTCCAGACGATGCTGTTGCGGATGACGGGCTTGCTCTGCGGTCCATCGTTGTAGATCTCCGAGTTGATGCGGTTGAGCCACAGGATCGAATTGTTGATGCCGAAGTCGAAGCACCCGCTGATGTTCCCCGAGGTCTGATCGTCGAGGTTGGCGATGGCGCCACCGCGACCCTGCAACCCGACCTCGTTGAACCGAAACGTGAGGTGGTTCATCTGGATCGCGTCGGGGTCGAGGATGACATCCTCGCACTCGACGGCGACCGCCCCGCCCTGGTATTCGGCATAGTTCTCGCTGAACGTGCTGTTGGTCAGGAAAAGCCCCCCGGCGGGTTCCCCGGCGGTGTTGAAGAGCCCCATGTAGATCGCCCCGCCGTCCCCATGGCCAACACTGTGCGATTGAGCCCGGTTCTGGTCGAAAGTCGAACCTTGAACCACGACATCGGGTCCGCGGGCGCGGATCGCTCCTCCGATTTCGAACGCCTGATTCCGGCGGAATGTCGAGTCCGTCACCGTCAGGCTACCGGATGGTGGAGGGAAGAAGGTCAACGACACGCCGAAGATCGCACCTCCCTCGTCTGCTGTGTTGTCGTGGAAGATCGACGCGGTGATTGCCAGGTCGACGGAACCGAAGCTGGCGATCGCACCGCCCCTCGACGAGGCGACGTTGTTACGAAAGGTCGATCCTGTGAGCGAGACCGTCGTATTGGAGACGTTCATCATTCCACCGCCGTCGCGCCCGAAGTTGTCGCGGAAGATGAGGTTGGTCGCGACAAGCTCGACGGGTTGCGAGGCGCTCCCCTGGTTGTAGAGACCGCCGCCGCCAGTGATGCCGGTGATCCCACCGGTCCGGTTGCCTCGGAACGTCAGATTGGACAGTGTCGGCGAACCGCCCACATTGTAGAGACCAGCACCCACTTCGCCATGACCGGCGGTGATGGTGAAACCATCGAGCACGGCGGAGGCATCCGTGCCACCAGCCGTGATCACGTGCTCAGCATTGTCGCCAACCTGGTCGCCGGTTCCGTTCTGATCGCCGGGATCGGTGACGACACCGTTTGCGTCTGTGATGTCGTCATCACCAACATCGCCGGAAAGCACCGTGACGTTGGCCGCGACATCGCGTTCATCCAGGGACGATTCGGTGCCAGCAAAACCGCCGTAGAGAGCCACGCCGCTTTCGAGCTGGAAGGTGTCGGTGGTTGCCGTGCCCGGCTTGTAAAGGCCTGACGCCACCCAGATCTCAGTGCAATCGGGGTCCGTGAGCGCAGGTTGCAGATCGGTATAGGCGTCTACCCATGAACTGCCATCGCCGGCACCGGAAGCGCCGGCGTCGACCCGACACAGATCGGCGTGCGTAATAGCCGGACCAGCGGCCAAAGACAGTCCGATAGCCAGCATATAAACCCGTTGATCGACAGGCTCGACGGACATGTTTCTCTCCCCTATGAGTGATACCAGGCCATGCTAGAAAACCTGCGGGCAGAAGGTTTGCGCCAGTGGTCCGGATATTGGCCTGTTTGGACCAGGGTGATGACGATTGAGCCAGTTAAGGAACCTCTGAACAAGTCTACGCGGAGCGCGTTTCAGTCGGAGAAGCCGCAGA